>BS_KBA_SWE02_21mDRAFT_10000615_pt1 | contig 13453 bp, 14 predicted proteins | sample BalSeasSWE02_21m_FD_9196 | JGI IMG/M metagenome (IMG submission 9196)
GCTGGTACGATTACGGCAAATAGCCGTTGGAACGTCCGATGTGGAATGCTCATAGGGAATTCAAAAGAAGGTATTTTATTCAAAAATTCCGGCAGGAATGGAGTCATAAGGTCTTTTTTGCTGCCGCATCTTGGATAAAGCTCCTCCACACGTGGCGGAGGTCCTTATTTGCTGATACATTGCAAAAAATATAGGTTTAGCCAAGTCCTGGTTGTATCAGCAAATAAGGACCGGGGGCTCGATAGGAATCAGATGCGGCAGCAAAAAAGACCTTATGGCGGAATGGGTTCTCTGAATCTCAAATCGACTACCAGAAAATTTGAATAGGATACAGCAAAAGAACAAAATAATAAAAAAGGCAGCTCACAGAAAAGGAGCTGCCTTTTTTATTGCGGACACAGGCCCGATTAAAAAAGCCTATTTATTTTTATGACGCATTTTTTTCCGCAGCTTTCGGTATTTGTGCTTGGTGATTTTTTTTCGACGTTTTTTTACAACACTGCTCATAAACATGACCTCCGGTTGATGATGATTTAACTTTATTCGCTTAAAATCAAGATGTCAACAGATATCTTCCAGCAATCTGAAATATCCATTCTGTTTAGTTTACATAATATATCTTATCAGACGCTGATAATCTGCTCAAGTTTTTCCAGAGCTTCAGTTTTCCTTTGTTTTTTGTTTCTGTACAATGCCTCATCCGCCTCTTTAATGAAGTCCTCCATGCTGATTTCACCTGAGGTTACCGCGTACCCCGCACTTGCATAGATCCCACACGTCTTCTCAATGGAATCCATTATGCGCTTAGATGTCAATTCCGCAATCTCCGGGGCACAGTCTATTAGAATGACTGCAAATTCATCTCCACCGTATCTGAAGCCCGAATCAACACCGTAGCGAATGCTTTGGGTGATGATGGGTCCAATGCTTCTCAAAAGATTGTCGCCTTCAAGATGGCCGAATTGATCATTATATTCTTTGAAATTGTCCAGGTCCAGGAGAATCAGGCCCAGGTCACGCCGCTGCCTTTTTGCCCGCATAAGTTCATCTTTGAGCTTATTGTAAAAATGCCTCTGATTGAAAATCCCCGTAAGCGAATCCGTGATAGATAACCTGTTCAGTTCCTTTCGTATATTTCTTTCTACCAGGGCTCTTTTGAACTTGGCTTCCAGCTCATCCATGCCAAATGGCTTGTTAATGAAATCGGTTGCCCCAACATTAATCACTTCCACATAATTGTATTCCCTCGTGTAACCTGTCATGGCGATTGCAAAAACTTCGGGAAAGCGTTCCTTGATCTGCTTTATCAGTGCAAGTCCATCCATTTCCGGCATGCGAACGTCCGTGAGCAGAAAGCTGTATGCATTCTCTTCAAAGGCAGCTAAAGCTTTCAGCGGATTGCCAATACCGTCTGCCTGGAAACCAAGATGTCTCAACATTTCGGTTACAGGAACTCTTACACCCTCTTCATCATCCACAACCAAAACACGCTCACGGCTGTAATCTATATTTTCTAATCCAAAATCCATTATGCTAAATCTTCAATCTCGCCCCGGAATGAGTTGATGAAAGCCTGTCGAATGCGAATCATGACCAGCTCTCCGGCCGAACTCTTATCGCATTGAAAATTGACAATTTTATTGGTGTCTGTCTTTCCGGTTTTCTGGCCTCCTTTTCTGCTTTCTCCTTCAATGAGGACTACAAAGACTTGCCCTTCAAGTTTCCTATTTTTTTCCCTGGTTATCTGCTCCTGCAAATCCTGAAGAATAGTTAGTCGCGAAGTCTTTACGGATTCAACCACTTTGTTCCCCATTTTCTCCGCTGCCGTACCGGTTCTGTCGGAATATTTGAAGGAGTACAGAGAATCAAATCGGATATGCCGGATCAGATCGATGGTCTCCTTGAAATCATTGTCCGTTTCTCCGGGGAATCCTACCATAACATCGCTTGTAATGGCAATCCCGGGATTGACGTTTCTAAGATTTTCGACCAGTTTCATATAATCTTCCCGGGTATAGCGTCTCTTCATGGATTTGAGTATTTGATTCGAACCGGCTTGAAATGGAAGATGTATATGCGAACAGAGGGTTGGAATATCCTTGAAAGATTGAATGAGATCCAACGAAACGTCCTTCGGATGGGATGTGGTGAAACGGAGCCTCACCAGGCCTTCTACGCCACCGAGTCTTTTTAGAAGGTCAGGGAAACGCCAGCGCCTGTTACCTTGTTTCCAGTTGTAGGAGTTGACGTTTTGCCCCAGGAGCGTAATTTCTTTGACTCCCTGGGATATCAGGGAATGGGCTTCGCCCAGGATGTCATCCACTGGTTTTGAAATCTCCCGGCCGCGTACATAGGGAACGATGCAGTAGCTGCAGAAATTATTGCATCCCTCCATAATGGAGATAAATCCCGTGATTTTATGAGCGAAATATCCGGGGCATGAAACAGAACCGGATCGGAACGAATCGAGGCTCACCGCGGCAATTCTTCTTTGATTGTTTTCAATCTTCTGCAGGACTTCCATGATGCGATTGAGATCCCTGGGACCAATAGCAAAATCAAGCAGATGAAACTGTTTCAGGATATTATTTCCCTTCATCTGTGCAAGGCATCCGACGACGCCCAGCACCATGTCGGGTTTTTTTTTCTTGAGAGCGCTCATCCGCCCTAAAAAACTGAAAGTTTTCTGCTCAGGTTTGGCCCTCACCGCACAGGTATTCACCAGGACAAGGTCGGCCTGATCGGGCGTGTCTGTCCGTTTATATCCTTCCGAAATCAAGGATTGTGCCAGAAAATCAGAATCGTATTCATTCATCTGGCACCCCATGGTTTTTATATAAAATTTCCTCTGCAAGAATGCTCTCCCGGGATTTATAAGACTTCCCCGATTTTGAGGCCTTCATCCCGGCGAAGGGATTCTAAAAGTTCCAGGACCATCCCCTCACAACCGGGCGATATTTTTAGCTCAATGATGGCCTTTTGAGGGTCAACCGTGGAAACAAGGGCCATCCCATCATAGGATTCGATGGTAAACCTGATATAGCCTATTTTGCTCCGTTCCGTCACGAAGCTTCGCCTGATGCTCTGCATATTTAACCGCTTCTTTCACTGACACCTGACACCTGACACCTAAACATTCTCAATCAATACTGTGTGTTGCCCCACCCCACATGAGTTTTGTTCTGAGGATGTTAAAGTAGCTGTGATCGGGTGGTTTGAACAGTGTGATTTTTTCACGCGATTTACAGATATCCAGCCTGTCATTGTGTAGAAGATCAAAACCGACCTGCCCGTCAAAGGTGAGAACGACAGTCTGCTCACTTTCCTGTCCCATTCTTATTCGAATAACCGCGCTGTCCGGAAAAATAATGGGGCGATTCGTCAAGGTGAACGGACAGATGGGCGTAAGCACAAAAGTCTCCATGGTGGGATATAAAATGGGCCCTCCCGCGGATAAATTGTAGGCGGTTGAGCCCGTTGGCGTGGAAATAATCAAGCCGTCCGCCCTGAACGTCGTCAGGAATTCGTCGTTGATGGTGACATCGAGATCTATAATTCTTGCCAGGGTGCTCTTGTTGATGACCACATCGTTTAGAACCTGGAAATGGAAAACCATTTTCCCCTGGCGAAACACCCGTGTCTCAAGCATGATTCTGTTCTCCATCTCTAATTCGCCATTGATCATTGCTTCCATGACGGGATACATTCGATCGAGGGGAATGCCGGTGAGAAAGCCAAGACCGCCCATATTGATTCCCAGAATCGGGACGCCGTACCGACCGATCCGGCGCGCAGCGCCCAGCAGGGTTCCATCACCACCCAGAACGACCACCCAGTCAACGGATTCCGGTATTCCGCAGGTTCCTTTCGACGTTCCCTCATGGGAATCATTCAATCCCATTTCTTCTGAACATACCGCGATCCCTTTTTGAACAAACCATTTTTCCAGGTCCCTGGCGGCGTCTCTGGCCGGTTCATGGTGATGCTTGTAAATAATTCCCGCTGATTTTGAAGACATGAAACCTCTTTATGTAAACAGGGGGACAATTTCAAACCGGTTGACATCAACCAGCCCCCTATCGGTAAGTTTTAATTCAGGGATTACAGGAAGGGCAAGAAAGGAAAGCGCCATAAAAGGATCGTGGATACCACAGCCCAGCTCTCGTGCCATCCCTTTCGCCTTTTCGAGCTGCTCCACAACAGTCTGTAACGATTTCACAGACATNAGCCCCGCTATATCCAGGGGTACTGACGCAAGGAGGCGATTTTCAGAAAAAACGGCAATTCCGCCCCCCATTTCACTTACCGCTTGAACAGCCCCACAAATGGCAACGTCATCGACCCCCACCACGATAATATTATGGGAATCGTGGGCCACAGATGAGGCGATAGCCCCCATTTTTAATCCGAAACCCCTGACAAGTCCATGGCCGATATTGCCGGTGCCCCTGTGTCTCTCCACAACAGCCATTTTCAGGATGTCCGACACGGTATCCGTCTGAAACCATCCCTTCTCGGCTTGAACAGACTCATGGGACATGAGCGTTACAATCTGATCGGGGATGAGGTTAATGACGCGCGCCATCCCCCCCGGATGTGCAATGGCGAAACTTTCAGGCGTAACTTCAGCCATATTCATGGACCTGGAAAGGTGGTTCGGATACGTAGGCGCCCCGCTCGGAAAATCGATCAGTTCTCCCCTTTGAACGACAGGCTTCCCATTTTTATAAACGGTATCTACTTCAAAAGCTGTCAGATTGTTCAGAACAACAATATCCGCCTGCCATCCCGGCGCAAGGGCGCCTTTCTTGTACAATCGAAAATAGTTCGCGGGATTGATGGTGGCGAGCCGGAGGGCTGTAACCGGATCAAGCCCTAATTGGACAGATTTTCTCAGAACAAAATCCAGGTGCCCTCTGGAATGGATATCTTCCGCATGCAGATCATCAGATACGAAACAGAAACGACTCTGGTTCCTCTCATTGACCAGGGGCAGCAGGTCCTTCAGGTTTTTTGCGGAGGTTCCTTCCCGAATCATAACCATCATGCCGCCTTCCATCTTTTCCAGAGCTTCCGCCAGCTTCATGGATTCGTGATCCGAGCCGATGCCCGCAGACAGATAGGCCTGCAGGTCATAACCGCTCAGAAGCGGGGAATGGCCGTCAATGACCCGATCCGCGAAGATCCGGATCTTTTCCAGGATGTGATCGTCCCCTGAAATCACTCCGGGGAAATTCATGACCTCAGCAAGACCCAGAATGCGGGGCTCATCTTTCAACCCGGCAAGATCGCTTGCCTTCAAGTCAGCGCCTGATGTTTCCAGATGGGTGGCGGGAACACACGAGGGGGCCATGAAATAGATGTCGAAAGGAATAGACTCGGAATTTTCGATCATGAAGCGGATGCCATCAATTCCGTGAACATTGGCAATTTCGTGCGGGTCGGAAACAATGGTGGTCGTTCCGTGGATCAGTAGCGCTCGGGCAAGTTCAGAAGGAACCAGCATGCTGCTTTCCACATGGATGTGTCCGTCAATTAATCCCGGAGCAATCCACTTACCCTGAACGTCCACTTCTTCTTTTCCATGGTACGCAGTACCTATTCCAGCAATGATCCCATCACATATGGCCACGTCCGCTTTTTCGATCCTCGCGGAAAAGACATTCACGACGTTGCCGCCCTTAAGGACCAGATCAGATGGAATTTCCCTTTTCGCAGCAAGGACTCTCTTTTTCAGTGTGTCCATATCTTTTCCAGAGTAAACTGTTCCGCCACCCAAAATGGAATATCCACTTCTCCCATAACGATGGGATCCTGGTGGCAGTCAGATCCCCCTGAGATCAGGAGCTTTTCATTTTCCGCAAATACCCTGTAGGAAGTCACGGTTTCTTCTGTATGTCTGGAGTGCCAGCATTCAATACCGTCCAGATGGGGAAGCATTGTCCCCTTTATGATGCCCTGCTGTTCTTCGAGATCAAGGGTAAAGGCCCTGAGAGACGTACCGTTTGGATCATTGGGGTGGGCCAAAAACAACTTCCCCCCCGCCCCTCTGATGAGATGGGACGCTTCCTCCAGTGAAAGAGGCATTTTTGGAACGTTGCATTTAACAAGATAAAGATCAAATGCTTCCTGTCTGCTGGAGACAATCCCTTTTTCAACCATGTAAGCAGCTATATGGGGTCTGCCGATAGAGCCTTCCACCCTCTCTTCGATCGCTTCCATATCCCGGTTTGTAAATGTCCTTAGCCCATTTTCTGCAAACGCTTGATTTAGCTTTTCAAGAATCTCTTCCGCCCTGCTCCTTCGATATTCCTGTAGTGTTTTAAGTTTGTCGTTTATCTCTTTGTTATATATGTCATATCCATAGCCAAGTACATCCAGGGACGCGGCTTTTCCTTTCCTGTAATCAGGATGGGGAAAAGAAATATTCAATTCCACACCTGGCAGATAATCGATGCCGTGTTCCCGTGCCAGGGCCCTGGCAGATTTCTGGCATTGGATATTATCATGGTCGGTAATGGAGATGAGCCCAATATCTCTTTTATCGGCCTCGACAAATATCCGCGACAGGGACATCTTTCCGTCCGAACAATCTTTTGAGTGAATATGCAGATCAATTTTCATAATGAATGATCAACTCCTCCCCCGGCTTCAGATGTTCTACTCAAGCTAAAAACTTTATATTATTACCGTAGTGTGCGGTTCAGGTCAAGGGTAAAAAATGTCCGCCGCAATTGGGATGATGGCAGTTCCTCCATGCCTCAGACCCATAATGAGAATTGCCGACCCTTCATGAAAACATGAGATTTTTAGAGAAAAAAGTGCTACAGTTGACATCTTTTATGCAGTAAGTCACAATGTTTTCATGCATAAGTCTACATGTTGTGGGGTTTTACGATGAGAATACTAATGCCGCCCAAGCCGCGTCATTACCGCGAACGCGGGAATCCAGTTTGTCCGCACCAAATTCCTGGATTCCGGGTCATGCCCGGAATGACGAAAGTGTAAACCGCCAAATGAATGATGTCCATTATTCCATATATTTACTAAACATAATTAAGGAATAACATGATGTTTTCGAAAATAAAAGAAACCGCTGATTTTCTTGCTTCAAGGATGGGCGAGTTACCGGAAGTGGGAATGATAACCGGTACCGGGCTCGGCTCTGTCACGGAAAGTGTCGTGCCCGATTTCAGACTGCCCTACGAAGAAATACCCCATTTCCCCAAATCGACTGTGGAAGGACACAAAGGCACCCTTGTGGCGGGAACGTTCGGAAGCAGGTCCATAGTAGCGCTGGAGGGACGTTTCCATCTCTATGAAGGGTACACACCTCAGGAGGTCACATTTCCCGTACGCGTCATGGCCAGGCTTGGCATTAAATTTTTTCTTATGTCCAGTGCTGCCGGAGGATTGAACCCTTCGTTTGAAAAAGGGAATCTGATGATTATCACCGACCATATCAACCTGAAAGGCGTCAACCCGCTGACTGGTCCCAACCTGGCGGAATTTGGTCCACGCTTTCCGGACATGAGTCAGGCATATGCCCCGGAACTGGTCGCACTGGCGAGAGAAAAAGCGATGCAATCGGGCCTTTTCATCAGGGAGGGGGTCTATGTGGGAGTTCCCGGGCCATCCCTCGAAACGCCGGCGGAAACCCGCTTTCTCAGGATGATCGGAGCCGATGCCGTGGGAATGTCAACCGTCTCACAGGCCATTGTAGCTGCTCATTGCGGCCTGAAAACACTNGCCATCGCGGTCATTACCAATGTGAACATTCCGGATTGCATGGGGAAGACAACGATAGAGGAGGTTGTGGAAGCATCGAAAGAAGCAGGCCCTGCCCTTTCAAACCTCTGGGAAAAAATCATTGCCGATCTCCCCGAAAGTAGACAGGGTAACCCGTGACAAGCATGTCCTCTCCAAATCTCCGGAACTCCACGTTTTCAAGGGTTGTGCAGTCCCGCATATATTTTACGCCGGGACCGCTCGCCATAGGAATGCCATCATTTCCTCCAAGAATTTTAGGCGCCTTGAATACGTGAAATTTATCCACAAGTCCTTCCCGTATCATGGAACCCAGAACGAGTGAGCCTCCTTCCACGAGGAGACTCATGATAGCCATCCGACCCAGCTTATCCATCAGATTTTGCAGTTCCAGACGTCCGTCCTTCGTTGGACACAGGAGGACGGGTATTCCTCTCTCCCTGATCTGATCAAGCTTTTCACGGGCTACTTTTTCACCGACAACGAGCAGGGTTTTTTCAGGAAATTCATCATTGATAATCCGGGCATCAACAGGCGTTCTCAAGTGTGTGTCAAGAACAACCCTGAGAGGATTTTTTCCCTTTCTGTTTTTCAATCGTGCGGTAAGAGACGGGTTGTCCGCAACAATCGTTCCCACACCCACCATGATGGCATCCACACGATCTCTCAGTCGATGGACGAAACGCCGTGACTTTTCGTTGGTAACCCATCTGGAGTCCTTCAGAGACGTGGCAGTAAAACCATCCAGGGTCTGCGCGGATTTGGCAATCACAAAAGGCCTTCCGGTCGTTATAAAGGTAAAAAAATCCTCATTGAGAAGTCGGCAGGCCTTTTCCAGGACACCGCTTCTTACTTCAAGACCGTTTTCCGCTAAGAATCTGCATCCGCCCCCTCTGACGCCCGGATTCGGATCCATGGCGCCTACAACCACTCTCGCAATTCGGGCTTTGAGAATGGACTCTGTGCAGGGGGGAGTCTTTCCGTAATGATTACATGGTTCAAGGGTAACGTACAGGGTGGCTCCAGGGCAGGAACGACCAATCTTCTCAAGGGCTTCCACTTCAGCATGGGGCTGGCCCGCCCTTCGGTGATATCCCCGGGACAGGATACGGTCCTCTTTCACAATCAAAGCGCCTACCGCGGGGTTTGGAGAAGTGCGCCCAGCGCCTTTTCCGGCTTCAGCCAGGGCAAGTTTCATGTATTTCAAATCGGTATCGACCATGCAAACCGCCCAGCTTAATTCTCTTCCCGATGTTCCTGTCTGGCTTTAAGTATATCTTCAAGTTCTGCCATAAACTCTTTGATATCCTTGAACTGTCTGTACACAGAAGCAAATCTTACATAGGCCACTTCATCCCATTCTCGAAGCGTATTTATGACCATTTCTCCTACCTCGGAACTGTTGATTTCCTTTTTCCCAAGATCCTGGAAGTAAGATTCCATGCTGTCGGCAAATTCCTCAATTCTGGAAGCGCTTACAGGCCTTTTCTGACAAGCCATCCGTATCCCTGAAATAATCTTATGACGATTAAAAGGCTCACGCCGTCCGTCTTTTTTGACAACGAGAGGGAGAACATCTTCGAGCTTCTCATAGGTGGTAAATCTTCTTTCGCATCCGAGGCATTCTCTTCTTCTCCGGATTGTTCTACCATCCTTGCTCAATCTGGAATCAATCACCTTGTTGTCAATCTTGGTACAGAAAGGACATTTCATGGGACAAACCTCTCTATCTGAACACCTGCCTCAGTTAACATTTCCTCCGCCAGCACATCATCATATCCATCTTTGTATAATATTTTCCGTATCCCTGCATTAATCAGCATCTTCGAACAGATAACACAGGGCTTATTGGTGCAGTAAAGAGTCGAATCCTTGATCGATATGCCATAATAGGCAGCTTGAATAATGGCGTTCTGTTCCGCGTGAAGTCCCCGGCACAGTTCATGCCTGGTACCCGATGGAATCGATGAATTCTCTCTGATACAGCCGGTTTCGTCACAGTGCCTGAGGCCTGCCGGAGCTCCGTTGTACCCGGTCCCTAAAATACGCCTTTCCTTTACAATCAGAGCGCCTACGGATCGCCTGATACAGGTGGATCTGTTTGCCACCATCTCAGCCAGCGCCATGAAATATTCGTTCCAGGATGGTCTTGCCAATTCAGATCCCCGGTAAGAGTTGCGGATAGATAGGGAAGCTGTCGCAGAGTTCCAAGACTTTACCGCGTACACGATCCTTGACGGTTTCTGATCCGGGATACTGCAATACGTCTCGAATGAGGCCGGCAATCTCTCTGATCTCCGGTTCTTTCATTCCGCGGGTTGTCAAAGCCGGTGTCCCAAGTCGCAACCCGCTGGTTACCTGTGGTCCCCTTTTGTCAAATGGAATGGTGTTTTTGTTTACCACGATTCCAGAACACACGAGGCTGTTTTCGGCATCAATACCTGTAATCCCTTTTTCGGTAAGATTGATCAGAAGCAGATGGTTGTCGGTTCCTCCCGAAACCAGGTCGAATCCATATTCTTTCAACTCTTCCGCAAGCACCTGCGCATTGAGAAGCACCTGCTTCTGGTATTCTATAAAATCTCTATGCAGGGCCTCCCCAAACGCCACTGCCTTGGCAGCAATAACGTGCATGAGAGGGCCTCCCTGAATTCCCGGGAAAATGCCCCTGTTGAGTTTTTTCCCATATTTTTCCGGAGCCAGGATCAGCCCCCCCCTGGGACCCCTGAGCGTTTTGTGGGTTGTTGAGGTGACGAAATCCGCCACTCCCACGGGCGTAGGATGTAAACCTGCGGCTACAAGCCCCGCTATGTGGGCCATGTCGACCATTAAATAGGCCCCGTTTTCACTGGCGATTTCCCTGAACTTTAAAAAATCGATCAAGCGCGGATAGGCGCTGGCCCCGGCAACGATCATTTTTGGCTTATTTTTCCTTGCCAGATCGGCCACCTGATCATAATCAATCTGCTCGGTTTCCGGATGCACACCGTAGAAAACGGTCTTGAAAAGTTTTCCGGAAAAATTCGCAGGGCTCCCGTGGGTCAAATGCCCGCCATGAGAGAGATCCATTCCCAATATGACATCCCCCGGATCGAGGAAAGAAAAATACACAGCCATATTGGCCTGGCTGCCGGAATGGGGCTGGACATTGGCGTATTCCGACCCAAATAATTTCTTGACGCGTTCTATGGCCAGTTTCTCGGCCATGTCAACAAATTCACATCCGCCATAATATCTCGCACCAGGATATCCTTCCGCATACTTATTGGTCATTACACTGGCCTGAGCTTCAATTACTGCTCGGCTTGCGTAGTTCTCCGATGCAATCAGTACGATATTTCGTTTTTCTCTCAGGATCTCTTTCTGAATGGCATCGTAGATCTGTGGATCTTCCTGTTTCAGATCTCGGTTATTTATCCGTTTGCTTTTGGTCAATTTGATCAACCCTCAGTTTATGTCGCCCTCCGTCAAAAGGAGTCTGGAGAAAAAGATCCACCATTTCCAGGGCAAGTGCGCCGCCGATTACTCTTCCCCCCATGACGAGTATATTCGCATCATTGTGTTGTCTGCTGAGGCGAGCGGTGAAAAGGTTGTGGCACAGGGCAGCCCGCACTCCTTTATAACGGTTTGCCACAAGACTCATTCCGATTCCTGTTCCACAAATGAGTACTCCGCGTTCAAATTCTCCACTCGCTACAGCCCGGGCTACTTTATGTGCGATTTTCGTGTAGTCGAATGAATCACGACAGAATACTCCAGCATCGTGAACCCCTGAAATCCCTCTGTCCTTAAGATGCGCCCTGCATTCTTCTTTTAGTTCAAAACCCCCGTGGTCGGAGCCAATAATAATCTTCATGATTTTTCCACCGTCAAAGAGGAGAAAACAGGATACGATCAGCTTGCGTCATAGGCCTTGAAAATCAGAGAAGCATTTGTTCCTCCAAATCCAAATGAATTGGACATGGCCGTTACAACTTTTGCTTTTCTGGCAACATTGGGGACATAGTCCAGATCGCATTCAGGATCAGGGATTTCATAGTTTATGGTTGGGGGGATAATACCATGTTTGATGGTGAGTAAGGCATAGATCGCCTCAATTCCTCCGGCGCCGCCAAGGAGATGGCCGGTCATTGATTTTGTCGAACTTATGGCTAATTTCCGGGCATGATCCCCGAATACTATTTTAATGGCATTGTTTTCTGAAAGGTCGTTCAGCTTGGTGGAGGTGCCATGGGCATTAATATAATCCACATCCCCAGGTTCGATTCCGGCATAAGAAATGGCGCCCCGCATACAGGCAACAGCCCCGACGCCATCAGGTTCGGGAGCCGAAACATGATAGGCATCGCCACTCAGCCCATAGCCGATGACTTCTCCTATAATTTTGGCGCCTCTTCCCAGAGCATGCTCAAGTTCTTCAAGGATCAAGATCCCGGAGCCCTCCCCGATCACAAACCCGTCACGATTCAGATCAAAAGGCCTGGATGCTTTTTCAGGTTCATCATTCCTCGTGGAAAGAGCTCGCATGGAACAGAAACCGCCGACTGCCAGTGGCGTAATTACCGCCTCCGCACCCCCCGTGATAATTGCGTCGGAAATGCCTTCTCGAATCAACCGAAAGGCCTCCCCGATGGCATGGGAACTCGCCGCACAGGCAGTGGAGATAGCCAGATTGGGCCCTCTGGCCCCAAACTCAATGGCGATCTGTCCTGGAACCATATTGGCAATGATTCCCGGAATAAAAAACGGGCTGATCCTCTTTGCCCCTTTTTCCAGGAGCACCGAATGATAATATTCAAGCATGCCGAGCCCACCAAGACCACTGCCCGTAACGCAGCCGACCCGATGCCCGTTCTTCTGGTCAATTTTCAGACCGGAATCTTCCATCGCCATTCTTGCGGAGGCAATCGCGTAATGGATGAAGATGTCAAAACGCCTGATATGTTGCTTATCCAGGAAGTCGCTTGCGTTGAAATCGGTGACTTCCCCTGCGATTTGAGAGGCAAAATCCGAGGTGTCAAACTTTGTTATGGGGCCTATTCCGGATTTCCCCGAGCAGGCGGCATCCCAGTTTTTCTCAACGCCGGTCCCTAAAGGCGTTACCATCCCCAAGCCTGTCACAACAACCCTTCTCGTCATCTTATTTTCCCTTCCGCAAGGCCAGGACTGCATTTGCCCATGGCAGCAAAAAGTCTTCGGGCATGAAAACTGCTACAGGTGAAGTCGGTACGGACGACCTGTAAAGGCGATCATTTACCAATCGCATTCATTACATAGTTCACAGCATCCTTAACCGTTGCTATCTTTTCAGCGTCTTCGTCAGGAATGGATACATCAAACTCCTCTTCCATAGCCATGATAAGTTCAACCTGATCCAGAGAATCAGCACCCAGATCATCAACAAAAGAAGCATCCATCACCACGTCTTCTTCAGGAACATCAAGTTGCTCACAAATAATTTTTTTGATTTTTTCCTCTATACCCGACATAAACAATTACCTCCCTCAAAATTTTGAAAATTTTAACCACTTAATACCTGAAATCTGCGATTAGCTTTTAGCAATTAGCCGTTAGCTTGGAGACTACAAGCATTTGTATGACTTCATGCTGAATTCAACCTTCCCCATTTTGGTGCAATTGTATTTTATGGCAACCTACTTAGTGCCTGAACGAAAACTTCAAAATG
>BS_KBA_SWE02_21mDRAFT_10000616_pt1 | contig 13419 bp, 8 predicted proteins | sample BalSeasSWE02_21m_FD_9196 | JGI IMG/M metagenome (IMG submission 9196)
ATGCCTTGCGACGAGAATAGCGGGAGAGCCGTACAGTGGAAATCTCTATCTACGGTTCGATGAGGACTCCGGGATTAAACCCCCGGGGTTACTCTACCGGTTCAATTTTAATGCATTTCACACGAGGAGCAGAATGATGAAAAAAATAGAAGCGATCATTAAACCGTTTAAACTGGATGATGTGAAAGACGGCCTCTCTCTCCTGGGGGTCAAGGGGTTGACCGTCAGCGAGGTTAAGGGATTCGGACGTCAGCGGGGGCACAAGGAGGTCTACCGGGGGGCCGAATACCAGGTGGACTTTGTGTCAAAGATCAAAATTGAAGTGATCATGGAATCGGACATGGTTCCCGAGGCCGTAAAGATTATTCAGGAAAAAGCGAGAACCGGGCAGATCGGAGATGGGAAGATCTTTATCCTGCCCGTGGAAGAAGTAATCCGGATACGTACCGGAGAAACGGGGAAGGAGGCCATCTAATGGCGGTACCCGTGCACTCCCGCGACCAGGCGCTCAACAGGACACCCGCTTCGGAAGAACTTGAGGCATCCAAATGGCGTCTGGTCTCTCGATTTGATGAAGGAAAAGTCTCCCAGACGTTTCAGGAAGACCATTCCGAGAGGTTTGACGCCTACTTCAGGAGATGTCATCAGGATACGAGAGTGGGGCATGACCTGTTCAAGAAAAAGAAGCATTTTGCAGTTCTGGCCGTGGGAGGCTACGGGAGAAAGGAATTGAATCTGCATTCGGACATTGACGTCCTTATCCTTTTCAAGTCAAAGATTCCAGCCATGGCCAAGGAGCTGGCGGCAGACTTTTTTTATCCACTCTGGGATCTGGGAGTTGACCTGGGGTACGGGGTGCGCAGTCTCCGGGATTGCATCTCCCTTTGTCGGGATGATTTTGAAGTTCTCACGTCCATGATGGATGCCAGATTTCTGTGCGGGGATTCCCCCACCTATCTGACCCTCATGGAGACCCTTCATAAGAAAGTGATCACGAAAAGGGCAGTGGAGTTTGTCCGGTGGCTGGAAGACAACCACCAGGTTCGCAAGGAAACCTTTGGAGACGCAAGTTATCTCCTTGAGCCCAATCTCAAAGATGGTATAGGAGGATTGAGGGACTACCACCAGATCCTCTGGTCGGCAGGCGCCTTTTTCGGTCTGAGGTCGCCAAGAGATCTGGAATACCAGGGAAAACTTTCCCACAATGAATACAGGGAGCTGAGGGAAAACCTTCACTTTATCTGGCTCGTTCGAAACCATCTGCACCACCTGTCCGGTAGGAAGAACGATCGGCTGGGTTTTGAATATCAAGAGAAAATGGCGGACAAACTGGGTTTTCAAGACAAAGGGGCCTTTCTGGCCGTGGAGCAGTTCATGGGGAAGCTGCACAGCGCCATGGGCGCCGTCAAATCGCTGAACCGCTCCTTTATGACTTCCTACTTCTCTGATAAAACAGGACCTGGAAAAACGTTCGAGACCACCGAAGTGAACGGCCTCCATGTTCATATGGGGGAAATGTGTTTTGATTCAGCTACTGCCATACTCTCTCAACCATCCCTTCTCCTGTCCATATTTCAGGAAGCGGCCCGCTCTGGATGTCCTTTGTCCATGGAAGCGGGAAGATTGATCCGGGAATTTCTTTTTCTTGTGGACGATGCCTTCAGGGAATCCCGTGAAAATGTGAACAGCTTCAAGGCTGTTCTGAATGGCATGCGCGCTTTTGAGTCCCTCGATAAAATGTTTGAGGTAGGATTTCTGGAGGCATTCATCCCTGAATTTGGGAAGATCAGAGATCGTGTTCAATTTGATGCCTACCATATCTTTCCCGTGGGAAGACATTCCCTGGAGACAGTGCGACACCTGAAATCTCCAGGCAACGAAAAGGATATTTTGCTTCCGGACATCTTTTCAGAGCTGGATGATCCGGAACCCCTTTTCCTGGCCGGGCTGTTCCATGATCTGGGTAAAACAGGAAAAGACCACGCGCGAAAGGGAGCGGCCATAGTTAGGGGCATTCTGAAACGGATGCATTACGAAGAAAGCGCCACCGAAAAGATCGCGTTTCTGATCGAAAACCATCTTCTTCTGGTTGAAACCGCCACCCGGAGGGACCTGGGAGATGAAAAAGTGGTGGTCCAGTGTGCCAGAACCATAGGGGATCCGGTGCGACTGAAAATGCTGTACCTGTTGACATGGGCCGATTCCAAGGCTACCGGGCCCAGGGCCTGGAACAACTGGATTGCAAACCTGGTCCAGGAGCTTTTTTTCAAGGTGCTGAACATCCTTGAAAGAGGGGAGCTGGCTACCGAGGAAGCCTCAAGGAAGGTGAAAATGACCCTTGCCGGTGTTCAAAAGCAAATGCCCCTTGTTGCAGGAGACGCTGACCTTGAAGAGCTTTTTTCGATTCTATCGCCAAGATATCTTCTGAATTGCAAACCGTCGGAGATCGGCAGACATTTGGAAATGGCTCACAATCTCAAGAAAGCCCGATTGGAAAACAAAGAAAGCACTTTTTCCATGGAAATCCAAGAAAATGAGATTGAAAGCTGTTTTGAAATCACCTTCGTGTCCCGGGACAGACCGGGACTTTTTGCAGATATTGCCGGCGTGCTGGCACTCCACAACATCAATATTTTTTCGGCCAACATATATACCTGGCAGGATGGAACCGCCGTGGATATCTTCAAGGTCACGGCGCCTCCCGACCCTTTTCGATCAAAAGAAATCTGGGAAAGAGTAAAAAGAGATTTCAAGGAGATTGCAGAAGGAAGACTGTCCCTGGAAGCTCGAATCAAAGAGAAAGCGGCCCCCTCCATCCTGTCCGTGGTAAACAGGAAGCCTTCTCTTCCTCCCAAGGTGATCGTGGATAACCGGTCTTCCGATTTTTTCACGCTGATAGAGGTCTTTGCAGATGATCGCGTGGGCCTGCTTTACCGGATCACAAAAGCCCTTTTCGATTTCGAGCTGGATATTCGCATCGCGAAAATCGCTACAAAAGGGGATCAGGTCGCGGATGTCTTCTATGTTCGAGATCTGTTGGGCCGGAAAGTGGAAAATGAGGAACGGTTACGAGAAATTGTGGAAACGCTCGAGTTTAACTTGCAGGACAACAGGTGAAACAGGCTCTGGTCATTCCCTATCGAAGAGGGCCAGGAAATCGTCCCAGTCAGTGATTTTCTGCACATCCTTTAAGAAACCATACCGGTTCATGTCTGCGTCCGACGAAGCAAAGGGGATCTCTTTGTTGTTTGCGTAGGTCATCCAGACCGGTTTTATTCCCGCATCTAATGCCCCCCCGATATCCGCATCCGGGTCATCTCCAACAAAGAGGATCTCTTCTCTTTCCACCTGCATTTTTTCAACCAGTTCGTCAAACACGACCCTGTGGGGTTTGCAGTACCCTACTTCCCCGGAGATGATAATGAATTCAAAATAGGGGGTCAGACCCAGTGTCTCGATAATCTTTCTTGCAGCAGGGGCGTGGGTGAAATTGGAAAGCAGGCCAATCCGGTAATGTGCTTTGAGGTTTTCCAGCATCTGGAGTGTCCCGGGAATCAGCTCGCAATAGTCAAAAAAGGCCGAGAAATAGGCATCCACGGCATTTTCTATGCGAAGGTCCTCAGGGGAGAGAGCCAGGCCAAGATCTTCCAGGGCGGCACTTATCCAGAAACGGTTGTGGGTCTCTTTTCCTTTCGTGCGGGTTTCCTTGATGAACCGAAAGGCTGCTTTCTTGTGGGCCTCTATAAACATTTCCGGCTCAAAAGATATTCCACTTTCCTGGAGACTACCGATCAATCGGGCCACCGCTGTAGCCAGGGCATTGGGTTTGGCGGTAAGGAGCGTATTAAAAAGGTCGAAACCTATGGCTTTGATTTTCTGCATTTCGCATTCATAGTACAATGTGCTCTTAAATGCAAGCCCCTCTTGACAGTCTGTCCTTTTCATGTTTCAATCCTGACGGTATTGTAAAAGGTCTTTAAGAGGTTTCGAAACTGCATGACGAGTCTGCAAAACAGTTTGCATAATTTGTCCCTCGAAAGTGTTGCCGCCTGCCCGGAGTGCGATCTTCTCCTTCAGCGCAATGATGAAGAAGTGCCGGGCATTGTGGGGAAATGCCCCCGCTGCGGGGCTGTCGTACACGATACAAAGAAAGATTCGTTACCATATATTCTGGCATTGAGCCTCAGCGGTCTTATTCTCTTCCCTCCGGCAATGCTGCTTCCGATCATGAAGTTGAATGTTCTGGACTTGGGAGCTTCCGCCAATATCCTGCAGGGTGTAAGCGCTTTATACAGGTCGGGTTTTTATCTGGTTGCATTCGTTGTGCTTCTGACCAGTGCGATTATTCCATTTGTGAAGGTGGCGCTCCTGTTTTGTCTTTCTTTCTGCATCCGCTTTAAATTGTTTCCGGATTCTCTGCGTCCGGGCTTCCGGGCCTACCTGTTCATGGAGGAATGGGGGATGCTTGAAATCTATATGCTTGGTATCCTGGTCTCCATCATTAAATTGGGGGACATAGCGGAAATCAGTTACGGAATTGGATTGTACTGTTTTGTGGGAGTCCTGGCCCTATCCCTTTTTTCATCGGCGGCTCTTTCCGAGGATCAGTATTGGAACCTCATCGAAAAGGTGAAAAGGAAAGATGGTTGACAGACCCCTTACAGCAAAGGATGCGGGTTTCCTGCCCTGCCTGGTGTGCCACAAGCTTTCGGTTATTCAAGATGATGACGGGGTTCAACAACGCTGCTCCAGGTGCGGCGCGAAACTGCATGCAAGAAAACCCGACAGCATCGCGAGGACCTGGGCATTGCTGCTGACCAGTTTCATCATGCTGTTTCCGGCCTATCTCCTGCCTATCATGACCGTCACATCGTTTGGCCACCGTTACCCAAGCACCATTATGGAGGGCATTGAGCATTTCATCCAGGATGGGACCTATTTCATCGGATTCCTGATTTTTTTTGCCAGTATTCTGGTCCCTGTTTTCAAACTCCTTGGAATCACGCTTATCCTGCTTTCCATTCAGCGAAACTGGAAAACCTCTTTGAGGCAGAAAGCCGTCATGCTGCGGATCATTCGGTTTATCGGACGATGGTCCATGCTCGATATTTTTGTCATCGCCATTATGGTGGCCCTGGTGAACCTGGGGTCGTTGACGACCATTGAAGCAGCACCCGCTGCAACCTTTTTCGCCATGGTTGTTGTTCTGACCATGCTGGCTGCAACCTCTTTTGATACGCGACATCTATGGGAGAACACATTATGACAAGTACAACGGATTCAGGAGCAATTTCCCTTACGCCGGAATTAAAAAGTAAAAAAGGGGTTTCTCCCATCTGGATATTGCCGCTCATAGCTATTATCATTGCCGCCTGGCTTGTATACAGAAGCATAGTGAATGCGGGGATAGACGTGACCATCACCTTCAAGAACGCGCAGGGCATAGAAGCTGGAAAGACGCAGGTGATCTATCGGGGAATGCCCATCGGACTGGTAAAAAAACTCGAGATAAACAAAGATTTCCAGAGCGTTGATGTGCTCGTTCAATTTGTAAAGGAAGCAAAAGATCAATTGAAAAAAGATACCGCATTCTGGAAAGTGGCGCCTGAGATATCCACACGGGGCATTACCGGATTAGAGACGTTATTGAAGGGGAATTATATCACCATGATGCCCGGAGAAGGGGAGGAAACCGACCATTTTGAAGCCCTGTCGGAACCCCCACCCTTCAGATCTGATACGCCGGGACTTCATATTCGTGCCTTTACAGAGGATTTAGGGGCTTTGAAGGCCGGAAGCGGCATCTATTATAAAGGGATCAAGGTGGGCGAGATCATCCAGACGCTCCTGAACGACAAGACCGATGTGGTTCTCGATCTTTTCATTCAAGAAAAATACAGTGACCTGGTTAAGAAAACGACCAAGTTTTTCAACATCAGCGGAATAGCTTTTGAGGGGGGGCTTTCTGGATTTTCCTTGAAAGCAGAATCTCTGGAGAGCCTTCTTCTGGGAGGGATAAGCTTCCTGACCCCGGAACACGAGTCCAAAACGCAAAATGCAAAGGATGATGATACATTCAGGCTTTATAAGGACAGAAATCGTGCGGAGCAGGAAGGCCAGAAGTTTACGGTCTATTTTAACGATGGAAAAGGACTTACCGACAAGACCCAGATCAAGTACAGAGGGGTGGAAGTGGGGAGAGCTTTCAGTGTAGAGCTTGATGAGAAAACGGATGGAGTAAGGCTTCAGGTTACCATGCAGCAGCAGTATCGGCAATTCCTTCGAGACGACACCCAGTTCTGGGTTGTGCGGCCAGAACTTGGGTTGGCGGAAACCAGGAATCTGGACACTCTGTTCTCCGGGGCATATCTCACGTTTCGGCCCGGCAAGGGCAAACCCGGGAGAACTTTCAAAGGACTCAGTAACCCTCCCGGAGAGGTTGCTACCAGAGACGGCCTTCACGTGGTCCTGGTATCTGAAAGGCTGGGGTCCCTGAAAAGCGGCGACCCTGTCTACTTCCGGCAGGTCAAGGTGGGGGAGGTAACGGATTGCCGACTTTCCGAAGATGCCACCTCCACCCTGATCGGTGTGGATATCCAGAAAAAATATGCTCCCATTGTGCGGACCACCTCCAAATTCTGGAAGGCCTCCGGTCTTAACGTGGATTTCAGCCTTTTTACGGGAGCCAAGATCAAGACCGAATCGATGGCGGCCCTCCTGGAAGGTGGCATTGCCTTTGCGACTCCCGGGTCTCCGGATGTGGAAGAGAAGAAGGAGGCGAAAAGCAAAGGAGTTGTCGTTGATGGTTCGAAAAACAGCGAAAAGAAAAAGGTGGAACCGAAGATCGGGACACAGGTTTTAGGGAGCCCTGTGAAAAACGGGGCGACTTTTGAGCTGTACAGTGAGCCGCAGGAGGAATGGCTCAAGTGGAGACCCAAAATCGCGCTTGGCAAGGGCAATTAGCGCGTGATTCACGCCTTGGTGTGATTCAGGCGAGATTTTGGAATTTGGATTTTGGAATTATGGAACGAATTCCGACTCATGAAAACCTCACTATTCATAGTGTACCCGTTTTATTTTGGCAAACCCGTTCCAGATCAGCAAGGGAATTTCCGTGAAAAAGAAGACACTTCTGATCCTTTCAATCTGCGGCGCAATCGTTGTATCTATTCTCGTTGCATTTTTTTTCATTGCGCCCAAGGTGATCAGTTCCGATTTTGTGAGGAACAAAATTAATGGGTACGTTTCCACCGAAACGGGAGGCCGTTTAGAATATAGAAAAATCGGCCTTTCCTTTTTTCCCAGGTTTGGACTGACCGTTTACGAGGCAAGCTTTCAGTCTCCCCCACAGAGTTTCGTCAATCTCCACTCGGTAACGATTACCCCGCATTTCTGGCCCCTTCTATTGGGGGATGTCAGGATTGCCGATCTGACCCTTGATGCCCCCAGGATAAAAATCTCCATCCCCGCAAAACTGCAAAGAAAGGATCTTCAACCCGAATGGAATTATAAAGATCTTCTGACAAACCTTGGGCCGCTGCTTGCGCCTTTTGCAGAAGAAGACCTGAAAGTCATTGTGCAGGATGGTTCCGTGGTTCTGGATCATGGCGATTTAAGCTTTTTTCGATTTGAGGGGATACAGCTGCGTGTAAAGGCTGACGGGTTAAACGGTCTTAAGGCTCAGATAGAACTTGCTGTTCCGCATGTGGTTTTAAATCATCAAAAGAAAAGCGCACGGATTGAGGGAGTGCGTTTGAAAGGAGGCGCCACTCTCAGGGATGGAAAAGTCGAGCTTTCCCTGAAAGAGTTAAGCCTTGAATCCCCGCGGCTCACGGTAACCGGAAATGTTTCCGGAGACCCGGAAAGAAAACGAACCAGTGTTTCCCTGGAAGGAAAAGAGATCGATTTGGCCTCCATCCGGAAACCGGCCCTTGCCATGGCAGGGGATATCAGCGGTGTCGCCGATTTTTTTGCATGGTTAAAGGAGGGAGAAATCTCTCTTGTTAAGGTCAATTCCGAGAGCGATTCCATCAAGGATGCGTTCGCGTTAAAGAATATGGTGATTGAAGGCCGGATTGAAAAGGGGCATCTGTCGCTCTCCGGGCTGGGCATGGAGCTCGATGACCTCAAGGGGGATGTGAATATCTCGGGCGGCATCCTTGGGGGAAGTGACCTCAATGCTGTAATCGGCGGGAATTTTGCGAGAAACGGCAGGATAAGACTGGATCTCTTGAATGACGGGGGGCCTTTTCAGCTGGATGCGGAGGTGACGGCGGATCTTGCCCATCTTTTCCCTGTTTTGGAAGGAATAATTGGAAAAAGCCCCGTGTCAAGAGAGTTTGCCCGTTTAGAGAAGATAGAGGGCAGCGCCGAAGGGAGAATTGTCCTGAATGGAACGACGCGTTCTTTCAAAACCAATGTAAATGTATCCCGTTTTAATTTGCGCGCTGTATATCCGCCGGTTCCATACCCGATCCTGGTTCAATCCGGGCAGTTCCACTATGATGATTCCAACGTAACCGTCAAAAATCTCACCGGGACCCTGGGGAAATCCTCCTTCTCCGGGTTTCATGCAGGACTGAAGTGGGAACCTGAACTGCACCTGTCCATTCTGTCAGGGAGCCTGGGGGTTGTCCTCGATGAGATCTTCCCCTGGGTTGTTTCTGCTTCCGCACTGAAAGAAGATCTCAGAGACATCAAGGAGGCGACAGGCCGGTTGGATCTGGTCGGCGTGAAGTTTGAAGGTCCCTTTTACAAGCCGGAATCGTGGAAATTTCAAGGGGAGGGCGCCTTGAAAGCAGTGAGGGTGGTTACCCCCATCCTGCCGGAACCGCTCCTTGTTTCTCAAGGAAAACTCAAAGTGGATTCTTCCACACTTCTATTACAGAATACCGATATGGTTGTGTCGGATTGCCGGCTGCTGTCGGATGTCGCCATCCAGGGCTACAGGAACGGGGTACAATCGATCCTGGCGGATTTTACCGGAACCGTTGGGCCGAAGATGACTGCGTGGATATCAAAGCAAGCCGATCTGCCGGAGAAATTCCGAATAAAGGCGCCTCTCAGGTTTTCAAACTCTCGAATCAATTGGAAAAAAGGGGGACAAATATCCGTTGATGCAGAGGTGACTTCTCCTGAAGGCGTGAAGGTTTCCCTCTCTCTGAGCAAAACAAAAAAGGCTTTCGATCTGCACAAACTCGTGATATCCGACGGCGCTTCCAAGGGGTCCTTTCAACTTATGAAAAAAGGGGGAACGGTTGAAGTCGGTTTTTCAGGTGCCCTTAACAAAGAAACCTTCGATAAACTGCTGTTGCAAAACAGCCTCCTTACCGGGACAATTGAGGGGAATTTTAAGGTCCATATTCCGCTAAAAGAGGTGAGAGAATCGAATCTTTTCGGAAAACTTCATGGCCGGGATCTGGACCTTACATTACTCAACGTTCCCCTGAAAATCGATGAGATTTCTCTGAAAACAGAAGAAAAAACCATTGATGTGGAAACGATGCGTTTCCTCTGGGAAGAACGACAGGGGACCTGTAAGGGGCGGATCATCTTTTCAGAAAAGGATATCATTGCGGATCTGGATCTTTCCCTGGATGAGCTGAACTGGAAAAACATTCTAAAGTTTTTGGCAGATCATGAAGCAAAAAAGCCTCCACATAGTGAAAAAGATGGGGCGTTGCCCATTCAGGGGGTTTTCCGCATTGTGGTGGGAAAATTCATCTATGAAAATCTGGCTTGGGAACCAGTTCATGCGGAGATCAAGCTGGCGGGCGATAGTGCTGAATTGGAATTCTCCGAGACCCGGGTCTGCGGGATTCAAATGCCGGGGAAGATGAAGATAACACCTGACAGGTTATGGATTGATCTTAAACTTCTTGCCGAAAATCTGCCGATAAATCCCACCTCCCGATGTCTGACGAAGGAGGAAATAGAAGGGACCTTCAGCCTTAAAGGCAGCATTGGCGGTAACGGGAAACCGGGAGAGCTCTTAGAAGGGATGAGCGGAGGGCTGAAATTCCATGCGAAGGACGGAAAAATCAACCGAAGTTCCATGTGGACCAATATCTTTGAATTTCTCAGTTTCAGCAATCTGTTGACCGGCGGTTTCACCCATTTCAAGCAAGAAGGCTTCCGTTTCTCTGACGTCATAGCAGACGTGGTGCTCAAGGGAAGTGTCCTTCAGGTTAAAAAAGGGACGATTTTTGGGGATTCCATGGATATTGCTTTCGAGGGAGAACATGATATTCTTACTGGAAAACTGGATCTGACGCTGCTCATCGCTCCTTTTACCACGGCCAACTGGATCGTTCGGCATATTCCCGTTGTAAATTATCTCATGGGAGGCGCCATTGGAACCATTCCCGTGAAGGTGACCGGAAAGATAGATGACCCCAAGGTTACGGCCCTTCCTCTTTCCGCTGTGGGGTCGGGTTTGCTTGGGGTTCTGGAAAGAACGATTACCGCGCCTTTGGCGGCTGTGGAAAGCATCGATTCTGAGTTAAAGAAAAAGCAGCAGTGATATTGCCTGAATGTATCTTGTTCAGAAACTTTGGCAGGAATGGGTCTCTGAATCTGAAAACCACTACCAGGAAATTTAAATAGGATGCCTCAAAAACCTTTGCGCCTTTGCGTGAGACCTTTTCTCCGGTTTATCCGGGTCAGGAGTTGTCATTTCGAATGAAACCATTTTTTCAAAATCTTGAGGCCATGTTTAACCCGGAGTCCGTGGCGGTGGTCGGCGCCTCCGACAATCCTGGCAAACTCGGTTTTCACGTCATGAAAAGCCTGGTCCGTGGAGGGTTTTCAAAGAAGATAGTTCCCGTAAATCCGAAGGCCTTTGAAATCATGGGGATGAAAACATCCCCTTCCGTCTCCGATTATTCCGGGCCCATTGATCTGGCCATTGTGGTCGTGCCCGCGAAAGGGGTTCCCGGGGTATTTCGGGAATGCGCTGAAAAAAGAGTGAAAGGCATCGTCCTGATCACTGCCGGTTTCAGGGAAATTGAGGATGCCTCCGGTGCAGCCCTTCATGATGAGATAGAGAGGATTGCCAAGGTTGCCGGAATCCCTGTTATCGGTCCCAATACCTTTGGTATGATCAACTTTCACGCAGATCTTAATGCCTCCTTTACCCCGGAATTCTCGCTTCTTAAAAAGGGTGGCATCTGCCTCGTGAGCCAGAGCGGAGGGATATCGCATCTTCTCGGTTTCATGGCCATGCGGATGGATATGGGCTTCAGCAAAATTATCGGACTGGGCAACCGGCTGAATGTGGATTTCCCCCAGATTCTTGAATATCTGATGGATGATGTGGAAACGGAAGTGATTGTTCTGTATGTGGAAGGTATTGATGATCCGGCGGCTCTGCTGGGACCTGCCAGAAAATTGATCGGCAGGAAACCGATCATTGCCTATAAGACAGGAAAAGGGACCATCGGCAACCAGGCATGCCTTTCCCATACGGGCTCCATGGCGGGGAGGCACGAAATCTATACCGGCGCCCTGAATCAGGCGGGAGTCTTGACCGTGGATGACACGCAGGCCCTTCTGGATACCGCCAGGGCCTTGGGTTCCTGTCCGGTTCCGCAGGTACGGGGGGTAGCCGTCCTGTCCGGTCAGGCCGGGCCGGCCATGGCTGCCTGCGACCTTTGTGAAGACCAGGGGTTGGAGATCGTCCGTTTTACGGAGAAGACCCAGGAAGAAATAAACAGGCTCCTTCCTCCCCTGGCCCTGAGAACCAATCCCGTGGACATGGGGCCGGCGTGGTATGATTCCTCGGCCATTGAAGGAATTGTGGAGGCCGTTCTGGAGGATAAAAATGTCGGGGGCGTCCTTTTTCTCATGATGTTTGCGTCTGCCAACAGGGATGCGCTGAACGGGATAAGCGGCCTGCTCAAAAAGTGGAAACAGAAAAAACCGGTGGTCAGTTGTATTCTTTCCCCTCCCGGGATCTGGGATGAACAGATAAGAGACCTGGAGGAAGCCGGGGCGCTCATGAATTATCCCACCCCCGAAAGGGCGGCACAGGCCATGGCAAACCTTTGGAAATACGGGAAGAGGAGGGTAGAGGGATAAATATGGAGTTGACATTTCTGGGAACAGGGGGGGCCTGGGGGCTTCCGGAACTGGCCTGTGATTGTATGACCTGCAAAACGATGCGGGCAAAGCAGGAAAAAAGGACGAGAACGTCGCTTCTTTTGAAGAGCAAAAATACCCTGCTGATCGACTGCGGTCCGGACGCAAGAGAACAGCTCACCAGACATGGGGTATCCCATATAGATGCGGTGTTCATCAGTCATGAACATAATGACCACTACATCGGTCTTGACGAGCTTTTTGCTTACCTGAGGAACCGTCCTGACGGGGCATTTGAATCGATCCCTGTTTTTCTAACGGACCCCACCTGCCGCGTTGTTCGCCAGCGATTCGCCTATCTTGAGGATATGAAAGTCATCAAGAACGAGATCGTCCAACCTGGAGTCTGGTTCAGAATAAAGGAATTTGAGGGGTTCCCTTTTCATACGGATCACGGGTCGTTTGCCAAAGGTTCTGTGGGATTTCTTGTGAAAGTCACCGAAAATACGGGGCGAACGACAAGTCTTGTGTACACTTCGGACTTTAAAGATATCCCGGAAATGCCGGAAGAATTAGTGGCGCCGGACTATCTTGTTATTCAATCCTTCTGGCTGAACGAACCGATGCAGAACCGGCCGAGCCATATGAGTTTTCAAAAGGCCCTCTCTTTTATAGGGGCCATCAGACCCCGGAAAGGCGTCTATCTGGTTCACATGGGGGACGCGGACATGATCCCTGGGGATCCAGCCAACCACTATAAAAAGAAGTATGAACCTGCAGATCCTTTGAAATCCCCATTAAACGGGGAACCCTATCCTATCCCGATGAACCAGGAACAATGGCAGGAAACCGTTAACCGGATTGTCTCCGATTACAACCTTCCCTATGACGTGACCGTTGCCTGCGATGGCCTCACGGTTTCCATTTGATGAGCGCCCCGAGGCGTCTATTCGCGATTGATGTGGAATTATTCTTTCTTACTGTCACAGCTGCCGCATGTTAATATTTCAAGAACGTCCCCGCCCTTTTCTTGAGAGAAAAAAGTAAAATCAACCACCGTGCCCCGATATCCCTGGAATATCGTGGGGCGCCTCATGAAGATATTGCCCACAGGCGTGGTTGCAAGAATGTAGATAATAAAAAAAACATCCTAATTCTAATAATATAGCCGATGCGTTGTTGGTTATGAAAAGTGACGTATCTGGATATATGTCAACGTTTTTTTGGTGGTAATATATAGCAGTTATGTTGTGAGTTTGTTATGTTACGTCCAGTTATGTTTCCTGTTTTCTTGAAATAAGGAAACTTTGAAAAAGTTCTTTTACTTTACATATTATTCTT
>BS_KBA_SWE02_21mDRAFT_10000617_pt1 | contig 13411 bp, 14 predicted proteins | sample BalSeasSWE02_21m_FD_9196 | JGI IMG/M metagenome (IMG submission 9196)
GGATTGGCTTATTTAGGATTGCCTGGTTTTAGTGGATTTGTAGCTGAAATGAACATTTTTGTAGGTGCGTTTCAACAGAATGCAGATACCTTCAATAGAGTGCTGACTGTATTAGTGGTATCATCTATAGTTGTGACTTCCGTTTATATTCTGAGATTGGTTGGAAAAATTATGATGGGTCCATTAGAAACAAACGAAGTTACAGATTTACCAAGGGCAACCTGGTATGAAAAAACAGGAATTTTATTATTAATGATTCCAGTTATAGGAATAGGTGTAGCACCATTCTGGTTAAGTGAGATGATTATGAAAAGTTTAGAACCTTTCATTCAAGGAGTATTATAATATTTAAATAACTAACTAAATGAATTTTAGTAGCTTTTTATTGATGCGGCAGGAAATTTTACTGCTAACAATTATATTGTTGTTAGTAGTTGCTGAAATTTTAATTTCACAATCCAAAAAACAAAGTATTGTTCATTTGGCTATTTTCTTATTTGGAATTCATACCATAGTAGGTTTTTTTGCTATAGAAACAAGTAGTCTATTTGGTGGGATGTTTCATACCAATGATATGATCCATTTCTTCAAGAATGTTCTTAATGTGGGTGTTTTTATTTTATTACTCCAGTCGGCCGATTGGTTGCAGGAAAAGGTGGTGGATGAGAATAAAGGCACCGAGTTTTTCATCCTTTTATTTTCTTCATTATTGGGAATGTATTTTATGATTTCATCAGGTGATTTCTTAATGTTTTACTTAGGATTGGAGCTTTCAACATTGCCTGTGGCTGCATTAGCTGCCTTTGAAGTGACCAAGAGAATTTCAAGTGAAGCAGGAATCAAATTTATTTTGTCTGCTGGGCTGGCCTCGGGTGTTTCCTTGTTCGGNATCTCTCTGTTATATGCTACATCTGGATCTATTTATTTTGATGATATTATCACAGTGATTTCATCTACTAACTTAACTATTTTAGGATTTGTATTATTCTTTGCTGGATTGGCTTTCAAAATATCATTAGTGCCATTTCATTTCTGGACGGCTGATGTATATGAAGGAGCGCCTATTAGTGTGGCATCTTATTTATCTGTTATTTCAAAAGGTGCAGCGGTTTTTATTCTCATGATTTTATTTTTTACCGTTTTTAAAACCTTAATGCACGTTTGGGAGAATATCATTTATGTAGTCGCACTGGCTACCATGTTTACGGGTAATTTATTTGCACTAAGACAACAAAACATGAAACGCTTTTTAGCATTTTCATCAATAGCACAAGCGGGATTTATTCTATTAGGATTAATGACTGGAAATCAATTAGGAACAGCTACCATTGTTTACTTTGTAATGATTTATATCTTTTCAAATTTAGCGGCTTTTGGTGTGGTTCAAGCCATTTCATTAAAAACGGGTAAAGAAAACATGAATGATTATGAAGGTTTATACAGGACCAATCCTAACTTAAGTTTAGTCATGATGCTGGCACTGTTTTCACTGGCTGGAATTCCTCCAGTGGCTGGATTTTTTGGAAAGTTTTTCTTATTCACAGCAGCCGCGAGTGAAGGGTATTATCTTTTGGTGTTTTTAGCAGTTGTTAATGTGACCATTTCATTATATTATTACTTGTTGGTTGTAAGAGCGATGTTTTTAAGAACCAGTGATCAGGCCATTCCATATTTTAAAAATAAATTATATATGAGATTAGGTCTTTTAGTAACGGTTGTTGGTATTTTGGTTATAGGTCTTTACAGCCCTTTATACGATTATATTTTTGAATTAAGTAAAAATTTAAATTAAGACGTTATGCCATTATCAGGAAGTCATATGTTTGGAAGTATTGAAGAAACAAGAGTTACGTTTGTTGAAAAAGGCGTTTCTGAAGAACGCAAAGATTTTTTAAAAAAACTGCTTGAGCATAATGGTTTCGAGGTTATTATTCAGGAAGATAAAAAGAAAGCAGAAGAAGATCCTCAATTATTTACAGTTGCTGTAACGGATATGGTTTTTAACCCAACCATTTGGGTGTATGAGAGAAAACTCAAAACTTTTGATGGCCATAAAGTGAACCAAGCATATTGGGAACAACGCTCTGAAGACACCAATCCGCATTATTGGAATAACGGCGAAAAGTAGCACTTTTTTCTTTTACGTGGTCGAATTATTCTATGCTCTAATAACAGAGATCATATCATTTTATTATTAACCAAGGTATAATCCTATTAATTTTATAGGATTATGCCTTGTTGTTCTTAATTTAATATTATTTTTGCCGCTGTTTCTTATTGTTTCCAGTAAACGATAATTCTGGAAATGAAATGAACCTTGAATAATGCTGTTTAATGAAAGATATTAGCATAAAAATTACCGACAGAAATGGCACTCAACATCAGGTGTTGGCACCAACAGATATGGCCATGAACCTTATGGAAGTTGTGCGATCTTATGAATTGGCTCCTGAAGGGACTATTGGTGTTTGCGGGGGGATGGCTATGTGTGCCTCTTGTCAATGTTATATTCTGAGTAATACGGAATTGCCAATAATGCAAGATGAAGAAGATGCGATGCTTTCTGAGGCGTTTTATGTAAAGCAAAATAGCAGGTTGGGTTGTCAAATTCCTATTACACCAAATATTCATGGTTTGGAAATAGAGCTGGCGCCTGAAAGTTAGACTATTTTATAATCAATGAGTTTTTGTGGTCCTTCAAGAAGGTCTCTTATTATTTGAAGAGTCCCATCTTCTTTTGTTGAAATTTGCCATTTAATCAATGTGATTTCTCCATTTTCAATTTCAATGCCAGTAATACTTCTGGGATGCACACAACTACCATCATTAAAAAAAGCAATATCACCCGGTTCTGGAAAACGGGGTCTGTGCGTATGACCAACGATGGTTATTATATTGTTGTTGTCTGCAATCCATTTTTTTGTTCTGCGTTCAACTTTAATAAGTTCTTTGTAGTTTTTTGCAGGACTTGTTGGGTCTGCAATACCCATAACATTTAATGGTTTCCAAAGAACTCTTACCATAAACCGGCTCCATTTCCAGAACAAATAATTCCACCAGTCTGCCTGATGGCCATGAGTTAAAAATAATTCTTGCTCAGTTTCGGTATTCTTTAAAATGATACCTTCGCTGTAGGTTATATCTTTAAATAATTCGACATTTTCACCCGTTTTTTCATCAAAATAGGTTGACAAATACTTCTTTACATAATTAGGGTTCTTATAAACCATATCATGATTTCCCCAAATTAAATGCAATCTGTTTTCAGAATAAAATTGTTTCATTAACAGATACACATTTTTATGAGCCTCAAAGATAGATTTGAAAAACAGGTTTTCCCAAAGCTCATCGCCATCACCAACTTCGCAATAAATAAAACCGTTATTGTAATAATGTTTTAGTGCGTGAAAATAGATGTTTCTGTTGTTTGCAAAATCATCCGCAAAACTGTTATCACCTCTATGACAATCACTAAATAAAATGAATTTTGAGCTGTTATTAAACTCAATAATTTTAGCCGTTTTATAAGCCTTATCTAATCGTTTTTTTGATGTAAGCATAAAGTAAATGTAACAAAAAAAGCAATTCTAATATTTTAATTTATCAATGGCTATTGGAAGAATTCTTTCAACAAAATATGAATAGGCTAAGCTTGATGGATGAAGACCATCTGAGGCTACTAAATCAGGATAGATTAATCCTTGTCTTGTAATATCTGTGATATTAACGAAGCTTATATTATTATTGGTGCAATACGTTTGGGCGAATTCGTTGTATTTATCTATGTCTTTTGATATGTTTTGATTCCCATTCCCATAAGGTGTATACGCATAATCAGGAATTGATACAACAATCACATTGGTTTTATCACCTTTGGCCAATAAAATCGAGTTGTTTACAAGCTGAGGAAATTCGGTTTCGTATAAAGAAAAAGGGTGGCCCTGATATTGATTGTTAACACCAATTAAAAGGGTTACTAAGTCATAGTTGTAAGTCAAATTTTCAGTATTAATGGCATTGATGAGATTTGAAGTAGTCCAACCCGTTCTGGCAATAATTTTTAATTCAAAATTAATGTCAGAACTAAATTTAGCTGTTAAGCTATCTTTTAATTGTTCAGGAAACCGGCAGGTTTCACAAACATTTTCACCAATGGTATAACTGTCACCAAGCGATAAGAGTTTCAAATTTTGATTACTTGTGTTGGGATTGTTGTCACTAGATCCACTATTGGAATTGTTATTAGGACCAGTGTTGTTCAATGATTCATTAATAGGAGTTGAAGTATTTTGATAGGAATCATCACTTGTAGAACAAGCTAAAAACAAGGTTACAATACCAAACGTAAAGAGTTTTAAGTAAACCAATTTTTTCAATTTCAGTATTTTTATTTAAAAATAAAAAATGCCTCTCAAAAAAGAGAAGCATTTGTATCAATTTTTTCTATTAAGTTATTTATTTAAAGGCATTTAAACCTGTAATATCTAAGCCTGTAATTAATAAATGAATATCGTGAGTGCCTTCATATGTAATGACACTTTCCAGGTTCATAGAATGGCGCATGATGCTGTATTCACCGGTAATTCCCATACCGCCTAGCATCTGTCTGGCTTCACGGGCAATATGAATAGCCATATCTACATTATTTCGTTTTGCCATTGATATTTGTGCTGATGTAGCTCTGCCTTCATTACGTAAAACGCCTAAACGCCAGGTTAATAATTGTGCTTTGGTGATTTCTGTAATCATTTCAGCTAATTTTTTTTGTTGTAATTGAAACTGACCAATAGGTTTTCCAAATTGCATACGTTCTTTACTATAACGTAATGCGGTATCATAGCAATCCATAGCAGCACCAATGGCGCCCCAGGCAATACCGTATCTGGCAGAATCTAAACAGCCTAGAGGCGCGCCTAGTCCTGATTTGTTGGGCAATAAATTGTCTTTAGGCACTTTTACATTATCAAATATCAGTTCACCGGTGGCACTGGCACGTAATGACCACTTGTTATGTGTTTCAGGTGTTGTAAAGCCTTCCATACCTCGTTCAACAATTAGTCCATGGATACGACCAGTTTCGTCTTTGGCCCACACTATAGCTATTTGAGCAAAGGGCGCATTTGAAATCCACATTTTGGCACCGTTCAATAAATAATGGTCTCCCTTATCCTTAAAGTTGGTAACCATACCTGCCGGGTTACTTCCGTGGTCTGGCTCGGTTAATCCAAAACAACCCATCCATTCACCACTCGCCAGTTTTGGTAAGTATTTCTGGCGTTGTGCTTCATTTCCATATTTCCAGATAGGGTACATTACCAGTGAAGACTGCACGGAAGCGGTGCTCCTTACACCGGAATCACCACGTTCTATTTCCTGCATGATTAACCCATAAGAAATTTGGTCTAAACCGGCACCACCATACTCNACTGGAATATAAGGACCAAAAGCACCAATTTCGGCTAACCCATTTACAATCTGTTTTGGAAATTCCGCTTTTTGGGCATACTCTTCAATAATTGGTGATACTTCACGTTTTACCCATTCTCTNGCNGCGTCACGAACTAATTTGTGTTCTTCAGTTAAAAGATCATCTAAATTGTAATAATCTGGTGCTTGAAATAAATCTGGTTTCATTCTATATTATTTTAAATAAACTGCATAATTCTGAAAATACACAGTGTTTTTTTATTAATTCTGTAATAGATGTCAAATTTAAATAAAGCCAATGAAATACTTAGTATGAAATAGGGAAATAATTGACCAAATTATTGATTTAAAAATTCGGCAATTAAACGGTGAAAATGATGAACACCTTGTTCTCTAGTTGGTGAAAAGCGCCCCGCTTTATAAAAAGAAGAACGCACCCCTTTTTGAACATTTTCAACTATAAATTCATCTTCACGCTCCACTTTTTCAAGGCTACTGCCGGCACCTTTATTAAGTTTTGAAGGATCATAAACATAAGAAAGGAAGGACACCTTGGTTCTGTTAATATCTAATGGTTTTACAATGTTAACAGAAAGTCCCCAAGGATAAAAATTAAACATCATATTTGGAAACACCCAATAATAATAGGCGGCTACTTTTTTACCATAATCAATATGGTTTTTAGGTAAATCAAAAACTTCAGTTGCTTCCTCTGTATAGCCAATTTGCAAATTGCAATAGTCATAGATTTCGGTCTTATAGTTCCCATAATCTAAAACTTTATTAAGGTCGTCATGAACAAAGGGAACATGAAATCCTTCCAGATAATTGTCGCAATATAAAGCCCAATGCGCATGCACTAAAAAGTCTTTTGACAGGGTTGTATCAAGTTTAAACTCATTTAAAGGTAAAAACCCAATGCGTTCAGTTATTTTGTCAATAACCTGCTGAAAATCGAATTTAGGATTTAAGCCGGCAAATAAGAACTGTTTCCATTTCTTTAAGGGGAATTTATGCAAATTATCACAGGGTCTTGGAAAATCTTCCGCTTCATGGAATTCAGGCATATACTCAAATGTTCCGTTAAGATTAAAGCGTCTGCCATGATACATGCAGGTTAGTTTTTTTGTTTTCCCAGGATGTAGCGCAACAATGTTTCCGCGATGTGTACAAACATTGGTTAAGCAATTTATGTTATCATTTTCATCCTTTGTTAATAAGACAGGTTCTGTAAGAAACCCGTCTAAAAGCACAAAAGGATAAATAGATTGTGATTGATTAACCTGATTATCATCACCAATCCATTGCCATGATTTAAGAAAAACATGTTCCTTTAAGGCTTCAAACACCTCTTGATCTTTATAAAAAGAAGCGGGAAGGGTTTCCGCTTTTCTAATATCTGAATCAATATTATATTTCTTAAACATAAATAAATAATTGTACATTAGTAATGCGCTCCTAATTTAATGAATTAAATTTTAATTTTTTTAAGCGATTCAAATGAGAGAAAATAAAGAGAAAATAGGTTTAATTACTGCAACATCTTTAGTGGTAGGGAATATGATTGGTGTAGGAATATTTACCTTACCTGCAATACTTGCCAAATATGGCAGTATTAGTATTTTAGGCTGGCTTTTTACGGCTACGGGCGCATTAATTTTAGCTAAAATATTCAGCAATTTAAGTAAAATCATGGTTGGAAAAAGTGGGGGGCCTTATGCCTACTCCCGTCAAGGTTTTGGTGATTTTATTGGGTTTTTAATGGCGTGGGGTTACTGGATATCTTGCTGGGTAGGAAATGGGGCCATTGCCATTGCCGTTGTCGGAGCTTTAAGTTTCTTTTTTCCTGTTCTAGATGATAATCCCGTGTATGCTTTAAGTGTTGGGTTAGGATTGATATGGCTCTTCACCTGGATTAATTCCAGAGGTATAAAGGAATCAGGAAGAGTTCAAGTAATCACAACAGTTTTAAAACTGCTGCCTTTAACATTTGTAATCATAGTTGGAATTTTCTTTTTTGATTTTGATAATTTTCCAGGGTTTAATTTAACAGAAGCAACTAATTTTGCCACTTTTCCAGTTGTAGCATCTATAACATTATATGCGTTTTTAGGAATTGAATGTGCTACTATTCCTGCTGAAAATATTGAAAATCCAGAAGTTGTTGTGCCAAAAGCCACTATGTACGGTACCATTTTAACAACGGTAGTATATATTTTAGCTACTGTTGTTCTTTTTGGAATATTACCAACTACAACATTACAAAATTCTCCGGCACCATTTGCTGAAGCAGCTGAGCTTATTTCTGGAAAATTCGGTGGTTATGCTGTGGCTATTGGAATAATAATTTCTGGTCTCGGAGTTTTAAATGGCTGGACTTTAATTACAAGTCAATTACCAATGGCAACGGCAAAAGATAATTTATTTCCTAAAATGTTTAAAATTGAAAATAAGAAGGGAGCACCAGTCGTTGGGTTAATTATTTCGGCATTATTAACCAGCGGAGTCATGTTTATGTCCTTATCTAAGAATCTAATTGATCAGTTTGAGTTTATTTCTGAAATTGTAGTTTTTAGCGCATTACTTCCTTATTTATTTACTAGTGCGGCTTATGTATTAATTATAATAGAGAAAGAATTACATATGAATAGCTGGATAAAAACGTTTGTTTTAGGCGGATTAGGATTTGCCTTTTCTGTATGGGCAGTCTTTGGCACGGGATCAGATACTGTCTTTTATGGATTTCTATTAGTTTTAACGGGTATTCCTTTTTATCTGCTTATGCAATATAACAAAAGGTAAAATCACATTTTTAAATAAAAATCTTTGGTCAGATTTATATATGGCTGGGTATATTGATGACGGTTCGTTTCGATGGTTAATTGCTCTGTGAAGAAGTCATTTTCACATAAGGTAAATTCAAGAAGGCTTCGCTTTATTTCTGAATCTGGATTACCTTTAACATGACAGATTCTGCTCGGAAACAAACTGAAATTTGAGGCTAAAGCAATGAAAGATGGTTCTTCTTTATATGGAATTATAACAGAAAATAATCCGTTTTCTGAAAGCAATTTTGAAACATTTTGAAGTAAGTGATCAAATGGTAAGGCCTCAGAAAACCGAGCCATATCGCGTTGATTGCTGGGTGTTTTATAGTCCTCTGAATAGAATGGCGGATTTGAAATAATGAGGTCATAGGGCGCTTCTATTTCGTCTGAAAACTCATGAAGTGAGGCATGGTAACAAAATAATCGATCACACCAAGGGGCATTTTCAAAATTCTCAACACATTGCTCATAAGCGTTGTCATCAATTTCAATGGCATCAATAAGTTCTGCATTACTGCGTTGAGCTAACATTAAAGCTAAAACACCTGTTCCAGCACCTATATCTAAAATAGAAGAGGGGTTATTTTGTAAAGAAGTCCAGGCACCTAATAACACAGCATCCGTTCCAATTTTCATCGCACAACGGTCTTGTTGTACACTAAATTCCTTAAAAACAAATGGCTTTTGAGACACGACTAATCCAAGTATAAATTGATTAATCCTTCCGGGGTGTCTACAATGATTGTTTTTTTTATTCTGTCTACTTTTACAATAAATTGGTCATTAACAGGAATCAAAATGTCTTTACCATCTTTTTCTATTTCAAACAAGGCCTGAGCGGTGGAATCATTAACGCCTTTTATGATGCCAACTTCTCCAAAATTGACATCTTCAATATTAAAACCAATAACTTCATGAAAATAAAATTTATTTCCTTCCAGTTTAGGTAAAAATTCCAGCGGTAAATAAACGTCACTTTTTAATAAGCTATCGGCTTCAGCTTCTGTATGGACATCCTCAAATTGTACACGTAACAGATCAGATTTATGTAATTGAGAGCTTTCAATAAAAAAGGGTATAAACGTGTTTCTATAGTCAATAAAAACAGCCTCCAAATTTTCATACAGTTCAGGCTGATCTGTATCAAGTTTAATGAGTAGTTCTCCATGGAAACTGTACTTTCTCACTATTTTGCCTAAAAAAAAGCAATCTTCAATTTTCATAATCTAAAAAATAAAAAACTCCGATAAAGCTATCGGAGTTTAAAAGTATAAAAAATATTATTTTTATTCTTCTTTTTTGGTTTCAGGAGTTTCTTCAACTACAGATTCTGCAGCTTCTTCAACTGTTTCAACAACCTCTTCAACAGTTTCCACTTCTTCTACTGTTTCTTCAACAACAGCTGCCGCAGCAGTTCTTGCATCGTTTACAGCTTTTTCAGCTTCTAAGGCTTTCGCTTTAGCATCAGCCTGCGCTTTTGCCAAGCCATCTGTTTTTGCTACTACTCTTGAACCTTTTTCATCTAACCAAGCATTGAATTTTGCTTCAGCTTGTTCTTCAGTTAAGGCTCCTTTTCGAACACCACCAGCGAGATGGTTTTTTAATAAGGCTCCTTTGTAAGATAAAATAGCTTTCGCAGTATCCGTTGGTTGTGCACCGTTTTGTAACCAAGTCACTGCTCCATCAACGTTTAATTCAACAGTTGCTGGGTTTGTGTTTGGGTTGTAAATACCTAATTTTTCTAAGTATTTTCCATCTCTTTTTGAACGTGCATCAGCTGCAACAATCCAATAGAAAGGTTTTCCTTTTTTACCGTGTCTTTGTAATCTAATTTTTACTGGCATAATGATTAATTAATGAGGTTCTCGACCTCGGTTATTAATAAGAGCGCAAAGATACTATATTTTTTTTATTTACAATATTTTATTTTTAAATGAATTTACACTTTGTCTTGAATGTAGTTTTAGAATAAAAGACAGACTGGAGATGGTGTTTTCACACTTTTTAAATAGGAAAGTTTTCCACTTGTTTGGTTTATCTTAAAGACAGATATATTATTGCTTTTTTGATTAGCCACTAAAAGAAATTTACCACTAGGATCTAAGGTAAAATTCCTGGGCCATTCACCTTCAACATCAATATTCTGAATTTTGGTTAATGTCCCATCATCCGTGTTTCTTTCAAATACTGCAATGGTGTTTTCTCCTCTGTTAGAACCGTATAAAAAGTTTTCATTTTTTGATAGATGAATGTCTGCACATGAATTGGCTCCTTTATAATCTTTTGATAAAGTTGAATAATGGCCAATAAGCAAAAAGCCATTGATTTCTTTCTTTGAGGCTGTTATGGTACTGGCATATTCATTAATATTATAAATAAAATCACCAGCTTTTGTTAGAACGAAATGTCTGGGACCGGCCTTTTCTGAGATAGAAACTGAAGAGGAGGATACTAAATTATAAGTTTTACCATCATTATTTAATGTGTATATGTATACAGCATCCATGCCTAAATCTGATACAAATAAATTAGATTTATAAAATTGAGCAGAATGTGCATGTGAGACTTTTTCTTTGGTGCTATATTCAAAAACCTGATAAGCCGGATATAAGGAACCATCGTTTTTAATTTCATAAACAGAAACGCTGCCTCCTACATAATTTGAAACCACTGCTTTGTCTCCTGCGGGGTTTATGGATATATGGCAAGGTGCCCCGCCATTACTAGGCACTGTATTTAAAATTTCAAGCGTCCCATTTTCTTCAACTTTAAAGGCAGAAACAGTTCCCGTACCACCTTCTCCTACAGCATACATGAATTTTTTGTCTGGTGAATAGGCAATATATGAAGGGTCTTTAGTTTCAGCAACTAATTGAAAATGGGTCAATTCACCTGTTTCTGAATTAAATGTGGCCTGATAGATACCTTTACTATCTCCATCAGTATAAGTTCCAATATATAAGGGTATGTTTTGGGATTTACAATCTAAAAAACTCGCCAGAAGGCATAAAAAAAATAGTTTAAAATTCATAACTCAAATGTTTAATCCATTAAAAGTATGATATTTTAAACTATTTTTTGACTAAATACTCTATTTAAAAAGAATTAAAATTAAACATTTAATAAAGCAATCTCATGTGAAATTAATGCATCTAGATCTAATGTATCTATTGAAAACTCATTATTAGCCATTACCTTTTTCATAACTTGATTAGTGACTAATTTAATGTTTGACTCTTCTACATTAGTTTCAAAATAAGTTTGAACCTTTTTGTTAATAGATATTTTAAAATCTGCTAAGAGCGCTCTTAAAGGGGCTCCTTCAAGCCATTCATTATAAGCCTCTATCTCTTCAGAAATGATTAAGTTAACTTGATCAGTCGCCGCTAAACGGTGCTCTTTAGTTTCTTCTAACTCTACAGAAATGGAATCTAAATCATGAAAGATTATTTTGTTATTTTGAGCTAATGATTTTTCAATATTGCAAGGAACAGCAAGATCTATTAACAACAATTTTTTATCAGCAGTTGGAACATTTTTTATTAAATTCGGACAGTTACTAGCCGCACTAATAATAACATCAAAATCATCAAAATTATTTGAAATNACATNNGCCCAGGGATACGTTTTNCANTNNTTGGTTTGTGCTAAAATAATTGCTTTTTCTTCACTTCGGTTACTAACGTATAAATTGTTATAATTGAACTTTGAATTATATTTAAACAATTGTTTCACAATATCTCCTGCGCCAACAAACAATATTTTTACTGATTTCACCAGGTCTTTATCAAACGACTGTCTGATGACCTTTAAAGATTTGTAAGCTACAGAGGTAGTGCCATCTCTGAAATCGGTTTCATTACTAATACGTTTATGAGTTTTAAAAACCGCTTGTAAAGATCTTTCAAGTAAGGATCCTTGTAATTTATGGGCCATTGAAAACTGATGTGCTTTTTTAATCTGTGAAATGATTTCGGCATCACCAAAAACAAGTGATTCTAAACCAGAAGAAACTTCTAATAGATGTTTTATAGACAATTCAGTGTCATCACTTGACAGAAATAAAGATTTTTCAGATACGGTGTTTTTTATGGATTTAAAGTCAATTAAGAAATCAATAATGGTATTTGACTTTGTAGAAACAGATTCAAAATAAATCTCTGTTCTATTGCAGGTAGCCAAAATAAATAAACCTGTTATATCCTCAAAGGAAGTACTTAAAACATGGCTTAATTGTTCTTTTTCTTCTTCAGAGATATGATATTTTTCTCGGTCTTTAGTAGTAGCCGTTTTATGGGAAATACTTATGTAGCGGTATGATTTATTCATAATGGTCTTTAACTCAAAAATCTTCAAAAAACTATAACAATGGATGCAATAATTATTCAAAGGTACTAACGGAACATTAGATAGATAATGACATTTATCATGTTTTGTAACATATGTTACATATTTAAATATCTTAAAAATAATACTGAAGTTTTAACGAAAAAATTTACAAATGAAAAATGCCTTTAATGGTTTGATAATCCAACAATTAAGGTGGTCGTGGTAAATATTAATTTTAATTTTCAAAAACATGACTTTTGTCATCTTTTATGTTGGGAAATTTTATTAGTTTGGATTATTAGTGCAAAGTAGTTCTTGTTTTTAAGTAGACCCCAAGTTGTAATGTGTTTTTTATTAATCTTAAAATTCTAAATTATGACTCACTCTTCAAAAAAAAATTTCCTGACCATTTTAATTATTCTTGTTTTTGTTTTAGGCTATGGTCTTTACATGTATCTCAGAGTAAATAATGACAAATTTGTTCCATTATTTANNGGTTTAATTTTTGCGATTATTCCAGCTGTTTTAATTAATAATATTTGGAATCNAAAAGCCGTAAAGAAAGATTGACAGTGTNTTAAATTATTTTTTAATAATTAATTAAAATTTATATCACATGTCAAAGATTATTTTTCGATTATTGTTGTCTTTCATTGTTTTTGTAACTGCTTTTATTGCCATTAGGCAATTAATAATTCCGGATTCTTTTGGAAAACTTGGGCATTACCGGGCAAACTCACTTGAGGATAATAGAGCCAGAGTTCCTTATTATAAAGGAACAGAGAAATGCGCTTCCTGCCATCAAGATATTTATGATTTGCAATTTT
>BS_KBA_SWE02_21mDRAFT_10000618_pt1 | contig 13403 bp, 12 predicted proteins | sample BalSeasSWE02_21m_FD_9196 | JGI IMG/M metagenome (IMG submission 9196)
TCCAATTAGTCGAGAGTACGTTCGGAAGGTCATAATCTTAATCGTAATCATAATCTTACTCTTTTACAGCCTATTTTAGAGCTGCCCGATTATGATTATGAGTATGAGTAAGAGTAAGAAAATAAATCTAATGGACCACGTTAGAACCAAGCCCAAATATTAATACAGGAGGACGATCGATGACTAGAAAAGGCGTAGGGATCACGGTTACACAACATATCTTAGCCCAGCAGAGGGAAAATCCTAAGGCAACCGGTGCTTTCACCACCCTGCTCAACGAGCTCATTGTGGCAGCCAAGGTTATATCGAGAGAGGTAAACAAGGCCGGGCTTGCGGACATTTTAGGATCAACAGGCAAAGTGAACGTCCAGGATGAACAGGTACAGAAACTTGACGTATTCGCCAATAACGTAATCATCGAGCGTATGCAGCACATAGGGGAACTGTGCTGCATGGGTTCGGAAGAAAATGCCGACCTGATTGAAATCCCCTCCAAATACCCCAAGGGGAACTACATCCTCGTTTTTGATCCCCTTGACGGATCATCCAACATCGATGTGAATGTGAGCATAGGCACTATCTTCGGGATCTACAAGAAAAGGAGCGATGAAACGGATATCGACATGCTGCGCAGCGATGTCCTTCAACCCGGGATAAACCAGGTGGCTGCCGGATATTTCATTTACGGCTCGAGCACCATGATGGTTTACACCACCGGAAAAGGAACCGGAGTCCATGGATTCACCCTGTACCCCAGCGTCGGGGAATTTCTCCTTTCCCACGAAAACATACGCATCCCTGAAAAAGGAAAAATTTATAGTGTGAACGAGGGCAATTATCAGTACTGGGACGATAAAACCAGGGCATTGATCAACTATTTCAAGGACAGAGACAAGCCCACGGGACGACCGTATACCTCCCGGTATGTGGGAAGCCTGGTCGCGGATTTCCACAGAAACCTCCTCAAGGGGGGGATTTTCATGTATCCGGCCGACAATAAAGATCCCAAGAAATCCACGGGCAAGCTTCGCCTCATGGTAGAAGCGAATCCTCTCGCCCTGGTCGTCAGCGAAGCGGGCGGTTACGCCAGCAACGGGGAAGGTCCTATCTTAAGCATTGAACCGGAACACCTGCATCAGAGAGTGCCCCTTTACATCGGCAGTAAGTTGGATGTGCAAATTGCCGAAGGATTCATAAGCGGCCGTAAAGGCCAGATTCACGCCCTGACCGAATAAAATCGCTGGTGCGGCAACTCAATGCACGTGAGCTTGTTTCCGAAAACAGCCCCTGTGTCAATCCCGATCTTGTTTTTCATGACCAGGGGCTCTACAAAAGGGGTATGTCCGAAAATCACCTTTCTCCCGAAATCGTAAGGAGTTGAGATGAAGGGCTCCCTGATCCACAGCAGATCTTCCTCACACTGGCAATGGATGGCCGTCCCGGGTCGAAAACCGGCGTGCACGAAATAATAATCGCCGGCTTCCAGACATGGCTTCAAGGAGCGGAAAAACTCCATATGTTCAGGAAGGATTTTTCCCTCTGCGGATTGTTCAGAAACCATGGAATAGCTCCTCAGCGTAGTGTGCCCCTGATTTGCAAGGTACACATCTCTGTTCACACCGAGAAGGTAATCCAGGAGCATGCCTTCGTGATTCCCCTTCAGGCAGTGCACATGCGGGAAGCTTTTCTGTAAGCCCACAATCAGATCAACCACCTCTTTGGGATCTTTTCCGCGATCAATATAATCCCCGATAAAAATAAGGGTGTCTCTCCCGGGTTGCCAGGGGACCTTTTCCAGAAGCCTTTTGAGCATGTCAAGGCAGCCATGAATGTCTCCTATCACAAAAATCTTCTCGGAAGCGTCCACGGTTTTCAAAACACCCTTTCAAAAAAAACCCCTGGGGGCAGGCGCCGCCAGGGGGCTTTCAATAGCTTTCGTTTAACAAGCTCTATCCCTTAAAGAGATAAGTGGTCTAATCTCGACCCTGCCCAAAAATCCTGAGCAGCATGAGAAACAGATTGATGAAATCAAGATACAGGGAAAGAGCCCCCAGGATGGCCCCTTTCCTGACAACCGCCCCATCCGCCCCTGCCGGCTGGGTCATCGCCATATTCTTGAGTTTCTGCGTATCATAAGCCGTCAAACCAACAAAGACGATAACCCCGATGTAACTGATAATCATGTTCATGGCGCTGCTTCTGATGAACATATTCACAAGGGAGGCAATGATAATGCCGATAAGTCCCATGGTCAGGAAACCGCCCATGGAAGTGAGGTCCTTTTTCGTGGTCCACCCGTAAATGCTGCAGGCCACGAATGTACCCCCACAGATAAAAAATGTACTGGCAATGGACGTACTTGTGTAGGCTAAAAAGATGAAGGAGAGCGTAACCCCATTCAATGCCGAGTACAGCACAAAAAGGGATGTGGCGGTGCCGGCGCTCATTTTGTTAATCATGCCCGATATGGCGAATACCAGCCCCAGTTCAGCTAAGATGAGTACAATGAAAACCATAGAATTTCCAAATATGAACCGCATCATGGCTTCGCTGCTGGACACGTAGAAAGCCACCGCCCCTGTGAGACAGAGGCCTACCGCCATCCAGTTATAAACACTTCTGACAAAATCATTCACCAGGATATCAGACCTGGATCTCGTTACGGAAGCTTGAGCCATTTTTTCCTCCTTGTTACAACAAAATTATTACAACTAATCAACTCGATATGTTACACACGTTCCTTCAAAGTTCTGCCCTTCGTTCAAAAGAACTATTGTCTTGCACGGATTATGGGATTATTATAAACCCTCCAGGAAAAAGTTCAAGGATAATCGAATCCCCGCGATTTTGATTTTCAGATACCGATTAACCTATCATCAACCAAAAGGAACCATGGAAAAGAAAAAGCTCTATATTGTCATGGTCGGTCTGCCTGCGCGTGGAAAGTCCACCATCGCGACCAAACTCAAAGATCATCTGAACCATGACGGCATCCGGACAAAGACATTCAACAATGGTGATTTAAGGAGAAAGCTGTCCCTGAAAGACACCTCTTATGCCGGTTTCTATGACCCGGAATACAGGGAGGGGGTGGCCATCAGAGAAAAGATTGCCATCCTGAATTTGAAGCGGGCCAGAAATTACCTCGGAAGAACCGGACAAGTATCCATCCTGGACGCAACGAATGTGAGCCTTGAAAGACGCCGGAAAATCATTTCCATGCTGCCCGATTATCCGGTTCTGTTCATCGAATGTATCAATGAAGACAGGAAAATCCTGAAGGCCAGTGTTCAGAGAAAAATTACCCTTCCCGAATTCAGCCATTTATCGCGCGAAGCGGCCATTCAGAGCTTCAAAAAAAGAATTTCTTATTACCAGTCTATTTATACACCGGTTGAAAGCGAACGAAATTTCGTAAAACTGGATTCGTTAAACAACCGGATACGAAAAGAAGAACTCCTGGATGAAATCCCCTACTATGACAGGATCAGGGATTTCCTTGTGACCGATACGGTCAAAAACCTCTACCTCGTGCGACATGGAGAAACATTTTATAACCTGGAAAACAGAATCGGAGGGGATTCCGTCCTCACAGAAAACGGAAAAGCCCAGGCAAAAGCCCTGGCGCAATATTTCAGCAGTAAAAAATTGCCCGTCATCTTTACCAGCGAAAAAAAAAGGACCATTCAGACCGCTGTACCCATCAAAGGCCTGCAGGAAAAATGCGCCATTTTTCCTCTCGAAGAGTTTAATGAAATCGACGGCGGAGAATGTGAATGCATGAGCTATGAGGAGATCAGGGAGAAGATGCCCCACATATCTCTGGCAAGAAAAGAGGATAAGTACAATTACAGTTATCCCGGAGGAGAAGGGTACGCTTCCATGAAAAAACGGGTGGACAGGGGGATAAAGAAGGCGCTTTACCTGAGCAATAANTCAAAGGATATCATGATCATCGGCCACCGGGCGGTCAACCGAATGATTCTCTCCCATTTTCTTTACAGGCGGCTGGAAGACGTCCCCTACATCTACGTCCCCCAGGATAAATTTTATCATATTGTGGCGTCCCAGGACAAAAAGCTTTTCCAGCTCAAAAAATATGAAGCCTGAGATTAAGGCTTTTTTTGCAACAGGACCTTGGGAGTTTTTGTAGTCTTGTTGTAAAAAAGAAAGGCCCCCACATGCATGCGCTCCACGGAAGCCACCACACCATAACCTGTTGAGAAAAAGACATATCCGAAATCGTTTACCGAAGCAGGACCCACCTTACCCACAAAAGTAGATTTCAGCAACACCGTCTCATACCGGCCCGCCGGAACCGAAACCTCGTACGCGCCCACATAGGAATGGGTAACGGCCAGCTTTCCCCGGATACTTTTTCCCCGCACAAAACAAAAGAAGGAAGTCCGATCCGGAGCACGCCCACAAAAAGTGCAAACGCGACTTTGAGATATCGTCCCGATTTCATATCACGCCTCTCTTTATACCTGCAGACTGCCTATAATCTCTTCCAGACTGCCGATTTCATTTTTTCGACAATAGTCTTTCAACCCCTCAATAATGCGGATCGGCGCCTGTGGGTCTACAAAGTTGGCCGTTCCCACCTGAACAGCCCTTGCTCCGGCAATAAGGAATTCAAGGGCATCCCTCTCGTTCATAATGCCGCCCATCCCGATAACCGGTATGCGCACGGAGCGCACCACCTGGTACACCATAAAAAGCGCAACAGGCCTGATGGCCGGTCCTGACAAACCACCGGAAACATTTGCCAGTTTGGGCCTTCTCCTTTCAATGTCTACGGCCATTCCCGTGAGCGTATTGGTAAGGGAAAGAACATCCGCCCCGGCCATTTCCACCGCTTTCGCAATTTCCCGGATATCCGTGACGTTTGGAGAAAGTTTTACGATCGTCGGTTTATCCGTGTTTTTCCGAACCGTTTCCGTTACCTGCGCGGCAACTCCGGGATCTGTGCCAAAAGCCATTCCCCCACGCTCCACATTGGGACAAGAGATATTCACTTCGATCGCGGATATTCCTTCAACGCCTCTGAGTTCTGCCGCTAACAGCCCGTATTCTTCGATACTGTGACCGTAGATATTGGCAATGACGGCGGTATCAAGTTTCCTCAACCACGGAAGCTTTTCCTTCAGAAAAGCTTCAATCCCCACATTTGCCAGACCGATGGCATTGAGCATCCCACACGGTGTTTCCACAATTCTCGGGGGTGGATTACCCGGCCGTGGTTTGAGAGAAATCCCCTTGACAACGATGCCGCCAAGCTGATTGACATCAACGATAGAAGAATATTCTCTCCCGTAGCCGTAGGTTCCTGAAGCGGTAATCACGGGATTCTTGAGTTGAAGAGGACCTATTTTTGTTCGCAAATCGGGATAATCCATGCTTAGAGAACCTCCCAGTCCACAAGCCCGGCATCAAAAACCGGGCCGTCCTGACACACATGTCCATACCCGGCGCCGCGATTGCCCACAATCTTTACGGCGCACCCCTGGCATGCCCCCACTCCGCATGCCATGGATGCTTCCAGCGATACCTGGCACGGGATATTTTTTTTGCCGGTAATGATGGAAACCGCTTTGAGCATGGGCAATGGCCCGCAGGCGTATACCTTTGGCAGACCATCAGGAAATCGAACCAGGCCGGCTTCCAGCAGATCCGTTACCAGGCCCCGGTGTCCGGCACTTCCATCTTCCGTAGCGATGGAAACCTTTGCATCGCCCATGGGTAAATCAACAAGGGGAACCTGGTCGCGCGACGAACCATATCCCGCATAAAACCCGGACAGGACGGCGCTGATTTTTCCCGCAAGAAAAATCAATGGGGCTATCCCCATACCCCCCGCAACCAGCAAGGCTCGTTCTCCTTTTTCCGGGAGCCGGAATCCTTTTCCGAGTGGTCCGAAGACAGACAGGGACTCCCCTCTGTTCATTTGGCTCAGAATAGCAGTTCCGCTGCCAACAACCCGGTAAAGCAAGAAGATCCGACCATCCTCGTGAACCCCGCACAGGGATAAAGGGCGGCGCAGAAGAGGGTCCAGTCCATTGCCCACTCTTATCATCACAAATTGGCCAGGGACCGCGGCGGCAGCAATTTCCGGCGACTCCAGGGCCATATAAAAGGCGCCTTCGGCCAATTTTCTGTTAAAAGTGATCTTGGAAGCCTGAACTAACATAAGAACCCCTGCAATTCAAAAATGTAATTGGTTGAGTGGTAAGGAATTGGGAATCATCTTACAACAATCTCCTTTGCAAGGCAACCATTTGACCAGTTTTCGATTCGTAAAAAATCCTCGTATATTTGCCAAGATCTACGTCTCACTACCCTCGCTTTCCACATACCGCCTCAACAATCCTGTCAAGAACACTTGATCTACGGTTCGTAAAAGTCATTCCTCGCCCGCGACCGGATGACCGGAAACTCGGTCAACCGCACCATAATAGTATTTGGGGAGAAATGTTTTCTGATTCTCATCCTTTTCTTTATTTACAGATTCTCCCTGATCAGTGGTATTCTCAATATAACAAAGCAAATGAGAGCCTTTAGCCTTCCCAACTTCCCCCTTTTTATCAAAATGCATCTCCTGCTAAGCCTCTTGGATGAGTACTTTTTTCCCGCTCCTATTGTTGGGGGATCTGGCCTCCAAAGTCAAACAGGCGCTGGAAATGGATACCCAGCCGTAAAGGCGTGCGGGTTTGAACAAAACGTTCCTTTCGTCTTGACATATCCGAATATCGCCACTAACGTTCTGCATCATGAATAGGATGCGAAAAAAAGCTCTCTTGGCAGTCGTGGTTTTTTCTTATCTCCTCATGGGGATGGCGGGACCTTATTCCTTTGTTTGGTGTTTCGAAGAAAATGGCACATCGCATCTGGAATTCGGCATTGTTGGTACGTGCCGACTTTTGCACCATGCTGGATGTAATGACGAGAAAGGTGTACTTCCACCTTACCTCTCGTTCGCAAACTCGGCAATAAGCTGCATTGACGTGCCTTTCTTGTCTGTTCAAGGCCAATCTCAAAGGCCTGCGTCCTCCCAAAAGAATCTCTTGCCTTACAGTCAAGCCCAGGTGGTTTGTTTCTTGCGGAACCCTGAAAAGACAACGGGAAGATCAACGGTTATACCAGAACCGCCCTTTTCTTGTTTTGCCTTGAAAGCCTTGGGCACGGTAGTCCTCCTTATTTAGAATTCCTCCATACGATTTTCTTTTCTTGCCTCAGGCGCGCAAAAATTATTTTATTTTTGCGCGGACCCTAAGCTGCGATAAACTTCATCCCCCCATCGGGATAGGCTCTACAGCTTTAAAAAAAATGGGATATCGTCGCCATGCGTTTTCACGAAGTCGCGATGTGTCTTTAGAAAAAAACGCCGGGGATTGAAAGGAGCAGGTGATGGTTAGAAATCTGTGTGTCATAGCGAGTATGCTGCTACTCGTATCAGCAAACCCGTTAGCAGCTCAAGGTCAACGGGACACTAAGAAAGACCTTTCTGGTAAATGGGATCAAACCTATACGCCGGACGAAATGAAAAAGGCAGATAGCTCGTCTCCATCCTTGGAAGAAACCAGCGGACCTCTGACTTTTCGTCAAGCGATCTCCCTGGCGTTATTGAAGAATCCCGCGCTGTCGGCATTTGCCTGGGAAGTCCGAGCCAAAGAGGCTGCCGCATTGCAGGCAGGTCTATATCCCAACCCGAGTGTTGGCGTTGAGGTGGAGAACGTGGCGGGTCAAGGAATATACAGTGGAACCAATGCCGCTGAAACCACCCTTTTCCTGAGCCAGCTCTTTCTGCTCGGGGGCAAGATACAAAAGCGCCGGCAGGTTGCATTGCTCGATCATGACCTGGCGGGATGGGATTATGAGAGCCTTCGACTGAATGTCTTAAGCCAGGCCTCAAAATCGTTTATCAAGGTCCTGGCCGCCCAGGAACGGCTTGTCCAGGCTGAACAGTTCCTGAGCATAGCCGAACGATCCTATGGTGCGGTGACGGACAGGGTTGAATCAGGCAAGGTCTCCCCCATAGAAGAAACCAGGGCCAGCGTGGCCCTATATTCGGCCCGTGTGGAGCAGACCACGGCGAGTCAGGAGCTGGAGGCGTCCCGTAAGAAACTGGCCGCGACCTGGGGAGGAGCAGCACCCGCTTTCAGTAAAGCCGTCGGCTCATTGGGGGTCATGGATCAGCCGCTTCCATTTGAAAAACTCGCAAACCTCATCGATCAAAATCCCGATCTGGCGCGCTGGACCACGGAGTTGGAGCAGCGCAAAGCCGCACTGGAACTGGCCCGGGCGAAAAGGATTCCGGATCTGACCCTCAATGCAGGTGTTCGAAACCTGCAAGAGATGAATAACAACGCCTTTGTTTTCGGGTTGACGATTCCCATCCCTGTTTTTGACCGCAATCAGGGGGGTATCCAAGAGGCGGCTCATGAGTTGAACAGGGCCAAGGATGACAAGGTTTCAGCCCGCATCCAGGCACTGGCCGTTCTGGCTGAAAGCTACCAGGCCCTTGCGGCCTCCTATTCCGCCGCAAAAACACTTGAGGAAAAGATCCTTCCCGCGGCTCAGAAGGCCCTTGATGCCATTGATTATGGATATAAACAGGGGAAGTTCGGATTTCTGGAACTCCTGGATACCCAACGTACCCTGTTTCAAGTCAGACGACAACGCATCGATACCCTATCCATGTACCATCTGGCCCGGATCGAAGTGGAGAGACTGGTTGGTTATTTCTCTAAAGAATGAGGTTGATATGAAACGGAAGATTGCCATTTGGATATCTCTCTTGTGCCTGGCAAGCCTGCCGGCATTAGGGTGTCAGCGAGACGAAACGAACCCCTCTTCGAGCTCCGCCCCTGATCATGTTGAAAAGGATCAGGGAGGACATGCCGGGCACGACCCGCAAGCTGAACAGGATAGGGAGCGGGTAGTCAAGATGGACCAACACGAACTGGATGAGTTCAATGTGGAACTTTCAACCGCAGGCCCCGGGGTCATCGAGATATCAATAGACCTTCCCGGACAGGTTGCACTCAACGCCGATCGGTTGGCCCATGTGGTTCCACGGGTTCCGGGCGTGGTCCGAAAAGTCTACAAAAGGCTCGGCGACAAGGTGAAGACCGGCGAAGTCATGGCTGTCCTGGAAAGCCGTGAATTGGCGGACATGAAGGCCGCCTACCTGGCCTCCGTGGAAAGGGTCTCTCTGGCCAAGGCGACTTATGAAAGAGAGAAGAAACTGTGGGAAAAGAAGGTATCTGCGGAGCACGAGTTTCTTGAGGCAAAGAAATCCCTGGCGGAGACCGGAATTGAAAAACGTTCCGCAGAACAGAAACTCCATGCCCTGGGTTTTTCGGATCCGTACCTGAAAGAGCTTACGAAACACTCTGACACCACTTACACCGGATACGCGATTGTCGCCCCTTTTGCCGGTACGGTCATTCAAAAGCACATAACATTGGGTGAAGCGGTCAAAGAAGACTCGGACGTCTTTGTGGTTGCTGACCTGAACACCGTATGGGTGGATATTTCGGTGTATCCGAAAGATCTTATGAAAGTCCGGGAGGGTCAGAATGTTTTGATCACAATGGGTGGTGATATTTCCCCTTTAAATGGGAAAATTTCCTATGTGGGTCCCCTGATCGGCGAGGCAACCCGTACTTCCCTGGTGCGTGTGGTGTTGCCCAATCCCGATAGAACGCTGCGGCCGGGGATGTTTATCACTGCAAAAATAACGGTTGACCGCATAAAAGCGCAGCTTTTGGCGCTGAAGACCTCTCTTCAGACGGTAGACGGACAGACAGTGGTCTTTGTCAAGACCGAGGAGGGGTTTGTGCCACACCCGGTCCGGTTAGGACGGGAAGATGCGTTACAGACAGAAGTTCTTGATGGACTGAAGCCGGGCCAGGTCTACGTAAGCCGGGGGTCTTTCACCCTAAAGGCCCAGCTCTTGAAAGGGGCCTTCGGTGATGGACACGGTCATTAGAAAGGGGTGTGAAACATGGAAAAACTGATCCATTTTGTCTTGAAAAACCACCTCTTGATGGCTCTGCTGGCATTGGGGGTCTTTGCCGGAGGCTGGGCCAGTTACCGCAACCTCCCTGTGGACGCCTTTCCGGATGTCTCCCCTGCCTTGGTGCAGGTCTTCACCGAGACCGAGGGGCTTGCCCCGGAAGAAGTGGAAAGATACGTTACCTATCCCATTGAAGTGGTCATGAACGGCCTGCCGAAGCTCAAAGAGATCCGCTCCATCTCCAACTTTGGCCTGTCCGTGGTGAATATCTATTTCGAGGATGGGACAGACATCTATTTTGCCCGCCAACAGGTAGGGGAACGACTCCAGACGGCCAGAGAAGAGATTCCGCAGGGATTCGGGGATCCGGAAATGGGGCCGATTTCCACCGGACTGGGGCAGATCCTGTTTTACCTGGTGGAGGACGAAACAGGGACGCGCAGCGCAGAGGAGATGAGGGGCATTCAGGACTGGCTGATCAAGTTCAACCTTCAGACCGTACCGGGTGTCACCGAAATACTCTCGCTTGGCGGCCAGATCAAACAGTTCCAGGTGGAAGTAAGGCCCGAGGATTTGCTCCGCTATGACTTAACTATCGCTGACGTGGTAAAGGCTGTCAAGGCCAACAACGCCAACGTAGGGGCCCAATATCTCGTGAAGAATGACGAGCAATACATCGTTCGGTCCGTCGGCATTGCCGAGAAGATCGATGATCTGAAAAAGATCGTGCTTAAGGTCAAAGACGGGATACCTGTCTATCTCGATCAGGTTGCCCGGTTGAGGATTGGCGGAGAGATCCGCACGGGCATGGCCACCATGGACGGCAAGGGTGAAGCGGTGGTCGGGATGGTGCTGAAGCTGATCGGCGCCAACACCTCCAGGGTGATAAAAGACGTCAAGAAAAAGATCATGGAAATTGAAAAGATCCTTCCCCCGGGCATCCGTGTGATCCCCTATTACGATCAGGCAACCCTCGTGGAAAAAAGCGTCAAGACCGTGACCGACGCGCTGTACGTCGCTGTAATTCTGGTAGCCCTGGTGCTGCTGGTCTTCATGGGGGGGCTGCGCCCCAGTATTGTGGTGGCCCTGTCCATCCCCTTTTCCATCTTCTTTGCCATGATCATGATGAGATTCCTGGGTATTTCAGCCAATCTCATGTCATTCGGGGGCCTGGCCATTGCCATAGGCATGATGGTGGACGGCGCCATCGTCATGGTGGAAAACATCGATCGCGCATTCAAGGAGGCAGACCCGAACGGCACGCGCATCCTTGTCCTGGTCCGGGCGTGCGCCCAAGTCGCCCGCCCGATCCTGTTTGCCATTGCCATCATCATCATTGTCTTTCTCCCCCTATTCACCCTTCAAGGTGTTGAAGGGAAGACCTTCAAACCCTTGGCCTACACGGTTTCGCTGGCCATGCTGGGGTCGCTCATTTTTGCCCTGCTCTTAACCCCTGTAGGGGCACATCTCCTGATGCGCCAACAAAAAATGGCCGGGGAACAAAAAATCCCGAAAGAACCGTTCCTTGTTCGATTGCTTCTTAAGCCTTACCGCCCGATTGTCTCCCTGTTCGTTCATCATCGTTTTCTGGCCGTATGCCTGGCTGTCTTTATGTTGGCTGGAGGCGCTTTGATCTTCCCTCGCCTGGGTTCCGAGTTCGTTCCGCGACTCAACGAGGGGGATCTCCTCATACGGGCGACCATGGCGCCTTCCATCTCCCTGGAGGAAGCCGGAAAGACAATGCTGCGGTTTGAGCGGCGGCTGATGCAGCGTTTCCCTGAAGTCATTCGGGTCGTTACGCGGGTCGGCCGCGGCGAGGTGGGGGCCCATGCCGATCCGATCAATAGTGCCGAGGCATTCGTGGCCCTGAAACCTCAAGATCAATGGAGGACCGCTGACAGCCCGGAGGGGCTTTACACCCTTATCAGTGAAGACCTGGAGGCCTTTCCCGGCGCCAAGTTCAATGTCACCCAGCCGATTGCGGCAGCAGTGGACGAACTCCTTACGGGAACCAAAGCAGATCTGGCCATAAAGATCTTTGGCCCCGAAATGGAGGTTCTCAAGGAGAAGGCCGAAGAGATCGAAGCGCTGATCCGGAAGGTACGGGGGGCCGCGGATGTTCAGAGTGATCAGGTTACCGGAACGCCGCAGGTACGCATCCGGATCGANCGGCAGGCCATCGCCCGGTACGGGATTAATGTTGAAGACATCCAGAGCGCCATTCGTACCGCTATCGGCGGTGAGAAGGCCGGCCAGATCTTTGAGGGAATCCGGCGCTTCGACATTTATGTTCGGTATACTCAGAAGGGACGTGACCATTCCCAAATAATCCGTCAGCTTATTATCCCCGCTCCCGGGAGGATAAAAGTCCCGCTCGAACAATTGGCTCAGGTCGAAGAGATCGTGGGTCCCCGTCAAGTGACCCGCGAGAACAACCAACGCTTCATTACCGTCCAGTGCAATGTACGAGGCCGCGACATGGGTTCGTTTGTGGCTGAAGGGCAACGAGCCATATCCGAAAAGGTGAAGATGCCCCCAGGATATCTGGTCACGTGGGGCGGCCAGTTCGAACTGCAGCAAGAGGCCAACCGGCGGTTGTCCGTGGTAGTGCCCATTACCTTGGCAATCGTCATTTTGCTCCTGTTTATGAACTTCAATTCCATCAAGAACTGCGTGCTCATATTGCTTAACATCCCCCTTGCCCTGGTGGGCGGGGTCGTTGCCTTGTGGTTGTCCAATCAGAACCTGTCCGTACCGGCTTCCATAGGCTTCATAGCCCTGTTTGGCATCGCACTGGAAAATGGCATGGTTCTTGTGACTTACCTCAACCAGCTCTTGCGCGATGGCCTTCAAGTGGACGAATCGTCCATCAGGGGCGCATGCCTCCGCTTCAGACCCGTGTTGATGACCGCAATCACCACTGCCCTGGGGTTGATTCCATTGCTCTTTTCCTCGGGAACCGGAAGTGAAGTGCAACGCCCCTTGGCTACTGTCGTTGTGGGAGGGCTGGTGACTTCAACCATCCTGACGCTCCTGGTCATACCCGCACTTTATAAATGGTTTGCCATTAAACTGGAGAGAAAATGATTTTATGCCGGACTGGTCCTTATGACGGATGCTCCCTCAAAGCCGGCTCAGATTATAAGAGGGGGAAGGTCTCTTGGGGTGCGGTTTGATGTGCTGCCGGCGATTATCCCTCCCGAGGGAAGCAAAGTCCGGCCGGCTTACCACAAAGCATCACGATCCGACAGTAAGAGCCTGTTTGAAAATTATCCCTTTGCGAGGTTGAGCGAGGCTTTCGAGGGCAAGGAAGCGACAAAAATGGGGCTGAAAGCGTAGTCGAGCTACGTTGAAGACCCATTTTGGTCGATGACGCAGCCAT
>BS_KBA_SWE02_21mDRAFT_10000619_pt1 | contig 13393 bp, 7 predicted proteins | sample BalSeasSWE02_21m_FD_9196 | JGI IMG/M metagenome (IMG submission 9196)
TAAAGTACGGCACAACAAGAGATTACATCAAAGGACTCAAGGTGGTCCTGGCCGACGGAACCATCATCGAAACAGGAACCCGGGCCCCGAAAACATCCTTAGGCTACGATCTCACAAGACTTTTCACTTCCGCCGAAGGCACCCTGGGCATCATCACCGAGGTCCTGGCAAAACTGGAACCGAAACCGGAATATGCCGCCCTGGCCCTTGCCATTTTTGGCGACGTAAATGCAGCTGGCGATGCAGTTACTGAGGTGACCACATCGGGCATCAAACTGGCCGGCTGTGAAATCATGGATAAGGTCAGCGTCAAGGTCGTCGAAAAAGCCCTGGGAAGAGATGCGAGCAAGATCGAAGCCCTCCTGATCATGGAAGGCGATGGCGTCAAGGAAGTGGTGGTTCGAGACATGGAGCAGATCGGAAAGATCTGCAATAAATATGGCGTGCTCGAATTCGAATGGACCGATTCTCCGGAAAAACGCGAAGAAATGATGCGGGCAAGGGGAGGTCTGGTCCCTACCCTTTCGAGAATCAAACCGGGTAATCGTCTGGTGGCCATAGCTGAAGACTTTGGCGTTCCTTCCACCAAGATCCCTGAAACCATTCGCCGCGCACAGGAAATTTCCAAAAAATATAACCTGCTGATCGCCACATTCGGCCACGTGGGAGACGGAAATGTTCATACGACCTTTGTCTGTGATGTAAGAAGCCGGGACGACTGGAACCGTCTCAAACCGGCCGCGGAGGAACTGGTCAAGACCGCCCTGGAGATGAAGGGGACTCTCAGCGCCGAGCACGGCACGGGACTGACCCGGGCCCCCCATATTGAAATGCAGCTTGGCCCGGCCATGGAGGTCATGCGGAAGATAAAAGAGGCCCTTGATCCCGACAACATTCTCAATCCCGGTAAAATGGGATTAGAGAGGGGAGTGAAGACGGATGTCTATGACTATTTTGCCTTCCAGCCCCTGATCGACAACCCCGAAGGAGTGAACTCCTTCGGCACCGATATCGACAACGAGATCCTTGCATGCATTCACTGCGGTTTCTGCCGTCTGGGATGTCCCACGTTCAGCGTGACACAGAGGGAAGGACGTAATGCCAGAGGAAGAAACGCCTTAGCCTTTTATCTCTTGAACGGGACGGTTGAGCCGACCAAAGAGTTTGCCGAAGTTTTCTATTCGTGCACCACATGCCAGGCATGCACTTATTTCTGTCCGGCAAGAATCAAGGTGGATGAAATCGTCGAGGCGGTCCGCGCAAAGCTCTACGATGCAGGGCTGACCCCCACCCCCGTGCTGGGAGTCAGGGACAATATCCTCAATACGGGCAATGTTTTTGCAAGCGCCAAGAAAGACAGAATAGAGATCTATCCCCCGGCCCTTCGTGAAAAGGCAAAAGAGAGCAAAATGAAAGAAAAGGCCGAGACGGTTCTTTTCATGGGTTGCGTACCGAGTTATTTAGACATGAAGATGGTGCCCAGTCTGATCAAACCGCTTGACGCTGCGGGCCTGGATTACACAACGCTTTCCACGGAAGAGGGTTGCTGCGGATTTCCTCTCTTTCTCATGGGATCCAGTGAATTTGAGCCCCACGCGCAGAAAGTCATCGAAAGGCTCAAGGCAACGGGCGCGAAGGAACTGGTTACCCCCTGCGCCGGTTGCTACAAGACCTTCAAGAAGATCTACGGCGAAATCGGCGATCTGGGTATGGAGGTCTACCACTCGGTACATTACCTGGAAAAGCTGATCAAAGAGGGACGTATCAAGCTGAAAGGAGATTTGGGCAAAAAGGTGACCTACCATGATCCCTGCGATCTGGGCAGGGCTTTCGGGATTTTTGAAGAGCCGAGAAACATCCTTAAAGCCACCCCCGGTCTGGAATTCGTGGAAATGGCAAGAAATCGTCTCCAGGCCCGCTGCTGCGGGGGCGGCGGAGGCGTTCAGGCCAACAACCCGGAAATGGCCATTGAAATGGGCGCCGAAAGGGTGCGGGATGCCCTGGCCGTGGGCGCTGAGATTATCGTCTCAGGCTGCGCAGCCTGCAAAGACAACCTCAAGAAGGGCGCCAAGGCCATACCGAAGCAGGAAAGAGGCAAGATCAAGATCATGGATATCACCGAGTTGATCGCCAACCAGATGGAGTAAGGCAACCCATTTACTATTAAAAATTGAGGCATCCTTCATAACAGCCAAAAAGTGGTTTACACTTTTCGCCTGAAAACCATTCTGCGCTACCCCGTCATTCCGGCATGCTTTTAGCCGGAATCCACCCAGGTGTATCTCTGGATTCCGGCTAAAAGCATGCCGGAATGACAAAAGTGTAAACTGCCAAATGAAGGATGCCAAAATTGATAATTGATAATTGATAATTTCAGGAAGGATTTAAATGCCTCAAGAAAAAGCGATAAAACGGAAGAAAATTGAAGCCACAGATAAGTGCAAGAAGCTGATGGCCGACCATTTCTTAGAAATGGACGAAGCGGTCAAGACCGGTTCCCGGAAAATTGCCTGGTGCACGAGCGTGGGACCTGCAGAAATTTTGAGAGGTATGGGATTCCTGGTCTATTTCCCGGAAAACCACGGCGCCATGCTGGGCGCCACCAGGATGGCGACAGAGCTGATTCCCCATGCCAATGCCTTAGGCTACTCCCCGGATATCTGCTCCTACCTTACCGCGGATGTAGGGTCCTTTGTTCAGAAAAAGACGCCGCTGACCATGGCATATCAGATTGAATCGGTCCCCAAACCGGATGTCCTTGTCTTTAACACCAACCAGTGCCGCGACGTTCAGGACTGGTTTGCCTGGTATGCAAGGGAATTGCAGGCCCCCCTTTTGGGGATTCACACACACCGGGATATCGGGGATATAGGCAATTTGCAGATTAAGGATATTGCCGGCCAGATAGAGGAATTGATCCCGCCGCTTGAAGAGATAAGCGGCGATAAATTCGATATGGATCGGTTTAAGGAGGTCGTGGGATATTCAAGGCAAACCTCCGAACTCTGGAGGGCCTGCCTGGAAGCATCAGCGGCCATACCCTCTCCCTGGACTTTTTTCGATACCACCATTCTCATGGGACCTGCCGTGGTCGCCAGAGGGACCAGGGAAGCCGTCGAATATTATGAAATGCTCCTTGCCGAGCTCAAGGAAAGGATCAGTGAAGGGGTGGCCGCGGTAGAAGGGGAAAAGTTCAGGCTCTATTGGGAAGGAATGCCCATATGGGGAAAACTCAGGCCTCTCTCAGAACAATTTTCTTCTCTGAAGACCTGTGTTGTGGCTTCCACCTACTGCAATAGCTGGATCTTCGACCAGCTAGACCCGGCGAAACCATTCGAGAGCATGGCCCGAGCCTACACCGAGCTTTTCATCGTGCGGGATGAACCGTATAAAGAACAGTACATCAAAAACTGCTTCGAGAAATTCAAATTTGACGGGATCCTTTTTCATGATGCAAAGACTTGTCCCAACAATTCAAATAACCGTTACGGCATGCCGGAACGGCTCAGCAGTAAACTGGGAATTCCGGTACTCACCATAAACGGGGATCTGAACGATCTGAGGTGCTACTCGGAAGAACAGGCGAAGACCAATATTGAGGCGTTCATAGAACAGTTGGAGGAAAGATGACCAGTCGGTCTCCGCAATCCGGACAGGGAGAAATTTTTGCGGGGGTAGATATTGGCTCATCGCGCACCAAGGTGGTGGTCCTCGACGGGGGGAAGAGGCTCTTAGGCCACTCGGTAAAGAGATCCGGGACCAATTTTTCTGAAACAGCGGAAATCTGCATGGAAGCGTCCCTGAAAATGGCCCATGCCCGAAGGGAAGATGTGGTCCATTGTGTATCCACCGGATATGGAAGGAACAACGTTGCTTTCAGCTCTCTGACCAAAACGGAAATAGGATGCCACGCCAAAGGTTGTTTTCATTATTTTCCCAGGGCCATGACCATTATCGATATTGGGGGGCAGGACAACAAAATTATCAAGGTGGACGCGCAAGGCAAACGGATAAATTTCAAGATGAACCGGAAATGCGCGGCCGGGACCGGCGCCTTTCTCGAAGAAATGTCCATGCGCCTCAATATCCCTCTTGAAGAGATGGATTCCCTGGCCAGGCAGTCTCAGGAGATGGTCGAACTGGGAAGTTACTGCACCGTTTTCAGCGGGACCGAAGTCCTCGAAAAGATCCGGCAGGGGAAAAAGGTCCCCGATATTGTAAAAGGGCTTTTCTATTCCGTCATCAAAAGAGTCGTGGAAATGGATTCCCTGACGGATACAGTGGCCATGACCGGCGGAGTGGTTGCCCACAACCCCTATCTGATCAACATGATCAGGGAAATTGTAAAAAGCGAGATTGTTGTTCCCGAACACCCCCAGTTGACGGGGGCAGTGGGAGCGGCACTTTTTGCCATGGAGTTGAAAAGCACCTCGCGTTAAACTTCCGAACGCGGAATGCGGAGTGCGGACTATTTGCGCTCGTGTGAAGCTGCTTCGGGGTGTCAGGTGTCAGTGTTCAGGTCATTAGTCATTGGTCATTTGGCCTTCGGACGTCATTCAATGGTCATTCGCTTCGCTGTCATTCAGTTGTTATGAGGTTGTCATTCCATTCCCCTGATCCGTCGACTTTGGACGTTGGACATTGGACTTTTAACCTGACACCTGACACCCGAAACCTGGCACATCTTGGAGCAGCAGAACGCAAATTTCAAATATCTTTGGATAGGATTTCAAGATTATAAATAAGTAGGGAGGAATACCAATGAACATAAGCAAATGGACGCATGCCGGCACGATTGTGAAGATGAACGCCCTGAATTATCCCGATAAACTGGGATGGCAGGATAAAGCCCGGGAATTCACCTTTAAAGAGTGGAATGAAAGATCTTGCCGATTTGCCAACGGACTCACGGCCATGGGCGTGGGACAAAAAGACTCCTTTGCGGTTTTAGCTTACAATCGCGGGGAATGGATGGATATCTATGCGGGATGCGCCAAGGGTGGACAGATGGTCGTCCCCATCATGTTCAGGCTGGCGGCGCCCGATATCCAATATATCGCCGAACATTCCGAATGTAAGGCTATCGTAGTGGAGGCCCCCTTTGTTGAAATGGTAGACGGCATCAGGGGCAACCTGCAGATCCCCGAAGGGAATTTCATATATCTTGGCGAAGGCCCCGCTCCAAAAGGATACGTGGGCTATGAAGATTTCCTGTCCGAGGCCTCGCCGGAAGAGCCCGATGCCATGGTGGACAGCGCTGATATCTGGTGCATCATGTACACCTCAGGAACCACGGGCAAACCGAAAGGAGTCATGAGAACCCATGAATCCAACGTTTCCCAGTATTATCTGAACGATATCAACATGGGTGTAAGACCCACGGATAAAGTGATGCTGGTTATGCCCATGTGCCACATCAATTCCATTTTTTATTCCTTTGCGTACACGCTGGTGTCCGCGCCGGTATTTGTTTACAATATGGTGAGCTTTGATCCTGAAGATCTGCTTAAAACTATTGAAGAATATAAAATCACCTTTACATCGCTCGTTCCAACGCACTATATCATGCTCCTGGCCCTTCCGGATGAAATCAAGAACAACATAGACGTGTCGTCCATGAGGCAGTTGCTCATCTCTTCGGCGCCCGCAAGAAAAGATCTCAAACTGGCCATCATGGACTACTTCAAAAAAGCTGAACTCTGGGAGGCCTATGGGACTTCCGAAGGAGGGCTGATAACGCTGCTCAGGCCCGAGGACCAGTTCAAGAAATTGGGGTCCATCGGAAAGGAGATCTTCGGAACAGACAGGATCAGGATCCTTGATGATGACAGGAATGAAGTCCCCGACGGAGAAGTGGGGGAACTTTTTTACCGGACCCCCATGCTTTTCAAGCAATACCTCAAAGAGCCTGAAAAGACCAAAGAAGCCTTTATCGGGGAATGGTCTTCCGCCGGCGACATGGTAAAAAGAGACGAAGACGGGTACTATACTCTGGTAGATCGAAAGGCGAACATGATTATCACCGGAGGAGAGAACGTTTACCCATCGGAGATAGAGAGTGCCGTAGGGGCCCATGAAGCCGTTCGCGACATCGCCGTCATAGGTATTCCCGATGAGAAATGGGGCGAATCGATCAAGGCCATTGTCGTACTGAATGACGGGTATGAAGAGAGTGAGGAAATGGCCAAAGAGATCATGGAATTCTCCCGTGGAAAGATGGCTGGTTTCAAGCGTCCTAAATCGGTCGATTTTGTGTCCGACGACCAGATGCCCAGAACCCCCACAGGAAAAATCCTGCACAGGATACTGAGGGAGAAATACGGCAAATGGAGCGATTAAGCTCCGGGCGCTATAGGTTTTACGAGAATAGTTTTGGGACGCAGATAGGCGCAGATAAGCGCAGAAAATCATTAAAGAGTAAAAAATCAGCGAAAATCTGCGTTCATCCGCGTTCAAATTATTTTTATTAAGCATTATAACAACTTACAAAAGACACAAAGGAGAATAACATGTTGACGAAAGCATTCATCCCTTACAAAGGTTACTATTCGACCCCTTTCAGCAGGTGGCAGGGAAGCATGGCCAACGAAAACTCCATCGTCCTGGCAGGAAATACGGCTAAGAGATGGTTCGCGGAAAAAAATTGGGAGACGGAATTTTTGGATTACCTCATTCTGGGCGTTACCATCAGCCAGCTTCATCAGTTCTATTCAAGCCCCTGGGCAGCCGCGGTGATGGGTGCGGGCGAAATCCCGGGAATGCAGATCAGCCAGGCCTGTACCACCTCCACCACCTGCCTGTATCAGGCCGCCATGGGCCTGGAAACCGGCCTGTATAAAAACTGCTGGACCATGATGACAGACAGATGCTCCAACGGCCCTCACACCATATGGCCCAATCCCAATGGACCGGGAGGGGAAGTGATCTCTGAAAACTGGCTGATGGACAATTTTAACGGCGACCCCAACGTGGGTCTCAAAATGATTGAAACAGCAGAGAACGTGGCAAAGGAAGGCAACATCACCAAAGAACAGTGTGATGCCTTGACTCTCAGGCGATACCAGCAGTATACGGATGCTCTTGCCGACGACAGGAAGTTTCAGAAAAGATACATGTTCCCCGCCGAGGTCAGGATATCGAAGAAAGCGACCAAACTGGTGGAGGTTGACGAGGGAGTCACTCCCTGCACGGAAGAAGGCCTGGCCAGACTCAGGCCGGCCGTTCCCGGCGGCGTCCTCTCTTTTGGCGCCCAGACTTTTCCGGCTGATGGAAACTGCGCCCTCCTGGTTACCTCCCAGGATAAGGCAAAAGAACTGAGCGCCGATCCTTCCATCCCCATCCGGATACTGTCTTACGGTTTCTCCAGGACGAAACCCGGTTATATGGCGGCAGCCCCCGTTCCGGCAGCCAGGATGGCCCTCGAAAATGCCGGTCTTACCATACAGGACATGAAGGCTATTAAGACCCATAACCCGTTCATCGTGAACGACCTCTACTTTGCCCAGCAGATGGGGATCGAAGCGGAAGGAACAGATGCCATCGGTTTCAACAACTATGGCTGCTCCATGATCTATGGCCACCCCCAGGGGCCCACGGCCGGACGGAATATTATTGAGGGCATCGAAGAGCTCGCCCTCAAGGGAGGCGGCTACCTCCTCTGGGCCGGATGCGCGGCCGGCGACACGGGCGGCGCCATGGTCCTCAAAGTGGGTTGATTCCGTCAATTGCCTGTTGACCCCATGGGTCATTCCTGATAATAAAAGGCCACCTTTAACAAGGGTGGCCTTTTTCTTTGCATTTGATCCATCGCAACAAGGGTATCCGATCCATGGAAATGATTATTTTTCAATCTCTTGGCGGTCTGGGCCTTTTCCTCTTCGGCATGAAAATCATGTCCGAAGGGCTTCAAAGGGTCGCCGGGAAAAAGATGCGCCAGATCCTCAAAATGGTGTCCGACAACCGTATTGTAGGATGCGGTGTAGGCGCAATTGTAACCAGCATCATTCAGAGTTCGAGTGCCACAACAGTCATGCTGGTCAGTTTCGTTGATGCCGGATTGATGACGTTTGTACAGGCAACGGGTGTTGTACTTGGCGCCAATGTGGGCACAACCATGACAGCGCAGCTCATTGCCTTTAACATCACCGCCTATGCCCTCCCTGCAATCGCGGCAGGGGTGATTCTTAAATTTTTTCTGGGACGTAGAAAATGGGTCTATGTAGGCGATGTCCTTCTGGGATTCGGATTGATTTTTTTCGGGCTGGCGACCATGAAGGCAGGATTCGCCCCTCTCAAAGATCATCCCGATTTCATCGCTTTTTTCACACGTTTCAACGCTGATGACATACTCAGCATCCTGCTGTGCATTGCCGTAGGCACCGTCTTCACGATGATACTCCAGAGCTCAAGCGCCACGATCGGCATCACCATGGCCCTTGCCAGCGAAGGCCTGCTTAATTTTGAAGCAAGCGTGGCTCTGATTTTAGGCGATAACATCGGAACCACCATTACAGCTCAAATCGCCTGCATAGGCGCCGGCATCAATGCCCGGCGAACGGCAAGAGCCCATGCCATGTTCAATATTCTTGGCGTCATTCTGATTGTATTGATTTTTCCTTTCTTTCTGGAGCTTGTGCTGTGGTCCACCCACAGTCTCATGGATATCGGATCGCCTGATCTTATTGTCGGAGGACAAAGACCCAACATCGGGAGATATATTGCCAACGCACACACTGCCTTTAATCTGGTCAATGTGATTTTCTTTCTCTTCTTTCTCAAATATCTCGTAAAACTTACCATGTGGTTGGTGCCGGAAAAGGAAGGCGAAAGACAGCTGGAGGAATTGAGGCAGATTAAATATATTGATTCGAAATATATCGACACCCCTGATGTAGCCATTGCACAGGCCAGGGCCGAAATCATAAGGATGGGGCGTGCTGTAGAGCAGATGTACGACGATGTGGTTTTCTCCCTTAAAGACGGAAATCTGCAGGAATTATCCAAATGGAGGAAGAAGGAGGACACCATTGATAACCTGCAAAAGGAAATCATACAGTTTCTTGTGCAGGTGGTACAACGCCCTATCACCCCGGAGGAATCCAAAGAGATTGCCTCTTTAATGCGGATGACCAATAACCTGGAAAGAGCAGGCGACGGCATTGAAAATATTGCTGAATTAATAGAAGAGCTCATGGAACAACGCCTCAGCCTCTCGGAGGGGGGTCTGCAGGATTTTGAAACAATTGCACAGGAAGTACGCCGGTTCCTGGAAGTTGCCGTCACCTCTATTCAAAATGAGGATAAAGACATCATGCCAAGGGCCCAGAAATATGAGGACACGATCGACCGCATGCGCGAGGAAATGAGGGGCAATTATATCATGCGGCTTCAAAGCGGGATGTGCACGGTTGATCCGGGATTGATTCTTGTGGATATGTTAACCGCCTTCGAGAAAATCGGGGATTTCTGCTACAACGTCACACAGGCTGTTGCGGGAATAAAATAGCATGGAATTGAAAGGGTCAATAGAAAAAGCAAATTGCGAAAGATGCGGTGAATGCTGTCTCCGTTCGAGCCCTGCCCTCCAGACGCAGGATATTTCCTTTGTGTCCAATGGTCTGATCCAATGGTCGCACCTCTATACCGTCCGCATCGGTGAACCTGTAAGGAACAATATCGATGGGACCCTGGAACAGACGCAGCACGAAATCATAAAGGTCAGGGAAAAAACAGGGAAAGCGGAATGCCTCTTTTATGACGATGCGGGAAAGGCATGCACCATATACGATCATCGTCCCATCCAGTGTGCAGCCCAGGCCTGCTGGGACGAAAGGGAATTTTTTCGTGTATATGCCGAACCCAAGGCGACCAGACAGGACATCATCCGTGATAAAAACCTGTTAAGACTTGTATCGGAACATGAAAAAAGATGCGCCTACACCGAGCTTGACCGAGGGGTAAGGCGGATTGAAACCGATGGGAATCGAGCCCTTGAAAAAATCCTTGCGCTCCTGAAATTCGATCATGATCTCAGACGAATGGCGCCTGAAAAGCTGGGGATGGATCCAGCGGAACTGGACTTTGTCTTCGGCCGACCTCTCACGGATGCCATATGCCTGTTTGGACTGAAAGTGATGAAGGAAAAAGACGGGTCCTTCTTCCTCACCATATCCGATTCAAAAATCCCGGCATGAATGGAATATCCAGCAGAACGTGCAAAGTCACAGGAGCTTTCCAGCTAACGCTGTGGCCTCCACGATTTTCTGTGATTCCTTTGCATGAAAATACCACCGTTTGAAATGGTTGCCAAGGGTAACCCCTTTTGACCGGAAGACAGTCCGTCCGTCTACCACGTCCTCGTATTGTTCGTCACGATCAGCGGGAATCACCCGGAACAATTTCTTGCTCCCTACCACTATCAATTTCGTTCGAGGCCGGGTAAAGGATACGTTCATCCGGTTGGGCATCATCAGAAAATCCTTTTCCGCTTTAATATGTTCTTCGTCGGAAGCTGTAAGCGAAACAATCACCACATCCCTTTCCTGCCCCTGGATTCTCTCTACCGTATCAATCACAAGGTCCGGGGAAAGAAGTTTTTGAGCGGCAGCCTTCTCAATCCCTTTGTCTTTTACCATTCGGGCGATGTATTCACGGATCAGGTTGTTCTGCCGCCTGTGGGCCGCTACCACACAAAGGCCGTCTTTTGGGTCGATGCCGCAAGCTGAAACCAGTTCAAAGACAATCTCTGCCACCACGAACGCTTCTTCAGGGGATTCCTGGGAATATCCTTCATGATCAACATGCACAAAAACCACCGGATTTTCCGGATCCAGAATAGCGTTGAGGATGGGACCATCGGGCAGTGTTCGGACCTCCAACCTTCGATCTCGTACTTCTGCGATCGGTTTCAACTGTCCCCCATAGTACTCCGCACTGGGAAAGGCAGTTATAGCCTGATTCATGCGCCGGGTTTCATCCAGGATACTGTTCAACTCGGGGTATTGAGCNAGAAGAAAGGAAAAGACCGATCGGTTCACCGGGCTTCCTTTGTGGTATCCCTGAATCACCGGCGGCATCTGCTGGTGATCCCCCACAAAAATATATCTGCCGGCCNGGGGCATGGCCATGAGGGCATGGTGGATCAACAACTGGCTGGCCTCGTCAAAAATGGCCACATCATAACCCGGCTTTCCTTCCTCTACCCCGGCCTCAAATATGGCTTTGGTGTAGGCATCCAGTTCCCGCCAGTAGTGTTCATCGCGGATCTTGGGCACAGCAGGCCTTGTATATCCTCCCCGCTTTAACGATTTCCTGATCATGACCGCTGTCGGTTTGAAGGCTTCAAATGCAGTCATGCCGACCACAGGACAATCGGAATCTTCAAGTACCCGTTCATCCAGGTCTTCATTGGCGTAACCGCCGCCGATTTTGGCTACCTGATCCAGCGAGGTGTTGCGGACACAGGCATTGAGGGCATTGTTAATGGCCCTGTGTGAAAAGGAACAGATAAAGACCCTCAGTCCTAAGTTCACCAGGGCTTGGGCAATCTGCGAAATAAGAAAAGTCTTTCCCGTTCCGGGCGGCCCCTGAATGAGGGAAAGAGGATTCTTCATCGCATGGGTAAAGGCTTTTTTCTGTCCATTCAAAAGAAAAGGGGGAGGTTCAGGAAACGGGCCTTCTACTTCCGAAGCAACATGCAGGCCGGACAGGATCTCCCGGATTAAAGGGCCGGGCGTCTTTTTGGTGCTTAGATATCCTGAAGCCCAGGTTGGATAGGTATACAGGGGAAAACGGCTCACCATTCTATCATCAACGAGGCATTTTTCACCAATTACCGGATCGTAGCGGTTGCTCCAGAGGTCATAAGGATCATCCAGAAAAACCCGCTTATTTTTCTCATCCAGCTCCTTGATGACCAGTTTATTCCCCTGCCGGATCAGCTCTCCTCTCATGTCCCTTTTGTGAGGGTTCAGCAATATATAGTCACCGGTCCTGAATTTTGAGGAATTTATGCTGTAAGAAAAAAGATTATCGCCTTTGTGGACAACCGGCAGACACCTGAATTTTTCCTCCCTTTCCTCTATTTCAAGGCTGTGCAGTTCAAGCACATCCCGTGCGGCGGTTCTGAACTCGCCGTCGATGAACTTCAGGATATCGATGGATGTAATGGTTTCCTGTGGCATCGGTATCTTTATCCGTTGTTTTGTTTTTCCATGAAAAGGAACCAGTTCACAAGCGCCCGGGTAGCGTTGAGATCGTCCTCGTTGTAGATCTCTATGAGTTTCATCCAGACCCGCTTTTTCCGCTCCACATAGAGATTGTACCAGACCACCGACATATCCGCGGATGCGTCGAACATCAAAGCTTCGTCCTGAAGATTGAAATCTTTCATCACCGCCGCAACTTCCTGCAGGCTGTCTTTGATTTCCGACGAAGCCCAGCCGCTCTTTTTCAATTCCAATGCCAATTCTTCAAGGGACTGGATCTTTTTCCATTCATGCCCTCCCGTAAGGCCTTTTTTTCCCATCAGCATCTTGATGCAGGGGGCCACCTCTTTGATGGAATAGGAACGAACAGGCAGGTAGAAAGTATTGCGCACGAGCTTGTAGAGGTCCACCATCCGCCGATTCAAATAGTCCACCCGGTCAATCAGTTCGGCGGAGCGGCCTTTGAATTTTTCCGCCAGGGCGAGCAGGTGCGTGGGTTCATAATGGGCGTAATGAAAGAGGATAAATCCCTCGTCTCCGAATTTTTCCCGGCATTCATCCATTCTTCCCAGGAACGACTGAAAAGCCCGGTACTCCTCATCCGGCAAAAGGGTGTGAGCCGTGTAAAATTCCGAGGGGCCTTTCTTTCTCCGGCCTCCTTTACCCGGTTCATCCACCATCACGCCAAAGAGATATTCAACCGAAAAATACGGATTGGACTCCATATCAAAGTGAATGTGAACAAGGCTCGTATCTGTAAAATCAAGGGCCATGACCCCTTCTTTTTCACCGGGAAGATCCATTTCCCGTTCCGTGATGGTCAGGCAGGCCTCCCGTGGAGAATTAAAAATTCCCCTGGAAACGGGTTCATTGGTCACAAGGGATATGGCCTGAGATTTCAGTTTTCCAAGTCCGTTGAATGTAACCCCGGTGGCTTTACCGGCCTTTTTCAAAAGTCCATCCTTTGCGCCTGCCAGGGATTCAATATCGAGTACTCCGGCCCGATTGAGATGGCGTTTCTGAATCTTTCGAATATCGGGAAGAAGCGAGAGATCATTGGCTGCCACCGCCCGCTCCATGCAGCGGTCATAATAGGGGCATGTGCCGCAGGCTCCCTTGGGGTGAAGGAAGAAATTTTCTTCATTTTCTTGAAGGGTCTCAGGGAACTCCTCTTCAAGAAAGGTTTT
>BS_KBA_SWE02_21mDRAFT_10000620_pt1 | contig 13387 bp, 10 predicted proteins | sample BalSeasSWE02_21m_FD_9196 | JGI IMG/M metagenome (IMG submission 9196)
TGGTCGTTCTTTGGATTATTCAAAAATGATTGTACAGCCTGGTGATGAAATCCCGGAAAAATTTTCTTTTTCAGACAAGACCAAGCCTTTAAAAATACAGCGAGATTGTCATATGACCTATACAAGCCCTGAGGTACACGATTTACTTCGTGAGGGTTTTGATCGCTCCCCAATGTTTAATGGTAGAATAAAAAGTACAGGTCCTCGCTATTGCCCTTCAATAGAAGACAAAATAAACCGGTTTTCTGATAAAGATAGACACCAGTTATTTGTAGAGCCAGAAGGTTGGAATACGGTTGAAGTTTATGTAAATGGATTTTCAACTTCGTTGCCAGAAGACGTTCAATTTAAAGCTTTAAGATCTGTAAAAGGTTTTGAAAACGTCAAATTTTTTAGACCTGGTTACGCAATTGAATACGATTATTTCCCCCCAACGCAATTAAAACATACGTTGGAAACAAAAATTGTTGAAGGCTTATTTTTTGCGGGTCAAATCAATGGAACAACAGGATATGAGGAAGCAGCATCTCAGGGTTTAATGGCTGGTATTAATGCGGCATTAAAAGTCCAAGACAGAGAAGAGTTCATACTCAAACGCAGCGAAGCCTATATTGGTGTTTTAGTTGATGATTTAATAACCAAAGGAACTGAAGAGCCTTATAGAATGTTTACTTCACGGGCCGAGTATAGAACGCTTTTGAGACAAGATAATGCTGATTTTAGACTTACTCCCAAAGGTTTTGAACTTGGTTTAGCCAGTGAAAAACGCTTAATAAGAATGGAAGAAAAATTATCTAAATCTGAGGCGTTTGTCGATTTTTTTAAAGAAACCAGTGTGTCTCATGATGATATTAACCCCATACTTGAAGCTAATGACTCTGCAATGGTTAGCCAATCAGGCAAATTATTTAAAATATTTGCAAGGCCAAATATTTCAATGGACGANATTCGTAAAATTCAAAAAGTAGAANGCTATATCCAGGAAAATAANTTGGATAAAGAAGTGATTGAGCAAACNGAAATTCAAATAAAATATTCTGGTTACATTGATAAAGAAAAAAACAATGCCGACAAACTCANCAGGCTAGAAGATATTAGAATTCCAGAAAATTTTGATTATTCTAAAATTAAATCCATGAGNTTCGAGGGNAGAGAAAAATTAAACAAAATAAAACCCAGAACAATCTCTCAGGCTTCTAGAATAAGNGGTGTTTCGCCAAGTGATGTTTCGGTACTTTTGGTTTATATGGGNAGATAAAGGNATTAAANNTTTNATGTTGTTCCACGTGAAACAANTCAAGAGTTTTAATACAATTTCTATTCCTTTTTAAAAAGTGTTTTCTAATTAATGAAAGAAAAAATACTATACTTAACCGTTAAGGACCATTCAATTTCAGGTGAAGAATTTCAATTATTCTATAATCAAGATCTTGAAATGCTAGAAACTTTTCCTCAGCCTACATCAGACAAATTATCTGATTATTACAAAAGCGAAGACTACATTTCTCATACAGACAACAAACGAAATCTCTTTGAGAAAGCATATCAATTTGTGAAACACATTTCATTAAAACGAAAATTAAAACTGATAAACTCATTTCAATTAAATGGGAATACACTTTTGGATATTGGTTGTGGTACTGGAGATTTCTTAAAGGTCGCTCAACAAAATAATTGGAAGATAAATGGAATTGAGCCTAATGAAAAAGCACGAAATATTGCAAACAAGAAAACAAACAATTCTGTTTTCGCAACCGAACAACTTTTGGAATATAAACCGAAAAGTTTTGATGTGATAACACTTTGGCATGTTCTGGAACACTTGCCAAAATTGGACGAACACATTTCTATATTTAAAAAGCTTTTGAAATCAAATGGGGTTTTAATTATTGCAGTTCCCAATTACAATAGTTATGATGCGCAACATTATAAAAGGTATTGGGCAGCTTATGATGTTCCAAGACACCTTTGGCATTTTTCAAAAAATTCAATTTCAAAATTAGCAGATTGTAATAATATGAAAGTGATTAAAACCCTTCCTATGAAATTCGATGCTTTCTACGTTTGCCTACTTTCAGAAAAATACAAATCTGGTTACATAAATCCAATAAAAGCGTTTTGGTTCGCTTTGCGTTCAAATTTAAAAGCAAATAGAAATCAAGAGTATTCTTCTTTAATTTACATTATAAAAAACAGTGAAAATTAATTTTAAAGGCAATAATTAATAGATTTCAATTTAAAAAGACATTGTTATTACTGAAGTTTTATAAAGCCGCTAAACAGCCTTAAAATCACTATTTTTGAATTGATATATTTAATGGAAATTTAATACAAAATTGATTTTAACTATATCAATTATTTTTCTGAAATAGTTTACAACTTTCATACATTTGCAAAAAATTTAATTTAATTATAAAATGAAAAAAAATAGTATTCTGGTTTTGTTTTTGGTAATTTTTATGTCTTGTCAAAATCAACAAAAAATCGGCTTTGTCGATAATGGTAAAATGATAAATGAATATCAAGAGAAAAAAGATATTGAAGAAAAGTACACTCAAAGAGAATTGGCTTTTCAAAAAAGAACAGACAGTATCGGTAAAGCATTTCAGTTAGAAGCTCAAGAAGTTCAATTACAGGCTTCAACAATGTCTCAAAGTAAACAACAAGAGCAATATCAAATCTTAGGACAAAAGCAAAAAATGTTACAACAACAAATTCAATTTGAACAACAACAAATGCAACAGGGATATCAGACAGAAATTGACTCTGTAATTGTTAAGGTGAAGAAATTTGTTAAGGGGTATGGTAAAGATTATGGATATACCTTTATATTGGGAACAAGTGATAATGCCGCTTCAGTTTTATATGGTAAAGAAGAAAATGATTTATCACAAATTATGATCGACGCTTTGAACGCAAATTATATTAAGAAATAAATAAAGTTAACACCTTATAATCAGTAGATTATAGTCTTTATGAAATATAAAAAGCCTCCGTTAATTTAGGATTTAACGGAGGCAAACAATAAAAGCAAACCCTCATTCTCTTTTATGTGTTTTTAAATTGTTTTATAAATTTTAAAGGCTTTTTATTATTGATTCAAATAATTGATCTAATTCCATAAGACTGCCACTTATTCTTGAGGATTGATACACAATTCTCTTCTTTTTAAATTTCAGTAAAGTCAAAGGCTTTTTTCTTTCTCTAATACCACCAAGATCTTCTGGGTTCATATCTAAAAGCAATTGATTTAAATATTTTATAGCCTCATGTGATAACAGCATTTTGTGCACACCTTCTTTATTTACATTTTCAATACCATTATAAATAACTTGACCATCACTAAAAATCCAAAGATCATAAACAGGACAATCATTTAAGCACTTACCTTTAGATAAACTTATAAAAGAATCTTTTATATTATAAGATTGCTTTTGCCTTTTAGTAAAATAGGAGGTCAATGAAGCCATACAGTTTTTTATTTAATTCTATTTCAATTAAGAGTTAGTAAATTTGCGCCAAAGACTTAACGATTTGGGGAAACTGCTTTGACGCAAACCTTCTAACTTATTTTTCACAGGCAATCTATACCTGAAAATATACTGTCCAATTCCACGATTGTGCAATATAATATACTCAATAATAGGTAGGTAAACTCAGGTAGATTTGGTATTTGGGACATTTTAACCAGAAACTTAAAGGGGCATTTAAGCGTCCAGTTATATGTATAACAGTTTAAAAAAGAAACACCCTACTTTTTGATTTAATTTTTTTAATTTTGAAGCCTTAGCATTATTAGCACAGGTCAAATATGAATAATGAAATCAAATCTGTTTGCGAGGAAAAAACCTATAAATTAATTTTCGACTCACATTCTAAAGCACTATTCAATTTTATTTATTATAAATGCGGAGACTCAGAACAAGCAGAAGATATTGTTCAAGAAGCATTCATTAAGCTTTGGGACAATTGCTCCAATATTATATTTGATAAAGCAAAATCATTTTTATTTACTGTAGCTAGAAATCTTTTTTTAAATGAAGTGGCACATAAAAAAATTGTGCTTCAGCATAAATCAAATTTAGGTCCCGATAGAACAGATGAAACTCCAGAATTCTTAATGGAAGAAAAAGAATTCATGGTTAAATTAAAAAAGGCAATTGCTGATCTACCTGAAAAACAACGCGAAGTATTTTTGTTAAGTAGAATAGACAAAAAAAAATATTCTGAAATTTCAGAAATGTTAGGAATCTCAATAAAAGCTGTAGAAAAAAGAATGAGTCAAGCTTTAGTAATATTAAGGGAAAAAATTGGGGACATATAAAGTAGGGTAAAATAAAATTCAACTGTTTTAATTAATAAGAGCATTTAATAATGGAAAAATATAGTCAAGATGAAACTTTTTTGGCACGCTGGATTTCTGGAGATCTTTCTACAGAAGAGCTGGATGAGTTCCAAAAATCTAAAGATTATCCTGTTCTTAAAAGAATAAATGATGCCTCTCAAAGATTGGAAGCCCCCAAATTTGACCAACAGAACCTATTCAACAAATTAGAACAGTATAAAACAAACCGCCTACAGCAAGAGAAGCGAACAATAAAACTTATCCCAAATTGGGCAATAGCTGTTGCGGCTTCTGTCGTAATAGCATTTGGTTTATTTTATTTTCTCACTGCCGAGTCACATTATAATACTGGTTTTGGGCAACAAATGGCCGTAACGCTACCAGATCGTTCTCAAGTTCAACTTAATTCAAATTCCGATTTAGATTTTAAATCCCTAAACTGGAAAAATAATCGTGAAATAAATCTTGAAGGTGAAGCTTTTTTTGATGTTGAAAAAGGACAATCCTTTAAAGTATATACTGAAGAAGGCGTTGTAGAAGTGTTGGGAACAGAGTTTAATGTGATTTCGAGAGCTAATTACTTTGAAGTTCGCTGTCAAGAAGGCAAAGTAAAAGTTAGTAGTACGGACGCAAACGATGAAGTTGTTTTGCTGCCTGGTAATGCTGTTAGAATTGTTAATAATAAATTGGAAAAATGGGATTATAATATAAGCGAACCTAATTGGTTGATTGGAGAAAGCACCTTTCAAAACACACCTTTGTCACAAGTTATCATTTCTCTTCAAAATCAGTTTGGAATCACATTTGATGCTTCTAATATTAATTTATCTGAAAGGTTTACAGGAGGATTTACTCATAAAAATTTGAATCTTGCTCTAAAAACGGTAATGACACCTATGGATATTTCTTATTCTGTAGATGACAACAAAATTATTCTCAAGGATTTAGACAATTAAAAACCAAATTACTATTAATTTTACCTAATATTATTCTAAATTTAAATTGTTATTAGAATTAATAGTAAATGAAGTTTAAATTAACCATTTTAATCTTTTTTGTTTCATTTTATTATATGATGTCCCAAGACAAGACATCAGTTAGCTACACAAATATCCCTTTGGGTCAAGTTTTTGTTGATATTGAAAAGAAATTTAACATTAAACTTTCATTTAATTCTGAGATTGTTAATGACCAATTCATCACCTTTCAATTAGAAGACGCAACTCTGGATGAAATTTTAATTGCTATAGAAACACAAGTAAATATTGAGTTTCGGAAGGAATCAGAACGATATTATGTCATTAAAAAAATTCCACAAACAGATCTCACCAGCACACAACATCTACAAGAAATTGTAATTAAAGAATTTTTAACCTCTGGGATTAGTAGAGAAAATGATGACACCTCTATTCTAGTTTCACCAAAAAAATTGGGAATATTGCCAGGGCTAACCGAACCAGATGTACTCCAGAGTATTCAATTATTGCCTGGCGTACAAAGCCCTACCGAAACCGCCGCTGGTATTTATATTAGAGGCGGCACTCCAGATCAAAACCTAGTACTTTGGGACGGGATAAAAATGTATCATTCTGGACATTTTTTTGGAACCATTTCAGCATTTAATCCATACATAACACAAGACATTAAATTATACAAAAGCGGTACGAAAGCACGTTACGGGAATAGAATTTCTGGAGTTATAGATATAACTTCAGATTATGACATTCCAGAAGAAGTTAAAGGTGGATTTGGCTCTAATATGACTCATGCTGACGCATTTTTAAAGGCTCCCGTAGGTAAATCGAGTGCGATTATGGTTTCCGCAAGACGCTCAATAAATGACATTATTACTACGGAAACATTTAAGAATTTGTCCCAAAGGGTGTTCCAAGAAACAAAGATTTCTGAAGGGAACAAGGTTTTTGAAGACGATGAAGTAACGACTACGAAAGACCTTTTCTACTTCACAGATTTCACTGTTAAAGCCATTGTAAGACTAAATGAAAAAAATGAAATAACAACAAGTAGTTTATTTACAAAAAACAAATTGGATTATGCCTTTTTGATAGAAGAATATGATGAGGCTTCACGGGACCAATTAGATATTGGGAATTTTGGAACGAGCATTAAATGGGATCATGATTATAGTAAATCCTTATCACATATTGTAAGCTCATATTATTCAAAATTCGATTTAATGTATGTCGGGAGCAATAGCATCACAGATGAATTTAACGACCAATTATCAAAAGACAACATTATAGATGATTTTGGAATTGCCTATGATTTAAATTGGGAAATTAACGGCAAATCCGCTATTGGGTTTGGATACCAATTTTCTTCATCTAATGTTGAATATTCCTTGACTTTTGAAGACAGCGAAAGCCCAGAAGACAATTTTGACCAATCAAACACAAATACCATTAACACACAAGCATTATACGCAGATTATAAAATTAAATCAAAAGATATATGGTTTGTGAACATAGGTTTAAGGACAAACTATTTTTCTGTGTTAGATAAAATTTATGTTGAACCAAGATTTCAATTTGAAGCCAAAATAAATTCTGATTTTAAATTTAAGGCCTCAGGCGAAAGCTTACACCAATCGGTTAGCCAAGTAGTGGAGTTTAACACAAAATCGTTTGGGTTAGAAAATCAGATTTGGATAATTTCTGATGGTGAAAACATCCCCGTTTTAAAAAGCACTCAATTCACTTCGGGTTTTTTGTTCAATAAAAACGGATGGGATGTTGACTTAGAAGGATATTATAAAAAAGTGAATGGATTAACGTCATTCACTTTGGGATTTGAAAATGTAGACGAGTTTTTTTCTGTAGGGAAAAGCGATGTTCTTGGCTTGGAATTGTCAATAAAAAAGAAAATCCAAAACTATAGAACATGGTTAAGCTATACTTATGTTAACAATGACTTTATTTTTAGCAACATTAATAATGGAGATTCATTTCCAGGAAATTCAGATATCACACATCAATTAATATGGTCGCACACCTATGAATGGAATCGGTTTGATGTTTCATTGGGATGGAATATAAGAACAGGAATACCTTATACAGAAGCATTGGGCATAATGGACACTCCAAATGGATCTGTTATTGTTTTTGACGATGTCAATGGCGCCCGATTACCAAATTATCACCGATTGGATATCTCAGCAACATATAGGTTTAATTTTTCCAAAAATGAAAAATGGAAAGGTAAACTCGGATTTTCTCTCTTGAATATTTATGACCAAGAAAACATTTTAAGCCGCACATACGAAAAAAGACAAAGCCCTACAGATGGTAGCGAGGTTTTAAGAGAGATCAATAAAATTTCATTAGGAATCACACCAAATTTTGTTTTCAGGGTTGATTTTTAAAAAATAAAAGAAACAGAAAAACAATAAAAGAATTATTACGCAGATGCTTTATGAAGTAAACGCGTGAGCTTTATCGATAAATCGGTTAAAATAATTTTAGAATTTCCGTTGCGTTCAATATGGTAAATAGCCGATTCCAATTCATCACTAATTTCTAAAATATTGGAATTATGAACATAAGGAGCAAAATTTTCAAGCTTAAAAGTACTTGTTTTGGGTTCAAAGTAAACAAGTTCCTTTGCGCTGTAGTTTAGCAAAAGTGCCTGTCTAAAAAAGTTCAAACAAAATTGAAGAAACTGCTTTTGAGTTTCTCTCCCGGTTTTTGAAATATCATCACTCCATGTAATTAAATCATGAACAGCGCTTTTGTTTCCCTTAGCTTTAAAGGCGCTTCGAATCCAATAAACAAACCATTCTTCAAATTGCAAATCCTCTGAATCATGATATACCAAATCACAAGCTTTGTTATAATTTCCATCAGCTTGATGTGCAACTTTTAAAGCTACAGATTCTTCAAGTTGATACTGTTTAATGAGTGCGTTTTTAATAACCTCTTCAGCTAAAGGAGGAAAATGTAATATCTGACATCGGGATTTAATAGTGTTTATTATTTGTTCTTCATCTTCAGCTATTAGAATAAATACGGTATTATTTGGCGGCTCTTCAATAAGTTTAAGAAGCTTATTTGCCGCAGCGGTATTCATTTTTTCCGCCATCCAAATGACCATAATTTTATAACCGCCCTCATATGCTTTAAGGGACAAAGACTTTACAATATCTTGAGCTTCGTCAACACCTATTTGCCCCTGTTTATTATCAACTCCAATTTTTTTGTACCAATCAAACAAATTGCCATAAGGTTGCTCTTTTAACAACTCCCTCCATTCCTCCATAAAATGATTGGAAACAGGATGGCTTTTAATTTTATCGTTAGTAGCGACAGGAAACACAAAATGCAAATCGGGATGCGAATAAGTATTAAATTTTAATTTATAGCTTTCATTCACATTTGAATTTTCTCCTCCACTTTTATGACATAACAAATATTGAGCATAAGCAATCGCCATAAGCAATGTTCCAGAACCTTCTGGGCCTATAAATAATTGAGCATGAGGTACCCTGCCATTTTTTGCGCTCTGGATTAAATGATTTTTTATGTACTCTTGTCCTAAAACTTTTGAAAAAAACATGAACAAATATAGTAGAATTGGCAATTACACGTGGCGTAAAAACCAAATAATAAAACGCTTTATCGAATTTTTTAGCATCTCGTTGCAATAAATCTAAATATAAGGTTAGTTATCGAGTTTTCTACTAAGGTGGTCTATTTTATTTTAGATTTGAGTCCCTCAATAATCTATTAGTTTTAAATTATTTAAGATTTAGACCATGAAAAAAACTACTTTACTTTCACTTTTATTAATTGCTAGCGCATTTTATTTAAATGCTCAATCTGTTATTCAAGATTTTGATAATAACGGCAAAAGCAATTGGGACTATTCAACAAACATTCCTTTTTATTCAGTAAATAACGGTACAGATGTTTGGGAAAAAAGAGGAGAAAATGTTAGAATTCCCAGCGCTTATTCTGGAACAACATTTCTTGCCGGAAGGGATTTGGATAATCCTTACACAGAGAACTTAACAGGTAAAGCATCACCTGAGCATATACTATATTTTGACCCCGTTTATATTGGAGGCCTAGAAGCCGATATTACTTTTAGAGCTCATTATGTTGGTATTGATAAAAACGATTATATTTATTATCAGGTTGCATATAACAATGGTTCGGGATGGACCTCATATAATTATATGGAAGATGTTTTTAAAACCACACAAAACGGTAATTTTAATTCTATTGGATGGGAAGAGTTTAAACATACGGTACCAACAGGATATAATTTTGTGAGAATGCGTCTAGTGGTTTATCAAAATGGTAACGCTTATTTGGGATTTGATGATTTTGAGGTGCAAACAAAAACATTATCAAACGACAAAAAAATAATTGACGGATTTACGTATGGACCAAATCCTACAAGAGGAGAATTAAAACTAAAAGCAAATGCAATTTTAGATAGAGCTACTGTTTATAATATTTTAGGAAAGCAAATTATGAGTGTTGATGGAGAATCAAAAGAAATGAAATTAGATTTAACCAATTTCTCAAGCGGAATTTATCTTGTTAAAGTACAGTCGGGTGAAACAACTCAAACCATTAGGATTGTAAATATGTAAATTTAAATCCAAAAAAAATTTAACAATCCGAGTAGCTTTTTTTAAGTTACTCGGATTGTTCGTTTATATTTGTTATTCAAAACCAAATGTATTAAAAACGGGCAAGAATTTAGATATAGACATAAATTTTCCCCATAAATATTTTAAACCATTATTTACCGATGAAAACGATTGAAGACATTAATTTTAAGAACAAAAAAGCATTAATTAGAGTAGATTTTAATGTGCCCTTAAACGAACATTTTGAAGTTACAGATGATACAAGAATAGTTTCTGCAAAACATACAATTATAAAAATATTAGAAGATGGAGGCAGCTGTATTTTAATGTCACATCTGGGAAGACCCAAAGGAGCTCAAGATGAGTTTTCATTACGACACATAATTTCTAAAATTGAAGATGTTTTAGGACTTGAAATTAAGTTCGTATCTAATTGCATAGGTAAAGAAGTTGAAGAAGCATCTAAAAACCTGAAACCANGGGAGATATTACTACTAGAAAACTTAAGATTCCATAAAGAAGAAGAGCAAGGGGACAAAGATTTTGCCAAACAACTTTCAAAATTGGGAGATATTTATGTTAATGACGCTTTTGGAACCGCCCATAGAGCTCACGCTTCAACAACAATAATCGCTCAATTTTTTCCAGACCGTAAATGTTTTGGATATTTAATGGCTCAAGAAATTGAAGCCATCAATAAAGTAATGGAAACAGGAGAAAAGCCAGTTTTGGCTATACTTGGAGGGGCAAAAGTATCTTCAAAAATCACCATAATAGAGAATATTTTGGGCAAAGTGGATCATTTAATTATTGGTGGCGGAATGACATATACTTTTGTGAAAGCCCAAGGAGGAAAAGTTGGAGATTCTATATGTGAAGACGACAAAACAGATCTTGCATTGAGCATTTTAGAGAAGGCCAAACAAAACAATGTTCAAATTCACCTCCCTATTGATGTTATAGCAGCTGATGCGTTTAGTAATGATGCAAATACTCAAATTATGGATGTTTTCCATATAAGAGACGGATGGCAAGGTTTAGATGCTGGACCAAAATCATTAGAAAATTTTAATGCCATTGTTCAACAATGTAAAACCATTCTTTGGAATGGTCCATTGGGCGTTTTTGAAATGGAAAGCTTTGCCAAAGGCACTATTGCATTAGGAAATTTTATTGCTGAAGCGACTAAAAATGGCGCTTTTTCTCTAGTTGGCGGTGGTGATTCTGTTGCTGCAGTTAAAGAATTTGGATTTGAAGACAAGGTAAGCTATGTGAGTACAGGTGGTGGCGCCATGTTAGAAAGTCTTGAAGGAAAAACACTTCCAGGAATTGCCGCAATTTTAGAATAGTAAAAGCTTAATTTTGTTAAAGCTATTATAAACCTTTCATTTTAATTAAAATAAAATACGATTTTAGTTTATCTGTCGTTCACAGATAATTACATAATAATGAATCAAAAAATTAAGATATTTACGTTTTGCACATTGGTTATATGTGTATTTGGTTTTGCCCAAGAAGTTAATCAGAAAAAAAGTATACTTCTAAAGGATACCATAATTGATGGAAAAATTGTTAGCAAACAAACCATTTCACCGGTAAGTGATTCATTGGTAATAAATTCAATCGAGGATTATCAACCCGCAAATGAAATCGATCAAAAATGGATTGAAGAATTATACAGCAATAGCTTATTTGACAGTATATATGATTCAGTTTCTGAACTTTCTTATGAAAACGTTGAGTATCCCGAACTACCTACAGACACTCTAAAAGCTAGGCTAGAAGCGCTTAGCGCAAAAACCCCATTTAATATCGAATACAACCCTTCATTAGAGAGTGTTATTAAATCCTATTTAAAAAACCGAAGAGAAATTTTAGAGCGCCTTATGGCATTAAGCAAATTTTATTTTCCAATGTTTGAAAAAGAATTGGACAAATATGACATTCCTTTGGAACTAAAATATTTGGCTGTTATAGAATCTGCACTAAAACCAAGGGCAAAATCAAGAGTTGGCGCAACTGGACTTTGGCAATTTATGTTTGCTACCGGAAAAATGTATGGGTTAAACGTAAGCAGTTATGTAGATGAACGCAGCGACCCCATTAAATCAACTGATGCAGCTAGTAAATATTTAGCCAAATTATATGAAATATTTGGTGATTGGGATTTGGCATTGGCAGCATATAATTCTGGCCCCGGCAATGTTACAAAAGCCATTAGGCGTTCGGGAGGCTATCAAAACTATTGGAACATTCGACCATTTTTACCTCGCGAAACCGCTGGTTATTTACCTGCATTTTTGGCAACAATGTATATTTTTGAATATGCCGATGAACATGGTTTTAACAAAATAAAGCCCAATTTTAGATATATGGAAACCGACACGATACGTATCAAACACATGATTACTTTAGATCAGGTTTCCGAATTATTGGATCTTCCAATTGAAGAATTACAGTTCTTAAACCCTTCATATAAACTGGACATAATCCCTTACATTAAAGAAGAGAACTATGTATTGAGATTGCCCAGGCATGCTATCGGAAAATTTGTAAATAATGAAGAACAAATTTATGCTTATGTGAAATCTGAATTTGATAAAAGGGAAAAACCATTGCCGCAATTTTTTGATTCCGACACTAAAACCATATACAGGGTTAAATCAGGGGATTATCTTGGTAAAATAGCAAGAATATATGGAGTTAGAGTGAGTCAAATAAAGCAATGGAACGGTTTAAGGAGCAATAATATAAGTATAGGGCAACGCTTAACAATTTATCCAAGAAATCCATCGGCAAATNTTTCTGCAGCTACGCCAAAAACCGCACCTAAAACGGTTGATGTTAAGGGTAAAAAAACCTATAAAGTTGAAAAAGGGGACTCACTTTGGAGCATATCACAAAAATTTCCCGGAGTTTCTGTTCAAAATATTAAAGATTGGAACGATATTAGTGGCACTAATTTAACGGTTGGCATGACGCTAATTGTTTCAGAATAAAAGTGTAATTAAAATGATTGCAATGAAAAGCAGTATTCTAACCCTTATTGTGGCATTATTTCTAATTGGCTGTAATGATGACGACTCTAAAAAACAGCGATTTGTATCAGAATCTTCAGGAAACATTAACAACATTTTAGTTGTTGTTGACAATATTCTTTGGGATGATAATGTAGGTGAAGCTATACGAAGTGTATTGGCGGCTCCATTGGAAGGTTTGCCGCAGGACGAACCCATATTTTCTATAAGTCAAATGCCCACGCAAGTCTTTTCAGGGTTTACGACCAAAAACAGAACTGTTTTAAAAATTGAAAAGGGCAAACCAGCTTCAACAGCTATTTTTAAAGACGTTTATGCAAAACCACAAACCGTAATTGTGGTTAGCGGCCAAACAAACGCTGAAATAGTTGAACAATTAACTACTAA
>BS_KBA_SWE02_21mDRAFT_10000621_pt1 | contig 13370 bp, 14 predicted proteins | sample BalSeasSWE02_21m_FD_9196 | JGI IMG/M metagenome (IMG submission 9196)
CCCGGTCATCCGCTGGTCTCCACCGGCGGGTCTCAGGGAATTGGTGCGATCGCGGCTGCTCCATATGGCAGTCCGAATATCCTGCCAATTTCGTGGGCATTTATTCAGCTGATGGGTGGCGACGGACTCACCAAGGCGACACAGGTGGCCATTTTGAATGCCAACTACATGGCCAAGCGCTTAAGTAAACATTACTCCGTGTTGTTTAAGGGGAAAAATGGCATGGCCGCCCATGAATTTATTCTCGATCTGCGGCCGTTTAAGAAATCCGCCGATGTGGAAGTGGAAGATGTCGCAAAACGGCTGATGGACTATGGTTTCCACGCCCCCACCATTTCATGGCCTGTTCCAGGAACCATGATGATCGAACCCACAGAAAGCGAATCCAAGGCCGAATTGGACCGGTATTGTGATGCCCTCATTCCATTCGGCAGGAAATTGTGGAGATTGAAGAAGGCCGACTTCCACGCGATAATAATCCACTCAAACATGCCCCTCACACCATAAATACCATCGCCCAATCTGAGTGGCTGCACCCCTACTCCAGAGAACAAGCGGCATTTCCTGCACCCTGGTTACGTGATCATAAATTCTGGCCAGCCGTGTCGCGAATTGATAATGTGTATGGAGATCGAAATTTGGTCTGTACCTGTCCTCCCGTGGACACCTATTCATCCTAGACTTCCTATAGGCTTGTCATCGACTATTGAATAGCCCGTTCCTATTCTTGCTGGGAAAACAATATCCACCCACATGAAAGCCTCCAGCCCGCATCATCTACTCATTGGCATGCTCCTGGGCATTGTCTTAGGCATTCTCCTGGGTGGGCTTGCACCATCCATCGGATTGAGCATTGCGTTTATTGGCGACCTGTTTTTACAAGCCTTGTTCACGCTCGTTGTCCCCTTGGTTATGAGCTCGATGATCGTTGGCATTGCCAGTTTAGGTGATGTGCGGCAGCTCGGGGCTATTGGCCTTCGCACCATCCTATTTTTCATGATGACAACTGGACTGGCGGTGTTAGTCGGGTTGATCTTGGTCATCGCTATTCACCCCGGCACGCCAACCGAACAAGCCCAGATCGATTCATCTCAAGAACACCTTTCAAGCCTGTCGGAACGAATAGAAGACAAACCCACCACCCTGGGTGATTTGTTTAAATCTATCCTGACGAGCTTAGTCCCTAAAAACTTATTCGCAGCAATGGCGGAAACACAAATCTTGCCGTTGATTGTCTTTGCCTTAGTCTTTGGTGGCGTCCTCACCACCATTGGAGAAAAAGGCATCCTAGTGATTCGGGTCTTTGAAGGAATCAACGAGGCCATGATGGCCATCGTCCACCTGCTCATGTGGGTCGCGCCAGTTGGCATTGGCGCCTTGTTAGCTGGACGGTTAGGCGAAGCCGGGGGGTTCACAGGATTTTGGCCGCAACTGACCAGTCTGGGTGCATATGTGGGCACGGTACTCCTGGCCCTGGCCATTCATGGCTTTGTCACACTCCCATTAGCCTTACGATTTCTCGGCCAACGTTCGGTCCCAGCCTATGCCAAAGCTCTGAGTACCCCGCTTATGACCGCATTCTCGACCAGTTCCAGTTCAGCCACATTACCCCTAACCATGGAAGGTCTGATTGAGGAAGCCAAGGTGTCTCGACGCGTCGTGAGTTTCGTGGTCCCCTTAGGCGCCACCATCAACATGAATGGGACCGCGCTGTATGAAGCCGTAGCCGCGATGTTTATTGCCCAAACCTATGGAATTGAAATGGGGTTGGGGGAAACCATAATTGTGCTGCTGACCGCCACGTTATCGGCTATTGGTGCAGCAGGCATTCCGGAGGCCGGACTCGTCACCATGGTTATTGTATTAAAAGCTGTGGACCTTCCAATTGAAGGCATATCGCTGATCTTAGTGGTGGATTGGTTCTTAGATCGCTGCCGCACCACAGTCAACGTCTGGGGCGACGCCGTCGGCGCCGCAGTCATCGACCGCTTTGAGAAATAGAGAATTCCTACCTGCCCTAGCCACACCAGTCGTTTCTGCAACAACCAGAGAGGAATGTCCTCCCTAGCGACAATGTTAATTTTTGCTTCTTTTTTCCCCAATTGACATATGCCAGGTCTCGGCCCGTCAACACCAATAATCAATTGGACATTATGGTTGTGAAAACACAAGATGGATTCCCGATGAAAACCGTCGGGAATGACAACGTAGGGAAAACGGGTTTGGGCATTTTTGTAAGAGGCAGGGTCGCGCTCTTCGCGACGCCGCAAGTAATCCTGTCTTGGCTGCCGTGTCTCGGGGACGCCACTGCATGGATTCGTCTATTCATCTGCCATAGGTTCAAACATTGCAATACCTAGAGTCCCTTGCGATCTTCTCGGGGAATGGCCAGCTTGGCATCAAGAAAGTCCTGGTGGCTGAGGTCCATGCCTTGGGCAATGTTGCGAATTTCTTCAATTTCTTCAAAGGAGGTCTGATCGGCGGCATTAGCGACCTCAAATAAACAGTGGAGAAATTCTTTCCGTTCTGTCCTCGTGGTTAATTCTTTAAAGCGTTTCACCAATCGTACGCTATCTAGGCCTCGAAAAATCCGGTGATGGCTAATTTCCGCGACAAGTTGTGCCTGGTCTTCCGTTAACGTCCAATGGCGTTGGAGCACACCGCCCATGACCTTGGTTTCTTCTGAAGACACAACATGATCAACGCCGGCTACTCGTGCCATCAGGCCCGCCGCGAGACACAGCTTGCGAATGTCGATATCAGGCAGGTCAAAGGTGATGCCTCGGTCTCGTAGTTCCATGGTGACCTGGAAATAAATCGTGTTTCTAATGAAGTCTTCCAATCGACTTTCACGATCATGTTCGCCGCTATAATGCTGCCCCCTCAGATTGAGCATTCGACGAAATGGACGCCGAAGATGATCCAAGAACCCGCCACTGCCCTGTTCAAGATCGTCACGAAGTTGTTGAACGACTTCTGTTTGCTGATCGCGCTCTGAGGCTCCTGAGGGTATGAGTTTCTCTATGGTCTCCAAAGCCATGGATTTATCCGCAGCTGATCCCATGCGTCCTAGCACACGATCCAACAGGCGTTGGCGTTCTGCCTCGCCCACCGGGGACGCCATATAGAGTTCCAGCTCCATCCATTCCTCACCGGAAATATCAGGCAATTGAAACAGGAGTTCTTTGAGGCCATTGATTTCGGTGGTCGACAAGGTGCCATCGGCCCAGGCCGCAGCAATCAGCAACTTGCCCAACTCAAGAATAAACCGTTTGTCTGCCATGTTGACTCTTCCCTTTCCTCGATGAAATATTTGTCCCTAAATAATGTGATGTGTATAGGGTGTTCGCCAATGATTTCCACACCACGAATCTGTTTGGTCATGAAGAAAAGAAGTATACCGAAATTCCAAGGGAGGCTACAGTTGCAGAGCGGAAGAACTTACGATGGAAGGGAGACGCGAGAAAATGGGCTGAGAAGACTCACAATAACGTATCTGGTTCCGATTGGAGGAAGGCTTTAAAGAGATCTTTCCATGTCAGGATCCCCTCGACCATACCATCGGCATTCGTGACCGGGAGGCACGACACTCCCCGTTTCAACATCGTCTGAGCTGCATGTTCAATTAAACAGGTTTTGAGCACAGTGAGGGGATTACGGGACATAATTTGGTGGGCTCGCTTCTCCAGGGTGGCCCGATCTCGATTGGTTTCGGAGATGGTATTTACAAACGGGCTAATGGCTTTAAAAAAATCGCGATCAGAAATAATGCCCACGATTTTCCCTTCATCGACGACCACAAGGTGATGAAATTTCACTTTTCGGAATACCTCTTGAATCACTTGGAGGGAATCATCCATCTCAATAGTGACGACCCGAGAAGTCATAATGGCTCCAACCGTTTTTACTCGTAAATCAAGTTGTGTGCCCATCAGTTCAAACCTTCCTCCTTAATATCCTGAATACCTGCCTTTTGGCTTTGAAAATGGCAAAGATTTCCTCCCTATGCTCTCTCTTCGGTTGACGGAAACAAAAAATTTATAGGCTAGAAATTTCGACCCCACATGGCGCTCCCGTGAGAACACTCAGAATCGAAAAGAAAGGAAATAGCGGAAAATGCCAGCTGAGCCACTGGAGGCAAAACTTTCACCTCGCATCATGATGAGGGACGGGATCGAGCAGATCATGGACCATGGTCACCAGCTCCTCAAGGCCAAAGGGTTTAGAGATGGTTCGAGTGGCACCAAACTCCCTGGCTTCCACCAGAAAATCTAGATCCCGACTGCCACCACCTGACATCACAATAATCGGGAGGGACGCACTGAGGCGACGGAGCGTACGCACGACTTCCAGCCCATCCAGTTCCGGCATCAGCACATCAGTAATGACCAGATCTATCGCGTGGTCATGGTAAAGCCACAAACCCTTTCGACCATCGAGAGCTGTTCTAACCTCGTACCCTTCCAGGATCAGTCGTTCTTGCAAGGACGAACAAATATCGGCTTGATCATCAACCACTAAAATGCATGGCTTCATCCTTCTCATCTCCTACTTAGACAAGTCCCTGTTACCTCTGGGCACTCATTCATTTCATCTAATCAATACCTTTTTGGAATGATCACCGTTCCCAAAAAATCGGTCGATTGCACGCACGAGATACGATGGCCAACAGCTTTTGGGAATCGTAGGGCTTACTCATCACCGCAAATGCGCCAGCCTGCTGAGCCAGTTGCTCCATTTCTTTCGTCACATTACCGCTTAGGACAATCACAGGCACTCCTTGGCCACTCACACGATAAGCCAAGGCTTTGAGAAAATTCAGGCCATTGATCACCGGCATGTGGTAGTCGGTAAGGATCAGGTCGACCGAAAGTCCCCCATCCAGCAGAGCCAGCCCCTCCAGTCCATTGTCAGCTTCCTTGCAATCAAACGCATAACTCTCTAAGAGCAGCCGTAATGCCCGCCTTATAGGTCGATCATCGTCAATAATGAGAATCGGTTTATTCATACGGGGCAAAGGGTCATGCGTGCCAACGCACGTGTTGAAAACTATTTCCAATCTTGAAATTTGACCTGTTCTATTCAGAATCACCGTCAAAACAACCTCTACAAAATACTCCGCAACATACTCTGCGCAAGCCATTTACCGTTGATTGTCATTCAGCGAATTCCCTTCCGAGATAGTGCAAAACCATTGCCATATAAAAACTTTGCTGCCATTTCTAGATAACAATTCAAGTAACCAATTGATATTGAAAGGAAAATCCTCATTGATTTTCCTTTCGCCATTTACTATTGAGTCTTTCTCCCATGAAAACAGATATCCGAATAGATACGTTTCATATCCATTTGGAATGTAGGAGTAAAAGGCCGACTCATAGGTGGCGTTTTCAGGATGAATAGGCCGAGGATCTGTTTAGCTCATTGCTACCCCATGGGGAACTTGGTAAAAAGATGTGTGGCGCGCTCATCAGGAAATTCACCAAGCACGATTGAGAAATATCTATGAAAACAGACTTTTCTGATTTTCGTCCTAACCAGTTCTCATTTACGGCAGACCCCGTTTTAATCTTGGAGAACTTTTGGAGCGCAGACGAACGGAAGATGTTTCGTGAGGCGATGGACCGCACAAGCTGGACGACCTTAGCCGACATGCCCCCCGTGGCCCAGGCTTTTCAACATTGCGGCAATTGGCTGAAAGCAGAAATTGCTCCTACGGAAGGCAATCATTTCTTGGAGCGGGTCGGTCTCCCCTGTGTTGCCGACTATATGGAGTCGTTTCCCAACATTATCGGACGCCATATCAACTTCAATTATTACTCCTATGGCGTTGGCGACTGTCTTTCCACGCATGACGATACCGACGATGCCTATACCTATGCGCAGGGGAAAATCCCTCCCACCCGCCGACTCGCTCTGGCAACCTATTTCCATGAGGAATGGCAACCGGATTGGGGTGGAGAACTCATCATGTACCATGAAACACGGGATGAGCAGGGACGAACATGCTTAAAAGTCGACCAGTGCATCGCTCCCTCACCCGGTTCTGTGGCGATCTTTGCTGTTCCGCGATTTCATCGCGTCTGCCGTGTCGACACCTTAGCCGGGGATCACAAGCGCCTTTCCATCGCCGGCTGGTTTATGACTGAACATTAGTACATTGCCTCAATCCCAACGGGGCAAACCCGCTCCATGATTCATTCCAATCTGCTATTTGGTGCAACCTCGATTCTTGGGTTCAATCTTGCTCGACTGTTTCCCGACACGGTTGTACCATTTTGTTCACCAGGCAATACCACTCTTGTCGTCCGCCAATGGCCCGGACTTCAGCTTGAAGATCCCGAGTGGATCAAAACGATTTTTTCCCAATACCAACCACAGGTTCTTCTCTATTGCCATGCCGTGTGTGATGTGCCGAAATGTGAGGCCGATCCTGAGTGGGCCTACGAGATTAATGTGCGGAACCTTCAGCGAACATTGAAGGCCTTACCAGAACAGACCCGATTGGTATATGTCTCCTCCGACCATGTCTTTGGGGGCGATGGTGCGTACGATGAACAGTCCCCACCATGCCCGATTAGTGTCTATGGAAGGTCTCGGGTCGAGGCGGAGCATTTGGTTTTTGAAAGGCCGGAATCATTGGTCATTCGAACGGGGTTGGCTATTGGACCATCTCCTAATGGCCGAACCGGCCATCTGGACTGGCTTCGGTATCGAACCCAACACCAGCTTCCTACCACCATCGTTAGCGACGAATTTCGCTCTGCGGTATGGGTTGAGGATTTAGCTCTGCGTGTGATGAAACTGGCCAAAAGCCAAGAGGCAGGAGTCCGCCATATTTCGGCGACACGGGCGGTATCTAGAATTGAGTTGGCTCACTATCTTTTGAAGCGGCTAGGGCTGGAAGTTCGTTTTCACTCTGAAAGCCGGCATCAACGGCCAGCTCCTCATTTAGGACGTGTGGACCTCATGAGTGCCTATGGAGATGAATTCGCTACTCCGCTACCAAGTGTGGTTGAGAGCCAAGAGACCTCACTTTTAGGAGAGGTCGCCTGAGAGATCGTTGTCAGGCCTCATGTTATTTTTTCAGCCAAACAACCATCTGCAACCCAATGATTGTTTTGGCGTCTCGAATAGTCCCATCTTGAATTTTGGCGAGTGCTTCCTCCAAGGGCCATTCCACAATTTCAAGCACTTCGTCCTGATCCAAATTTTGTGTTCCCGGCTGTAAATCCGATGCCTGATAGATATGGATGATTTCATCCGTAAATCCCGGCGCCGTCCAGATGCTGGTCAGTAACGTTAACGTTCCCGCGCGATACCCAACTTCTTCTTCCAGCTCACGTGCCGCGCAAACCTTTGGATCTTCGTGGTGATCCAATTTGCCTGCGGGAATTTCATAGATAAACCCTCCAGCCGCATGCCGCAACTGGCGAATGAGCACGACCGTGCCATCCTCTTTAAGGGGCACCACGGCTGAGGCGCCAGGATGACGAAGGATTTCCAACACCGTGGTTTTCCCGTTGGGCAATTCCACCGTGTCCAGATCGAGTTTGAGGACTTTCCCGGTATACTTCCGTTCAGTGAAGACGAGCCGTTCCTCTTGTGCATGTTGCATGGACCAGAGCCTTTCCCAAACAGGCGTTACGATTTCGGGCGTTTATAAAACGGGAGTGTGACGACTTGCGCGTCCACCAATTTCCCCCTGATGTCGATATGAAATCTGGTGCCTTCCTGGCTGAAGGTGGGAGGCACATAGCCCATCCCGATGCCTTGTTGTAATACTGGTGAAAAATTTCCACTGGTCACGACTCCCACCGGCGCGCCATCTTTAATGATCGTCATGTCATGGCGCGGAATACCCCGTTCCATCAATTCAAATCCCACCAACTGTCGTGTCACCCCGTTTTCCTGTTGTTTGAGCAGGGCGGACTTTCCCTGGAACTCGCCTTTGTTCCAGGCCACGATCCACTTGGCATTGGCTTCCAGAGGGGAAACCCGTTCATCCATATCATTGCCATAGAGCAGATAGCCCACATCCAAACGCAGCAGATCCCTTGCGCCCAAGCCAACGGGCTGAACGCCATAATCCGCGCCTACTTCCAATAACGTCTCCCATGCCCGTTGAGCCTCACCGGCAGGCAAATACCATTCATACCCGACCTCTCCGGTATAGCCGGTACGGCTGAGAAAACCTGGCCACCCGTTTCCGGTCACCTCATACCCTCGACGAGGTTTCAGCTTATCGACATCTGGCCCCATGATTTTCCGCATGAGGGCCGGCGACGCCGGTCCTTGTATGGCGATTTGCGCCAACGTGTTGGAGTCATCACGAATGATCGCTTCTGGAAATGCTTGGCGCTGATGATCACGAAACCATTGAAGAATTTTTTCCCGATTAGAGGCATTCACGCAAACGAGAAATTGTGCAGCCCCGGTTTTGTACACAAAGATATCATCCAGAATACCTCCATCTTCCCGACAGACCATGGAGTACTGCGCCTGTCCAATCTCAAGTTGGCTGACATCATTCGTGCTCACCCATTGCAAGAAGGCTTCGGCCTGTTTTCCCGATATATGAAAACGCCCCATGTGGCTCACATCGAACAGCCCCACCGCTTTCCGGACGGCGTGATACTCATCGAGAACGCCCGTATACTGAATGGGCATGAGCCATCCGGCAAAGTCGACCAACTTGGCCTTCTGTACACGATGAGCCTGAGTGAGCGGGGTTTCGTTCATCAACGCAGGTCGAGAAGTTCGACGATAAAAATCAGCGTGGCATTGGGGGGAATCGCCGATCCTGCACCTCTCGCTCCGTATCCTAAGTCGGATGGAATGACTAACTTTCGAGTTCCACCGATTTTCATGCCTTCCACGCCTTCGTCCCAGCCCTTGATCACCTGCCCTGCGCCAAGACGAAATGAAAACGGTTGGTTGCGATCTTTCGAGCTATCAAACTTAGTTCCGTCTACCAGCGTTCCCGTATAATGCACAGAAGCCGTTTCACCCGCATGCGCCTCGCGGCCCTTTCCCACGACGAGATCCACATATTGCAAGCCCGAAGGAGTCTTCACGAGGGCTTCTTTGGCGGCTTGCCCGATACAAGGCAACAGACATAGTCCCAACAACGCCAGCAGTACGCCGGCTTTGAATTTCGAGAATGAGAAAATTATGGATGATCGCACAATCCTTTTCTTCATAATGGACTCTCCGATGGTTATGGTTTGTCGTGAATGTTCCCGAGTTCAGTTCAATGACGGTCGAAGGATGGGTTATCATAAAACAGAACTATGCTAGCGGTATAGCCATGCAAAAAATTCTTTCCCCCAACTGGCCCAATTTCTCCGCCGGCAAAAACCCCGGCGACAGGAAGCATGCCCAAGTGTTGATGCACAGCGGCGATATCATGATGCGGCGTCTGAAAAAACTGCTGGCCACGACCGTTACAGCTAAAGAGTAACGCCCCTTGGGGCTGACTGTTCGGAGACGCCAAACGCTCCTTGGCGAGCAAGCGGTTTAAGTCCGCTCCAGCTGCCTCCGCATCCCGAATATGGAATTGAATGGTTTGGCCTTCCTGGACAAAATCGGCAATCGCCAGATAACCCGATTGCCGATCCGCTCCTAACAATCCACGAATCAAAAAATCTCCTTGCCCAAATTCCGCACGATGCTCGTCCATCGCAATCCCTACCTGCAATCCATTCGCGGCCTGCTGTCGTTCGGTTTCACTCAAAGCCTTCAACATGGCCTCTAAGCGCTCCAAGGGAGGGATCCCGCCAAGTTCCTGAATGACATTTCGATCCACTTTCGTGACCACATAGCGTTCCCCAATAGGTTGACACCCCTGTGACACCACCGTTCGTATTTTCACGCCTCCCCGAATTGCCACACCCACAACTCCCGATTCAATAATCTTGTCGTTTAAAATCAATCGAGATTCGCCTTCATCTATCCCTCCACTGGCGATTCCCCCAATAGCCGCAGAACCGGGAGCATGGTGATCCAAGAGAGCAAATAATTCATCAATCGGCGTGGAAAATGGGTCGGCAAAGAGTAGAAATGTTTGAGAGGCCGGATGCCCTTCCGGCATGTCTGGCCAGCCTTCTAATGAAATTACCTCACCATTCTTTTTCGGAGTCAGATGAAAGGGAGTGACCTGCATGCTGGGATGACTGAGTCCCCACAGGACAAGACCGGGATGGTCCTCAATTTCTTGTGTTCCGCCAATGACTCCTGCCCCCATGCAGCCAAGTAATATCTTGGGGGCAAGGTTCTGTCGAACGATTTCCACCAAGGATTGCACGTCTTCTGCAAAATGGGAAGAGAAAAAAACGCAAGCAAAATCACAGCCTTTTCCGCCAAATGCGTCATGAACTGACCGAGAGACGACTTGAGTCGCCTGCTGGAGATTTGAATCTTGAGAAACTGCTACATGACATTGCATCATCGTTTATTCAATTCCGTGCCTATAATCAGCTGTTCAACATTGTCCATGTGTGCCCAGTTTTAAAAAAATCATGAAATGCTGTTGGTGGACTTATGCTTCCCATTCTTTAAGGACGCTCTCATTCTCATCAATCATTCAAAGTTAAGGATTGAACGACGGATATGCTGCCAGAATGGAACGGAGCTTTTCGAGAGAAATAGCCTCAAATCGTCGATCATCTCGTCCTGTCACAGTCGTCGCTTGTAATAGCGCATTCAAAATCGCCTCTTCCGTGGCTTCTACTGCCGCCTGAAAGAGGGGATTAAGATGGGTGTCGGCAAGATGGGTCATGACAAAGGTGGGATCGCTTGGATAATGTGGGATGCTGTTCCCCGTGGAAAACGCCAGCACAAAATCCCCGCTCCCATGATGCGCGATTGATCCCGTTCGGGCCAAGCCAATCGTCGCCCGCCTGGATAGACGGACCAGTTGTCGAGCATCCAGCGGGGCATCCGTCGCCACGATGATAATAATCGAACCGCTATCCTGCCGTTTTTGAGGTTGGAATTTTTTTGATTGGAGCGAAGGTGCCGTTATCACTTCTTGGGCAATCGTCTTTTCTTCGTTCTCATATAATCGGCCGACGGGGACTCCCGCCATGGTAAATTCATGTCGACGGCCATGATTGGCATTGACCAATACCCCGACTCGGTAGCCTCCTTTTTCCTCTGGAAGAACCCGTGAAGCCGTACCGATTCCGCCCTTGAATTGATACGACACCATGCCCGTGCCCGCGCCAACCGATCCTTCTTGAACAGGGCCGCTGGCTGCATTTTCCAAAGCCTGGACAACCTCTTCCGGCGAGACATGTCGGCCTTGACTATCATTTAACCGGCTATCATCACATTCGGCGACCACAGGCGTGAGCGTATCATCGGTGATGCCAATGCCGGGATATTGCTTGATCATCCAACTCATCACCCCATCAGACACTCGAGGCACATTCAACGTATTGGTCAATGCAATGGGATATTCTAAAAATCCAGATTCGGCGATCCATGCTAAGCCGGTCATTTCACCCGTGCCATTTAAGACAAACGCACCGGCCGGAACCTTGTGATGCCACACATCGTCTCGAGGAATGATAACCGTCACTCCTGTCCGAACTGGCCCATGCCCAGGATTTAAGGCGCCTTGGCCTTCACTGATCGTGACATGGCCCACTTTCACTCCAGGAACATCAGTGATGGCATTCCATTCTCCATATTCGTATTGACCGATTTTAATCCCGAGATCTCGAACATGCGGACGAGTTTCCGTGGCAGATAAATAGGGGGGAGGCTCAGCGAGAACTGTTGATATTCCAGGCGGACTGAAAATGAGGGCATTCAATAGACAGGCCGTAAGGAATGAGAGAGCAAATGGCAGATGCATATCGTGAACGCTTGTTTCTTAGAAATGTGGATGGGAGATCTTCTCAGTCATTCAAGAAGCGGAAGTGGATGAAGACAGAGGCTTCCCAGAAAAATCTATCTCATGCATCTGATACGCTGTTTTTTGAAGTCCGGTGTGGGCATAGGCCTGATGAGCTTGGTAATTCTCTCGTTCAACATACAAGCGAAATCCGCATACCTTCTCAGGATTCGTCCTAGCTTGCTCATACACATAATCATACAGCTGGCGAAAGACACCCTGCTGACGATAGGCCTGATCAACATAGAGGCTTTGCAGCCACCAAAAGATGCCATTCCGCCAATCGCTCCACTCAAAGGTGATGAGCATCTGACCAATAACTGCTGGCTGGGCAGACTCAGGATGACTTACGGCGACCGCATACCACCCTTTATGAGGATCTTGTAGGATGGCTTCCACTCCCAAACGCAAAACATGGGCATCAAGAGTTCGAGCTTCCGTTTCTCGTGCCAACGCTGCATTAAATGCGCTGATCGTTTCTATATCAGCCATGGTGGCACGCCTGATCTGCACGGGAAGATGTTTACTCATTGGACTAGTTTGTCCGTGGCAGTCTGGCCGGCGTCAGCCACCCGGAAGGCGGGCGGTACAGTCCAGCTGAAAATTCCATTTTCATGGCCTCTTCGGGACGCAATTGAATACGATTCACTCGATCTTCCGGAACAAATGCCAGGTATCCGGTAAAAGGATGAATGGCTGTTGGGACAAACACCATGACCAACGGACCATCCGGAGAGACTTGCAACCTTGATGGAGGCAGGCCCATATCAAACCCAAGCGCCCACAATCCATCACGAGGAAATGGAAAGGCCACGACTTTGCTGTGGCCAAACCGTTCTCCAAACTTGAGAACATCGGCCATACTTTTCAACGTATGGTAAATACTTCTCACAAAGGGAATTTGTTCCAGGGACGATTCAAATTTTTGATGAATCCGTTGGCCGACAAGATAGGTCGTCCCCATTCCAACCCAAACAACTAACAGGCAAAAAAATGTTATCCCGGAGCCAGGAATAGTGATTCCATATAACGCCCAGACAATATCGACGGTCATATTCTCTAGGGCTTCAAAAAGCGTAGAGAGAATCAGCACGGTCCCCCACGCTGGAACAATAATGAAGAGACCGGTGAGAAAGTACCGTTGAAGATGATGTAGAGAAAAAGCACTCATGAAACGACCACTTGTATCAAGAGAACTAGTCTATCAAAGCCACACCTTCTGCGCATCACCACTAACCTAAACACAGATTTTTTCGCGGCCAGACCTTCAAACCTGTTCTCGTATTGCCTCAATACTGAAGTGGTGCTACATTGACCGAAAGTACCCTCGGCCATCTGCAATTGAAAGGAGTCATTGAGTGGAAACTGATACGAGCTCTCATGACAAAGGAATGATTGCCCCTGATTTATTAGCCATTCTCTGCTGCCCTGAAACTAAACAGGAAATTCGGCTATTAGAACCCCACCT
>BS_KBA_SWE02_21mDRAFT_10000622_pt1 | contig 13364 bp, 14 predicted proteins | sample BalSeasSWE02_21m_FD_9196 | JGI IMG/M metagenome (IMG submission 9196)
GGTTTAGATGGAAACGCAAAGATGAGTAAGTCTTTAAACAATACTATTCTTCTTTCTGACGATCCTGAAACTGTAAAAGCAAGGTTAAAGAAAGCAGCTATCGATCCAAACAAACAAAGAAAAGGTGACCCTGGAAATCCAGATATATGTGTAGTTTTTTCATATCATAAAAAATTTAACTCTCGTGAAATATCTGAGATTGAAGCTGGCTGCCGAAGTGGTGAATTAGGATGTTTTGATTGTAAGATGAATTGCGCCTCAAAAATTTCCAGCTTTCTTGAACCAATAATTGAAAAAAGAAGATATTATGAAAACAAGATTGATGAAGTAAAAGATATTCTACACAGCGGAGAAACAGTTGGAAGAAAAGTAGCTGAAGAAACTATGAATGAAGTTCGTGAAAAAATGAAGTTAGGTTAATGTATAAAATTAAATTAGATCAGTTTGAAGGTCCGCTTGATTTACTTCTCTTTTTTATAAAGAGAGATGAGTTGAATATTTATGATATTCCGATCTCAAGAATTACAGGTGAATTTTTAGAATATGTAAATCTTATAAAGTTAATGGATCTTGAAGTTGCAGGGGATTTTATTTTGATGGCTTCTACCTTGATGCACATAAAAGTAAGAATGCTTTTACCTCGTGAAGTTGATGAAAGTGGCGAAGAAATTGATCCGCGTGCTGATCTTATTAGAGCCCTACTTGAATATAAAAAATACAAAGAAGTTGCCGAAGATCTTACATATTTTGAATCAAGCCAGCGTAAGATAAGTTTTAGAGGAGATTTTTCGGAAGACGAAATGGAATCACCACCTGAGTATGAAATATTATTAAAGAATATTTCTATTTATGATCTGGCTAAAGCTTTTAAGAAGGCTATTGAAGGAATTAAACCACAAACTGTTCATGAAATAAACAAGATAAACGTTTCCATCGATGAACAAATCCAGTACATCTTAAGTCGTATAGTTGAAAAAGGTGAAATACATTTTCTAAGTTTGGTTCATGGTATGAAAGAAAAGATAAGAATAGTTATAACTTTTGTTGCATTACTTGAATTAACAAAAATGGAAAAAATCGGAATTAAAGAATCACCAGATTTTAATGATTTTGTAATTTATGGTAAATCAAATGGATAAAACATATAAATCAATAATTGAAGCTTTAATATTTTCTTCGGATGAACCAATAACTGAAAATGAAATTATTCGAGCAATTAAAGGAATTGATGGCGAAGAAATTGAGATTAATTCTTCTGATATTAATTCAGCGGTTGATGAACTTAATAACAAATATGAGACTAGTGAGAGTTCATATAAAATCAAAAAAATTGCTAATGGTTTTATTTTTGCTACCACTGAAATAAACGCTAAGTATGTTGGTTTTTTATCATCAGAAAAATCAAAAAGAAGATTAAGCCAGGCTGCCCTGGAAACTCTTGCTATAATTGCTTATAAACAGCCAATGACAAAACCGGAGTTAGAACAGATACGCGGCGTTAATTCTGATTACATTCTTAATACTCTTCTGGAAAAAAATCTTATTACAATTACAGGAAGAGCAGAAACAATCGGCAGACCTTTATTATACATTACCACAACCGAATTCTTAAAATATTTTGGATTGTTTAATCTTAGCGATCTTCCAAAACCGCGTGAGATAGAAGAGATAATGAAGGATGAAGATTTTATCGAACAAAAAAATAAAATAATGATGAACTTAGTTGAAGAAACCCTTGAACAGGAATTAGAAAGTTCAGAAGAAAATAATGACGAGACTGAATAAATATATCGCTGATAGCGGTGTGACTTCCAGAAGAAAAGCAGAAGAATTAATATTACAGGGAAGAGTTACTGTAAATAATAAAACGATAACTCAGCTAGCCTTAAACATTGATATTGAGAATGATGAAGTAACTGTTGATGGTGAAAAAATAAAACCTGCCCAACATGTTTATTATCTTCTTAATAAACCAAAAGGCGTGGTAACAACCACGGATGATGAAAAGAACAGAATGAAGGTAACCGATCTCATCAAGTCGAAACAAAGATTATTTCCGATTGGCAGACTTGATTATAATACAACCGGTGTGTTAATCTTAACAAACGATGGTGAATTTGCTCAGAGATTAATTCATCCACGCAACAATATAATTCGTGAATATGAAGTTAAAATTGATAAAGAACTTGAAGCTGAACATGAAAACGCTTTATTGAAGGGTGTTTTTATTGATGGTACTAGAGGTAAATTTATTGCTATCAAATACGGAAAGAAAAAGGATAGAAAAAATTTAACAGTTCAGTGCACTGAAGGCAGAAATCATTTTGTAAAAAAAATGTTTAAAACGATTAATTACACTGTTGAAAAACTGCACAGAAGCAGTTTTGCAGGAATTGTTCCGGATATTCCAATTGGTTCTTATAGAAAGCTAACACAAGATGAAATTAAAAAATTATCTAAATAACATACTTGCCTTAACTGCAGTTTCATTTTTATTTGCAATTAATGTAACTGCACAGGATACTACAAGGACTAAAAAAGATTCATTGCAGCTTTTTTCATATTCAACTATTTCAGAACTTGGCAAACAATTGGATGATATTTTTAATGATACAAGTTTTAGAAATGCTAATTGGGGTGTTGTAATCCAATCATTGGACAATGGCGAATATTTTTATAAAAGAAATGAAGATAAGTTTTTTGTTCCTGCTTCAAACTTAAAATTATTTACAAGTGCAGCAGGATTATTATTACTTGGAAGTGATTATCGATTTTCTACCAATATATTAATTAACGGATATCAAGCAGGATCAACGATTTATGGTGATCTAATTATTCAAGGCAGAGGTGATCCAACTATTTCCGGCAGGTTTTATAATAATGATTTTAATTTTGTTTTTGACACGTGGATAGATTCATTACTTGAGATGGGAGTTACAAATATAAACGGCAATATTGTTGGTGATGATAATTTGTTTGATGACATTGGATTGGGAAATGGCTGGGCTTGGGATTATGAAACAGATTGGTACGCTGCACAATCAAGCGCAATATCATACAATGATAACTGTGTAGACATTACAATTTATTATAACCAAAATCATGATTCTGTAATCGTATCATCCAAACCAAACTTAAGAAATATTGTAATTCTTAATAATGTTAAACCTGCTGTTGGAAATGAAAAAACTAATATCGATGTTATTCGCGAAAGAGGAACAAATGTAATTACTGTTTCAGGAAAATTTAGAAAAGACGCTGACAGTTTAATTACATACGCAACTGTTCAAAACCCAACACAGTTTACTATGCTTGTTCTAAAGAATCGTTTAGAAAAAAGAGGAATAAGAGTTAACGGATATGCAATTGATATTGATGATTATGAAAGGACGGTAAACTATTCAGATCTTGAATTATTGTTTACAAGTTATTCTGAAAACCTCGGTGGAATTATTAAAGTGATAAATAAAGATAGCCAGAATTTTTTTGCTGAGCAATTATTAAAAACTATCGGATTAGAAAAAATTGGATTCGGTTCAGTTACAAATGGGGTAATGGCAGTTAAAGAAATGTTCGCAGATATCGGATTAAATCCAGAAAATATAGTGATGGCTGATGGTAGTGGTTTATCGCATATAAATATGGTTACACCAAGACAAGTTGTCGAACTTTTAAAATATATGTATTCAAACAAAAAAGTTTATTCCGAATTTTATAATTCATTACCTATCGCAGGAGTTGATGGTACTTTAGGTAAAAGAATGAAAAATACAACTGCAGAAAATGTTGTAAGAGCTAAAACCGGTTACATAAGTCACGTTCGTAGTTTATCGGGCTACGCAGTTACCGGAGATAATGAACCGATTGCATTTTCTATGATCGCAAATAATTTTAGTGTACCCGTAAAACTCGCAGAAAATATACAAGATCTTGTCTGCTTACGATTAACAAATTTCAGGAGAAAATAATTTTGGAAAATAATGTTCAACCAACTGTTAACGATTTAATTAAAAGACGCTATGAAGAGCTTGAAGAGTTAACTAATAAAGGAGTTGAAACTTTTGCATACTCGTTCGATATAAATTCTGATTCACAAAAAATTAAAGGCGAGTTTAAAGAAGGTAGTGAGATGAATGTTCGGATTGCCGGAAGAATTATGACGATCAGAAGAATGGGAAAAGCATCATTTGCACATATTCAAGATTACAATGGAAGGATACAAGTTTATCTTAAAAAAGATGAAATTGGTGAGTCATACGATGCATTTAAATTGATGGACATTGGAGATATAATCGGAGTTGAAGGTTTTGTTTTTATCACAAAGACTGGTGAAATTTCTGTTCATACGCGCGAGTTAAAATTGCTGAGCAAATCGTTGCAACCTTTACCAATTGCAAAAGAAGTTATTGATGAACAAGGTAACAAAGTTATTTATGATCAATTTGCGGATAAAGAACTTCGCTACAGGAGAAGGTATGTTGATTTGATAGTTAATCCCGATATAAAAAATGTTTTTATTAAAAGAAGTAAAATTATTTCAGCGATCAGAAATTATCTTGATACAAGTGGATATCTTGAAGTTGAAACTCCAATACTACAACCTCTTTATGGCGGCGCTACTGCGCGTCCATTTGTAACACATCACAATGCATTGGATACAGAATTGTATTTAAGAATTGCTGATGAACTTTATCTTAAAAGATTAATTGTTGGTGGCTTTAACGGAGTATACGAGATTTCCAAAGATTTTAGAAATGAAGGAATGGATCGTTCTCATAATCCTGAGTTTACAATGATGGAGCTTTACGTTCCTTATAAAGACTATAATTGGATGATGGAATACGTCGAAAAAATGTTTGAGCATGTTTGTAATTCTGTTTTCAGCACTTTGTCATTTAATGTTGATGAAACTGAAATTAGCTTTAAATCTCCTTGGAAAAGAGTATCAATGATTGAGGCAATTGAAGAAAAGACAGGATTAAATGTTTTAAATTGCTCAATGGAAGATCTAAAATCTGCTTCAAAAAAAGTTGAAATAGATGTTAGCGCAATTCATTCACGAGCAAAGTTTATTGATGAGTTGTTTAGTGTTACAGTTGAACCGAAATTAATACAACCAACTTTTGTAATTGATTATCCACTTGAATTATCTCCGCTTGCGAAAAAACATCGTACAAAAGCAGGAGTAGTTGAAAGATTTGAAGGATATGTTTTTGGCAGAGAAATTTGTAATGCATTTTCAGAATTGAATGATCCAATAGATCAAAGAAACAGGTTTGAAGATCAAGGTAAAATGAAAGAAGCAGGGTATGAGGAAGCGCATCAAATTGATGAAGATTTTATTAGAGCTTTGGAATTTGGAATGCCGCCAACTGCAGGTTTGGGTGTTGGAATAGACAGAATAGTAATGCTGTTAACAAATCAGCCATCAATTCGTGATGTTATATTTTTCCCACAGATGAAACCTGAAATAAAAGGTTAGCATCTAAATTTATTATTTATAAATAAATTGTTTAATGTTATTGGAGTAACGAATGTCATTTAACTTTTCAAAATATTCTTATCTGTTGTTTACTGCCGTTGTTGGAATTGTGCTTGGTGTATTTTTAGATAAAGTATTTTCTGAAGATAATTTGCGAGATAGTATCAGAAAATTTAACGATGTTTTAACATTTACCGAAAAATATTACGTAGAAGAAGTTGATACGCAAAAGTTGGTTGAATCGGCAATAAATGGAATGTTAAATGAACTGGATCCCCACTCTGTTTATATTCCACCTGAGCAATTAACCCAGGTTGAAGAATCATTCCGCGGCGATTTTGAGGGGATAGGAATTGAATTTCAGATTGTTAATGATACATTAACTGTTGTGTCAGCAATTTCAGGAGGTCCGAGTGAAGCGCTTGGAATATTATCCGGAGATAGAATAATTAAGATAGATGGTGCTGCAGTAATAGGAATTACCAATGATGATGTACGAAAAAAACTCAGAGGTAAAGCCGGCTCTGAAGTAAATGTAGATATTAGCAGAGTTGGAGTTTCTAAAATGATTGAGTATACAATTGTTCGTGATAAAATTCCTTTATACTCTGTCGATACACATTTTATGATGGATTCAAATACAGGTTATGTTAGTGTGTCAAGATTTTCTGAAACTACTTACGATGAACTGGTGGAAGCGTTAAATGATTTAAATAATAATGGAATGAACCAGCTTGTGGTTGATCTTCGAGGTAATCCGGGAGGCTATTTAAATCAAGCAGTTAAAATAAGCGATCTATTTATCAGTGGTAAAAAGAAAATAGTTTATACTGAAGGACGAAGAAAAGAATTTGATGAGGTTTATAATGCCTCAGAATCCTCTAAGTTTGAAGATATTCCTTTAATTATTCTTATAAATCGTGGCAGTGCATCTGCAAGTGAAATTGTTTCCGGTGCTGTTCAGGATTGGGATCGTGGATTAATTGTTGGTGAAACTTCGTTTGGCAAAGGACTTGTTCAACGACAGTTTGATTTACCTGATAACTCTGCGCTGAGATTAACAATTTCACAGTACTTTACTCCAAGTGGAAGGCTTATCCAGCGTGATTATAAGAATAAAATGAATAAAGAAGATTATTACTCGGAAATCGGTAATGACGAGGAAAAAGAAGGCGACAATATTAATCACACTGTAGAACAAGATTCTGTTAAACCTGAATATAAAACTGGAAAGGGAAGAATCGTTTATGGTGGTGGAGGTATAACACCTGATTATATTATAAAATCAGAACTTGTTACTTCTTACACACAAAATCTTTTGAGAACAAACGTGTTTTATACTTTTATTCTTTCTTATTTGGATAAGAATACAGAATTAATAAAAAATACGTATAAAGATGATTTATCATTATTTAAAAAAGATTTTAATATAACGGATGAATTTCTAAAGAACTTTATTGAATTTGCAGCAACCAAAGAAGTTGTTTTTCTTGAGGAAGAATATAAAAAAGACAAGGAATATATAGCCTCAAGATTAAAAGCACAGATTGCAAGAAATTTTTGGAAGAATGAAGGCTGGTATTCCGTTCTGCTTACTCAAGATGCTCAATTAAATAAAGCATTAACTCTGTTTAACGAAGCAAAAGATTTAGCTAAACTAAAATGAAAAACCTTTTAGTCCTTTTAATCTCGCTTCCGTTTTTACTTTTTGTATTTGGATTTTCTAAATCCGATACAAATAATTCAATCCAGTCCAATCAAAAAATAATTGAAGTTGGTGAAGAAATAACTTATGTGGTTAAATACCTGACATTTGAAATTGGTGAAATTAAGCTGATAGTTCAAAAAATAGAAGTCGATGGGAATGACACTCTCTATAGTGCTGTAGCTTATATCAACTCTTATGAAGGAATTCCATTCGTAAATCTTCATCAGATTTATGAAACAAAATTTGATACAAAACAAATATCTCTTTACTTCAAAGGCTCAATCCTGGCAGATGATACAACTTTTACTAAATATGTTTTTAACAAAAACGAAAATATTATTCATATCATTAAAGGACGCGAACGAACAAATGAGATTTGGACTGATTCAACCGTAGTGTATGATCGTTATTACCAAGACGGACTATCTCTTTTTTATTTTGCAAGATTGAGAATCGGACAAGAAAAGAAAGTAAACGTTCCTGTTTTTATAAATGAAAAACATGAAAAAACATATATCAACTTTTATAATGAAGTTGAAGATATGGATATTGATGCAGTTGACTATGATATATCTTGTGTTAAGTTAGAAGGCGAAACGGAATTTAGAGGCATATTTGGTTTAACAGGTTATTTTGAAGGCTGGTTTTCAAATGATCAATACGCTGTTCCGATCGTAGCTAAAATGCAGGTGCTTATTGGCAGCATAACTTTAGAATTAAAGCATTGGAAGAAAAAAGGATGGATGCCTCCGAAATATCAAGATTAAATAATCTGGATAGTGAGATAAAACTTTTCCCTTATATGGATTTGTTTCCTGATTTACATCCAACTGTATTCCTTGCTTCTGGTGCAAAAATTATTGGTGATGTGAAGATCGGTAAAAACTCCAGTGTTTGGTACAATACTGTTATTCGCGGAGATGTTCATTATGTTAAGATTGGTAAGATGACAAACATTCAAGATTGTTCGATGTTGCATGTAACGAACGGAAGATATCCATTAAATATTGGAAACAAAGTTACAATTGGACATTCGGTTAAATTACATGGTTGCACTTTACAGGATTTATGTTTAATTGGAATTGGATCTATCATTTTAGATGGTGCTGTTATTGAAACTAATTCAATGGTTGCTGCCGGTTCTGTTGTAAAAACAAATTTTGTAGTTCCATCAAGAAAGTTAGTAGCTGGTGTTCCCGCTAGAATTGTACGCGATTTAACCGATGACGAGATTAACGATTTTGAGAAATCCGCCAAGCGTTATAAGATATACACTGAGATAACGATTGATTCCTTAAATAAAATGAATCATAAATAAGAGTTTGTTTTGAATAATCTGCACGTTTATTTTGTTACAAAAAATCTTAAGAAAAGAAAAATACACAATTTAATCAAATCATTATCCATCGAACTTAATTTTTCAATATCCAATCTGGAAATAAATTTTATTTCAGAAAAATCTATTTTAGATATAAATAAGCAGTATCTAAAACACAATTATACAACGGATATAGTTACTTTTAATTATTCAAGTGTAGTAAAAGATATTGATGCTGAAATATTTATATCAATTGATGATGCGCTAGTTAATTCTAAGAAGTTCAAAGTAACATTATCGGATGAGTTGATTAGATTAATAATTCACGGTGTTCTCCATCTTTTAGGATATGATGATCAAACAAGTTCAGATAAAAAAATAATGAAACGATTAGAAAATAAATTGCTTTCCAGGAATAATTTTATTTTATTGTAGTTAGAATAAAACAATATAAGCATGAATCTCTCTTGATCCCGAATATAATAAATACTTTAGCGGATCAGTTCTCAAAAAAACATTATTTATATAGATAATGTTATAAATTTTAAATTAGCTGAATTTTATGAAGATCGATGAATTAATTGAAAAATATTTATCTGAGATTAAAAATATCAGACGTTATTCCGATAATACTATAAAATCTTATCGAACTGATTTGGAAGAGTTCATCGCATACTGTAAAGAGAAACAAAAAAAAGATTTAAGAGAAATTACAGAGAGGTTCATCAAATCGTACTTAATGATTTTAAGCGAAAAAGATTTAGATAAAAAAACTATTGCCAGAAAACTGGCAGCTATCAGAAGTGCTTTTAAATATGCTTTTCAAAATGATTTAATAATTGAAAATCCGCTATCCTTTATATCCAATCCTAAATCAAACAGAAAACTTCCGGAAGTTGTTTCTACAAATCTAATACTTCAGATTTATAAATTGGCAGATGAATCAGACGATAATCCTGCACTTGTGAAAGTGGTTTTTGAATTACTATACGGCTGTGCACTTCGTGTTAGTGAACTTTGTGATTTAAAATATTCAAGTGTTGATATAAAGAATGCTCAAGCACGTATTATTGGAAAAGGAAACAAAATGAGAATTGTTCCAGTCGGGCAAAAATCACTCCTGATCCTGAACGAATATTTATTAAAAAATCCTGTTATTTCTTATGACGACTACTTGATTCGTACAAAAAAAAATGATAAACTCTACCCAAGATTAGTTCATAGAATGATAAATAAATACTTGACTAAAGTTTCCGATATTAAAAAGAAAAGCCCTCATATTCTTCGTCATAGCGCAGCAACTCATATGCTGGACAATGGTGCTGACTTAAGGGCAGTAAAGGAGATACTGGGGCACGAAAATTTATCAACAACACAAATCTATACACATGTAAGTATAGAGCGGTTAAAATCCACTTATAAAAAATCACATCCAAAATCTTAAACAACGGAGGATAATATGAATATCCAGATAACTGCCAGAAAATTTAAAGCACACGATACTCTTAAAGAATTTATTAAAGATGAAATATCCTCATTAGAAAAATTTAACGATGATATCATTAGTGCTGATGTAATACTTAGTTACCAAAATAATTCTAACAGCATAAAAAAAGTTGAAGTAGTGTTAAACATACCCGGGCAAACACTTAATGCAGCTGATCAGACCGAGGATTTTAAGACTGCTGGTGTTTCGGTTACTGAAAAACTGCGAAGGCAGTTAGAAACCATAAAATCAAAAAGAGTTTCAAAAACAAGATGATTAAAATTGACCAGAATACTGTGACACGTAAAGAAAGTATTAATGTTGGACTTTTATTCAAAAATGCAAAAACTATCTGCAAATTAAAGTTGCTTACAGAAAATAACGATTTCGATAAAAAAATCGTAGATCAAAACCTTCATAGGCCAGGGTTAGCTCTGGCCGGTTTTGTTGATCTGTTTTCATATACTCGTGTTCAGGTATTTGGTAATACTGAAATGAGATATCTTGAACAGCTTAGCGATGAGAAAAAATTTGAATCATTAGAAAGGATCTTTGAGTTTAACATTCCTTGTATCATTCTTACTGATAATAACAAACCATTTCCGCTCCTACTTGAAAAATCAAACCAAAACAAAGTTCCATTATTCACTACAAGTTTTTCAACAACAAAATTAATTTATTTGTTAAGTGATTTTCTTGATGATCAATTTGCACCTAGAATTACTATACATGGTTCATTTGTTGATGTATATGGAGTGGGTATCCTTTTTGGTGGGAAATCAGGTATTGGAAAAAGTGAAGTTGCATTAGATCTGATTGAACGTGGGCATCGTTTGGTTGCGGACGATGTAATTATCCTTACTAAAAAAGGTGAGGGTATTTTAATGGGCTCAGGTTCAGAGCTCGGTCAAAAGTTTATGGAAATTAGAGGCCTTGGTATAATTGATATTCAAAGCATGTTTGGTGTGAGAGCAATCAGATTTCAAAAAAGACTTGAAATTCTTGTAGAACTAGAACCTTGGGACGAAAAAACAGAATATACAAGAACCGGCTTAGATGACAAAATTGTTTCAATTATGGATGTAGAAATACCATATATTAAATTACCTATCATACCTGGAAAAAATATTACCGTAATTTCCGAGGTGATTAGTTTGAATTATTTGCTCAAACATTACGGTCACGATGCTGCTAAAATATTTCAGGAGAGACTTAACGAAAGGATAAAAAGTAAAACCAACCTGGAAAGTAGGGGAGTAGAGTATTTTGAGCACGATTTTGAATGATTTTTGGACAATTTAGATGTTGACAAAACAACCCAAAATCTTTAAGTTGCCGCACCATTTATGAAGAAATTTTACTATTTTTCAGAAAAGAGCCTTAACTTCCTTGAAATAAAACACTTCAAGGAAAAAGCTATAACAGTTATTATCAGTTCGGTATTGCTGTTTAGTTCTATTTTATTTGGCATCTTCTACTTGATTTCTAATCTTTCCAGTAAAGACGATTACCTACAATCTTTAAAAAAAGAGAATGCGCTTTTAAAGGATAAATTCTCTTCACTTTCAGAGAGATACGGTGGTCTTGAATCGGAATTAAAATCATTAACCGATATTAGTGATGATTTACGACTAGCTGTTGATTTAACTCCTGTTAGTCCTGAAGAAAGAAAACTAGGTATTGGTGGAAGTAGTTCTATTTCAAAGCTCTATTCGGATTTAGGATCTGATATTTCAGGTGCAATTAATGTTGCGGATAATGTAACAAGAAAATTTGAATTTGAAAAACTTCAGTTCGAAGAGATTACTTCTAAGCTAAAGACAAATGAAAATCTTTTTGAAGCTATTCCAGCTATAGTTCCAACGAATGGACAATATAGTAGCGAAAGTTTTGGTATGCGATTGCATCCAATATTAAAAGTTAATAGGATGCATACTGGTATTGATATTATCAATAATGTTGGTACTCCTGTTAAAGCAACTGGAAAAGGTAAAGTAGTTTTTGTGGGTCGTAAAGGTGGATATGGACTTACGGTTGAAATTGATCATGGATTTGGGTACCAAACCATTTATGCTCATCTATCTTCTGCTAAAGTAAAAGTGGGGCAAACTGTTAATCGTAGTCAAACAATTGCAAAATCCGGTAATTCAGGATTATCTTCAGGACCGCATTTACATTATGAAGTTTTGCATAATGGGCAATATTTTAATCCTGAAGAATTCTTCTTTGATGAATACAGTTATTTTGAATCTAATTCTAGCAATTAAATTTTGGAGAGATTTTTATAAATGATTTGGACAGTAGAACTTGCATCTTTATTGGATGATGCTCCTTGGCCAGCTACTAAAGAAGAATTAATTGAGTATGCCGAAAGAATTGGCGCTCCTTATGAGGTTATGGAAAACCTTAAAGAACTAGAGGATTCTGATGAACCTTATGAATCGATAGATGATATTTGGCCTGATTATCCTTCTGATGAAGACTTTTTCTACAATGATGAGGATGTTTAAGTTTTGGCGCGTTGAGCGCCTTTTTTTATGAGTATTTTTTTTAATGAAATAATTGGAAATGATAAAGTAAAACTTATTTTATCTAACATTTTATTAAGCGGAAATATTCCACATGCTTTTTTATTTACCGGAACAGATGGGGTTGGAAAAGAAAATGCAGCACTTTGTTTTACTAAGGTACTAAATTATTCTAAAAAGACTTCGAAAATATCAGAAAAGATATCTGTATTAATTGATAACCTCTCAGAACCATACCTGAAATATATTTTGCCTCTACCTAGAGGTAAAAGCGAATCTGAACAGCACGACCCATACGAAAAACTGACTGAAGACGAAATTGATCAGATAAATTTAGAATTTAAAAAAAAATCGTATAACCACTATTATAAGATTCAAATCCCCCGGGCTAACTTTATTAAAATCAGCAGTATAAGAGACATTAAAAAATTTCTTTCTTTTAGTTATGAAGATATTAAATATAGAATAATTCTTATTTCACAAGCCCATTTAATGAATGAAGAATCACAGAACGCACTTCTAAAGAATTTGGAAGAACCTCCAGAAGGTGTAATCTTTATTCTTTGCACCGCTTCACCGGAAAAATTACGAGAAACAATTAGGTCAAGATGTTGGAAAATAAATTTTCAGCCTCTTGAAGAAAATAACTTATCATTTATTTTAACGGAAAAATTTGGAATTGAGTCCTCAATTGCGAAAGAAGTTGTACCCTTTGCAGGTGGTTCGACTCAGAATGCTATAGCCTTAATTGAAAGTAATTTTGAAGATCTTCTTGATAAAACAATTAAAATATTAAGATACTCCTTTGGTAAAAAATATCATTCTGCATTTATGGAGTTTGA
>BS_KBA_SWE02_21mDRAFT_10000623_pt1 | contig 13364 bp, 13 predicted proteins | sample BalSeasSWE02_21m_FD_9196 | JGI IMG/M metagenome (IMG submission 9196)
ATCGTCACCAGGCACAGGACGTCAAAGAAGTCGTCGCGCAGCTGTCGGCGTTGAAACATGAGGCGGTTAATTTCCACAAAACGGTCCACCGGCCATGGGGCAGTTATACCATTTTGGAAGACGCCGCGGACTGCAAGGTCAAACGACTGGTGATTAAACCGGGCCAGGTGTTGTCCTTACAGCGGCACCATCGAAGGGCGGAGCACTGGACGGTAGTAAAGGGCACCGCAAAGGTCCGGCTGGGTGATCAGGAGTTCATGCTGGAAGCTAATCAGTCCACATATGTGCCAATTGAAACCCTGCACCGGCTCGAGAATCCGGGTGACGAAGACATACACCTGATCGAGGTGCAGACGGGTGGCTATTTTGGCGAGGATGATATCCAGCGCCTCGAAGACATATACGGCAGAATAAAATGAAACGAAGAAGTAGTGCCTGTCTGACTTGTGAGCTATCTATCTTGATATTCATTTTGGCGCTCAACACCGGTTTTTTTGTCCCGTCTTTGATGGCAGATGAAAATGTAGTGGTGACTGTTCAAACTGAAAATTACCAGCAAGCCATCGAAGCATGGAGAGCGAGTCGGCACGAACGTCTTAAACAGGCCGATGGATGGTTGACCCTGGTTGGGCTCGAATGGCTAAAGGATGGCGAAAGTCGCATCGGTAGTGCGGCGGACAATGACATTCAGCTGAGTGGCGGACCGGCTTACTGGGGAAGTATCTTGTTGCAAAACGATCATCTGTATTTCAACAATCTTGATCCCGAACAGGTAAATATTGATGGCAAACCTTTACCCTATGCTGAGCTGATACCGGATACCGAAGGTGAGGCCACCGTTGTTTCCAGCGGAACATTAAGTCTCAATGTTATTTTTAGGGAGTCCTTTGGGCTACGCATAAAAGATTCACAAGCGAGCGCATTAAAAAATTTTCAAGGGGTGGATAACTATCCGCTCAATGAATCATGGCGTATAGAAGGTCGTTTTATTCCGGCAGAAGAAGGTGCTGTCATTGAAATTACCAATGTGCTTGGACAGGTTAGTGAATCGCCGGTGTCTGGCACCTTCGAATTTGATATGGACGGCAGAACCCATAGCCTGTTGGCTTTGCCAAGCGAGGATTCTGAAAGCCTGTGGTTTATCTTTGCTGATCGCACTACCGGTCATGGGACCTATGGGGCGGGGCGGTATCTATACAGTGATAACTTGCCGGAAGATGGTCATTTGACGGTTGACTTTAATAAAGCCTATAACCCGCCTTGTGCTTTTAATCCCTATTCAACCTGTCCTGTTCCACCACAACGAAACCGCATGGATGTACTGGTGCTGGCAGGTGAAAAGGATTTTCATCCGAATTCGGACTAGTTCGAGTTCAGTCTATGTGCTGGCGACTCCTTCTTAATGCTTTCGAAGTCATCCGTGTTAACCTGGGCGGCAAGTTGCCGTTCAGTGTAATTTTTGCGAAGCACCGTATACAGGGCAATCCAGGTTGATGCAAATAACGGTTTGGTGTCGACCGAAACTGCATTGCTTCTTGTTTCAAAGTTGTTCATATTTATCCATTCCAACGATTAAGTCCGACCGGTTTCCCGTCTTGTTGCTTATAAAGACAATCCAGGCTCAATAAAGTTGACGCATTCTGGATGCCGTTGGTTACAGCCCGGCTTAATAAGCAGTCGTTTTATCGTAATCCGGCTGCACTGCTACGGTAATCCTACCTATTTAGCGTGAATTGCGACCTAGTTGACGATCTATATCGAATTCCTTTGAGGTAACGTGAGCCTCCATTTTTTGCAGACGCAGATCCAGTTCCCGGAAACGATGACTCAGGTTGCTGAATACATCTGTTGGAGCCATGCTCACACCCCGCCAGAATTTTTCCTGGCTTTCATCCTTGTACAGATCTACTGGTTTGGCCGGGAGAATGATTGTCAGGATGATATAGGCAAGCACCATGAAAGGTAAAAAGAACAAGGTGCTTACCGCCATGACCATACGCAAGCCCTTCCGGTTTAGCCCAAAATAACTTGCCAGGCCGGCACAGACACCCGTCAGTATGGCGTTTTCCTTGTCACGATATAGACGGTGCGGGTTTTTGCGTTCATACAAATCACTCATGACGATGTCTCCAGCTGGGTGACTCGATATCCAGGATGCGCTCAAGCGTCTGGATGCGATCCTCCATCTTCTTGGTGGACTCCCAAACGTCCGTCAGCATTTTTTCATCTTCCGCGGTTAATCCCTTGGAGGTTTTCATCTTGGTAATGTAATGAAATATGATCCAAAGAGGGGCGCAGACGGTTAGCGCCAAAATTGGAAGTACTTCAGACATCTTTCTTCTCCTTCCCGGTCTGGTCATCATTTTCGGTTTTGCTGACTTTAGCTTTTAAAGCTGCAAGTGCATCTTCAACCCGATCGTCATCTTCAAGTCCGGCAATTTCATCTGCCAGGCCTCTACGCCTTCCCATGTCCAGAGATTCACCCTGCGCTTCGACCCGGTCAATACGTCGCTCAGCGTTTTCGAAACGGAAAAGCATCTCGTCAATTTTGTCGTCATGAATATGTTTACGCGCCGCGAGTTGTGTACTTGCAGTTTTATGGCGTATGACGATACTGCGCTGACGGGTTTTTGCATCAGTCAATTTGCTCTGCAATTGAGAAATATCCGAATTGAATTTTTCTAATTGCTCGTCAAGCATCTTTGTTTCGCGCCCGATCTGCTCAGCTTCATCGGCCAATGTCTGTTTTTCACCAAGGGCTGCCCGGGCTAAATCTTCCCGGCCCTGGCGAACTGCCAGCTCGGCCCGCTTGGCCCAGCCTTGCTGTTCCCGTTCAAGAAAATCAGCATAACGCCGTTGTTCTTTACGGTCGGCAATGCATTTCGCCGCTGCGGAACGGATTTCCACCAGCGTATCTTCCATTTCCTGGATCATTAACCGGATAATTTTTTCCGGATCTTCGGCTTTTTCTAACAAGGAATTAATATTGGCATTAATAATATCGGTAAATCTGGAAAAGATACTCATTGCGTATGCTCCTGCATTCTGTTCTGTAGTAGTCTTAATGCAGACATCATGCCAATTCTATTTAGATTTTTAATTCGCTGATATTTAACACAATATATAAAATATTTACAATTTACAACACAGCCAGGGGGAAATGGTTTGGTTAAATTAACCAACAGGTGGTTGAACTTGAATTGATCTGTATAGTCTATGGGGCGCCGATTCAGAAAATGATGTTGAATCGGGCATGACATTTCCAAGGCTACTCATGTAGAATAGCCTCCCTTTATAGGCTGGCAATGGGCCGGCAAACAGAAATCCTCTGGAGGAATAATCCATGCGATTCAGTCTCGCGCTTACAATTTTATTAATGTTAAGTTCAGGTATAGCCCTGGCTCAGGATGTAAATACAGAAAAAGGTAAACTCAGCTATGCAGTTGGCTGGGACATCGGTGCTGATATTGCACGACGAACCACTGAATTTGATGTGGAATCTCTGATTGCTGCCATTCGTGACGTGGTTGGTGAGAAAGAGCCAAAGGTCAGCCCTGAAGAAATGCGGACATTACTGACCGCACTTCAGGAAAAAGTCCGTGCAGAGCAGATTGAACAGTTCCGCATATTGTCCGAAGAAAATCAGGCGATCAGTGAAGCATTCCTTTTGGCTAATAAATCCAAGACCGGAATTGTTACCCTCCCAAGTGGTGTTCAGTACCGTGTTATCGAAGAAGGCACAGGCGCTCGTCCCGGTTTGGAGAGCAGGGTTACCGTTCATTATCGCGGCTCAAAGCTGGACGGACGTGAGTTTGACAGTTCGTTCGCACGCGGTACGCCTGAAGAATTTACCGTCAATGCTGTACTTAAAGGCTGGCAGGAAGTATTGCCCTTGATGAAAGCAGGTTCTACCTGGCAGATATTTGTTCCACCAGAAATGGCATTCGGTGCGCGTGGTAATCCGCCGGTTGGTCCAAATGAGGCGTTAATGTTTGATCTCAAACTGGTAGAAATACTGCAGTAAAAAAAGTACAAACCGGGTGGCGCAGGCCGCCCGGTTTTTTTTCGCCTGATAGTCCTGTGTTACCATCTTTCAAAATCGTTCCGGCCTTGCTTTCAGTAAAGCCTATTGACACTTACCAGGTCTTGATATCATGTTGAGATATGCCGTCTGAATTGCACAATATGCTGTTGAGAGCTGTTTCACCCTTTGATCAGGGTGTGACTGCTCTTAAACTCAATGTTCTTCGCAATTCGACCGGGAACCCGTCTCGACCAAATCGCACGGCGGCGGTGTTGGTTCCTGTGCTGGACAAAGCCGAACCAGAGATATTGTTGACTGTACGTTCTGAGTTTTTATTACGACATCCAGGACAAGTCAGTTTCCCCGGGGGGTCAGTTGACCGTACGGACCGCTCGGCAGTCTCTACTGCATTGCGTGAGGCGGAAGAAGAGATTGGCCTGGACTTCTCTCAAGTATCACCATTGGGATTCCTGGACCGCCTGGACACGATTTCAGACTACCGGGTGTTGCCGGTTGTCGGTCTGGTCCGATCTTCATTTGTCTGGAAGCCCGACCTGCGAGAAGTATCCGAAGTATTTACCGTGCCATTGAGATTGGCGGTCAATTATCGGGAATACTCTCATCAGGAAGTTGTTCAAGACGGAAAAAAGATTGTGATTTCCTCTCTGAATTGGCAAGGGCATAAAATATGGGGTATCACGGCAGCGATTTTATTGAATCTTGGGAGCCGCATGGAAAACTCAATCCGTGAGACTTCCGGGTCTGGTCAGCTAAAATAATAAAATTAAACCTGACTGGATTTTATGCGCCAACAAATACTATTTTCCGCAGAACAATTACACACGGCCCAACAGGGCAAAGCCTGTCTTGTTGTCGATTGCCGGTTTGTCCTGAGCGATCCGGGATCAGGTTACCGCGAGTACCTCAAAGCACATATTCCCGGTGCCGTTTATGCCCATCTTGATGATGATCTTTCGAGTCCTGTCACCAGCATTAGTGGTCGTCACCCTTTGCCGGACGCCGAAAAGTTTGCTGAGTTTCTTGCTCAATGCGGCTGGCAGCCCGGAACTTCACTGATCGCCTATGATGACGCCGGGGGGTCTATTGCTGCACGATTGTGGTGGTTAATGAAGTATTTTGGTCATGCTGATGCTGCTTTGCTGGATGGTGGTTTGCCTGCCTGGCAAGCAGCCGGTTATGCACTGGAAAGCGGCAGGCTGACGACCACCAGGACCGCGCTATGCGGTTTCAAGGTACGTAGTGATTTGGTCATGTCTACCGCGGAGATACTTGATAACTTCGGCCGGTCCGATAGGATATTGGCAGATGTCAGGGCCCGCGAGCGGTATAGGGGCGAAATCGAGCCAATTGATCCTGTTGCCGGTCATATTCCCGGTGCGGTCAATTTTCCTTTTCAGCGGAACCTTTCCCCTGACGGCAAGTTCAGGTCGGCGCAGGAAGTCCGCAAAGAGTTGCTGACGCTGTCAGGAGATCAGCAGGCAGGTGATATGGTGTATATGTGCGGCTCAGGAGTCACCGCATGTCACACAATCTTTGCAGCTGAATTGGCCGGGTTAAAAGAAGCAAAACTTTATGCGGGTTCATGGAGTGAATGGATTCGCGATCCATCCCGCCCGATAGAGGCGAATACAGACTAACGCGCTATAAGCGCCCGGGCCAATCTCCGGGCCTGACCGGGTCAGGCCGATTTCTTCTGAATGGTCTTGTATCGATCAAAAAGTTTAGCGAGAAAGTGACCTGTATGTGATCCACTGACAGCAGCCAGTTGCTCGGGTGTCCCGCAAGCAATGATTTCACCACCACGGTCACCGCCTTCCGGACCAAGATCGATGACCCAGTCAGCGGTTTTAATCACATCCAGGTTATGTTCGATGACCACTACCGTATTGCCATGATCGCGCAAGCGGTTCAGCACCTGCAGCAATTGTTTAATGTCATGAAAATGTAAACCGGTGGTAGGTTCATCCAGTATGTACAGGGTCTGCCCGGTATCGCGTTTGGACAGTTCCTTGGCCAGCTTGATGCGTTGCGCCTCGCCGCCGGACAGGGTCGTGGCACTCTGACCGAGCGTAATATATGAGAGACCGACATCCATCAGGGTTTGTAACTTGCGTGCCACCGACGGCACCACTGCAAAAAATTGCAAGGCCTCTTCAACGGTCATGCCCAGTACTTCATGAATGTTCTTACCCTTGTAATGAACACTGAGGGATTCACGGTTGTAACGCTTGCCATGACACACGTCGCAGGGCACATAAATGTCCGGCAGGAAATGCATTTCAACACGGATCAGTCCATCNCCCTGGCAAGCTTCGCAGCGTCCGCCTTTGACATTGAAGCTGAAACGCCCGGATTTGTAACCTCGGGCACGCGCTTCCTGGGTGCCCGCAAATAAATCGCGTATAGGTGTGAACAGGCCGGTGTAAGTGGCCGGATTGGAACGTGGTGTGCGCCCGATAGGTGATTGGTCAATATCGACAACCTTATCGAACAGTTGCAGGTTTTCCACCTTTTCATAGGGCGCCGGTGGTGTACTGGCGTCATAAAGCTCCTGGGCCGCCAGGCGGTGCAGGGTATCATTAATCAGGGTTGATTTACCCGAACCGGAAACCCCTGTCACACAGGTCAATAGACCGGCAGGAATTTCCAACGTGACGTTTTTGAGGTTATTGCCGGTGGCGCCAATCAACTTGAAAACCCGTTGAGGGTCGGCAATTCTTCGCTTTGCGGGGATTTCTATTTCCAATTTTCCCGAGAGGTACTTTCCAGTTAACGTGGCCTCACTGTTGACCAGGTCTTCGGGAGCCCCACTGAAAACAACCTCGCCACCGTGTACGCCCGCGCCCGGGCCCATGTCCACAACGAAATCTGCCATACGGATGGCTTCTTCATCATGTTCGACCACAATAACGGTGTTGCCGATGTCGCGTAAGCGTATCAGGGTCGAAAGCAAGCGCTCATTGTCCCGCTGGTGGAGACCAATTGATGGTTCGTCAAGAATATACATCACACCCACCAGGCCGGCTCCAATCTGGCTTGCAAGCCGAATGCGTTGCGCTTCACCGCCCGATAAAGTACCGGCTTTGCGGTCAAGGGTCAGGTAGTCCAGGCCGACATTGACCAGGAACTGAAGTCGTTGATGGACCTCTTTGATGATTTTTTCCGCGATAGCCGCTTTGCGTCCATCCAGGGCAAGTTCACCGAAAAACTCCAGGCAGCGCAAGATTGGCCATGCCGTGACGGTTGGTAAGTTGATATCCGCTACGAATACGTTTCTGGCTTGCCGGTTCAGACGTTGCCCCTGGCACTCCGGACAGGCTTTTTGGGATATATATTTGGAGAGTTCTTCGCGAACGATGCTCGCATCGGTTTCACGGAAACGTTTCTCGAGATTGGGAATAACCCCGGCAAACGGGTGGCGCCGCTTCTGCGTGCCTTTCTCACCAAAATAAGTGAACTCGATGATTTCCTCGCCACTACCGTAGAGGATAATTCCCCGATCTTTTTCGGATAACTCCTCAAACGGTGCTTCAATGTCAAAGCCATAGTGTGCAGAAAGCGCCTTGATGATCTGAAAGTAATAAGCATTGCGACGATCCCAGCCGCGCACAGCCCCGCCGGCCAGACTCACGTGGGGGTTGCTGACAACACGTTCCGGATCAAAAAACTGGGCCACCCCAAGACCATCACAACCAGAACAGGCTCCATTCGGGTTGTTGAAAGAGAACATGCGCGGCTCGATTTCCTGCAGACTGTAATCACAGTGAATACAGGAATACCGCGAACTCATCAGCTTTTCTGTAATGGCACCGGTCTGCTCAGTGATAGCAGTCTCCTGGCCTTCAGTCTCAATATCGCCGATCTCGTCCATCGGTGATAACAGTGCGAGCCCATCGGACAATACCAGTGCGGTTTCAAAAGATTCAGCGAGACGCTGCTTGAGGTCGGGTCGCACCCTGAACCGGTCGATGACCACTTCAATCGTGTGATTGCGGCGCAATTCAAGTGTAGGTACGTCATTGATGGGGTACACAACGCCATCGACGCGAACACGGACATATCCCTGTGCGCGCAATTCGTCAAACAACAGCGCGTGTTCACCCTTCCGGTCGCGAACCACCGGCGCCAGCAGCATCATTTTTGTGCCTTCCGGAAGTGCCATTACCTGATCCACCATCTGGCTGATGGCCTGGGCTTCGAGTGGTTGACCATGGTCGGGGCAGCAGGCTGTTCCGACGCGCGCCCACAACAACCGCAGATAGTCATAAATTTCGGTAATCGTACCGACGGTGGAGCGGGGGTTGTGCGAAGTCGATTTCTGCTCGATGGATATGGCCGGGGAAAGACCTTCAATATGGTCGACATCCGGTTTTTCCATCACCGATAGAAATTGGCGCGCATAGGCGGAAAGTGACTCCACGTATCGACGTTGGCCTTCTGCGTAAATAGTGTCAAACGCCAGTGATGACTTTCCGGAGCCGGAAAGACCGGTTACCACGATTAGTTTGTCCCTCGGAAGATCGAGGTCAATATTGGCCAGATTGTGGGTGCGGGCGCCGCGTATTTTTATGGTTTTCATTGATATTGCCGGAACGATTTTCAACCATCTACTATACCCTTCTTTTGCAATAAAAGTGGATGTTAAACACAGCTGCGGGAAAGTCGAGCTACGAATAAGCCTGTTCAAACGCTTCTTCGAAATGCCCCGACCCGGTTTCACTCGTGTTCAGTGTTTTTCTGCGCCTTCTGTCAGTTTCTCCCCGTGAGCAGGGGACTTAGATGGTAATATACGCACCGTAAAAGCGGTGGTGGCTTCAAATCCGGGCGATTCGACAGCAATTTAATTACATTGCTTTTTAACGCATACAGAGGTTGACCGGTCCCCATAAAACCGCTAATATTCTCGCCCTTTTGTAGGGCTCTTCCAATTCGGGGTTATAAGCCATGTACGCAGTATTCGCAACCGGTGGCAAGCAGTATCGTGCTGTCACTGGAGAAAGATTAAAAATTGAAAAACTTGACGCTGAAAAAGGTGCCACGGTTGAATTAGACCAGGTGCTGATGGTAGGTGAAGGTGCGGACGTAAAAGTCGGAACTCCTTACCTGGAAGGCGGAAAAGTCACAGCCACGATAGTCGAGCACGGTCGTGGGGATAAGATCAGGATTATCAAATTCAGACGTCGTAAGCACCATATGAAGCATATGGGGCATCGACAGGATTACACCCAGATTGAAATTACTGGCATTGCTGCTGCAGCGCCCCAAAAGAAGGTATCCAAAGCCAAAGCTGCAAAGCCGGAAGCTGCGAAACCTGAAGTTGAAGCCAGTAGCGAAGCTTAATTGCAGAGGAATTGAATCATGGCACATAAGAAAGCAGGTGGTAGTACTCGCAATGGTCGCGATTCCAACCCCAAGTACCTTGGTGTGAAACGCTACGGTGGTGAAAACGTTGTGGCGGGTAACATCTTGGTTCGTCAACGTGGCACCCAGTTTCATGCTGGTGAAAACGTGGGTATTGGTCGTGACCATACACTGTTTGCCTTAAGCGAAGGTAAAGTGGAATTCCAGAAACGCGGAATGCCTAAACGCAGATTCGTCAAAGTGGTGACGGCTGAAGCCTGAATCACCTGACCTATACGGTTTGAAAAACCCTGCCTCGGCAGGGTTTTTTATGTTCAGGATGAACGGTATGCCGCGGGCGCAGGAAGCGCAGGAGCGGCGTGCTTCAGATTTGCACGGCGTTTCCAGGAGGAGGTGAGACCGGGAAGCTGGCCTGTGTCATGTGCGACGCAATTATTTCAGTTTCGCACCACACCCCGGTGCGTCACCCGATCATGTCATATTTAAACAACAACAAATTTCGTCCCCCTCCGCATACGATGTATCATAGATACCTGCACAGGAATAACCCATTATGAAATTTGTTGATGAAGCATCCATTCATGTAATCGCCGGTAAGGGCGGTAATGGTTCAGCATCATTCCGCAGGGAAAAATACATCCCGTTCGGCGGACCCGACGGCGGTGATGGTGGAGTTGGTGGCAGTGTATACCTGGAAGGAGACTCAGGTCTGAATACCCTGGTCGACTTCCGTCACCGGCGGAATTACAAAGCAGAACACGGTGTGCAGGGTAAGGGCCAGCAACGGTACGGAAAAAAGGGCGAAGATATTTACATTCGTGTGCCACTCGGTACCGTGGTGATTGACGAATTGAGTGAAGTTGTTATGGGGGATGTAACTGAACACGGTCAGCATCTACTGGTCGCTCGTGGCGGTCGCGGCGGGTTGGGAAATATACATTTCAAAAGCTCAACCAACCAGGCGCCGCGCAAATTTACCCTGGGTGAGCCAGGAGAAGATATCCAGCTACATCTGGAATTGAAGGTGCTGGCTGATGTCGGTTTGCTGGGTTTTCCTAACGCCGGTAAATCAACTTTGATCAGCACGGTCTCCTCTGCCCGCCCAAAAATCGCAGATTACCCTTTTACAACACTCTATCCAAATCTCGGGGTGGTTCGAGTCGGTATCGACAGTAGTTTTGTGATCGCGGACATTCCCGGTTTGATCGAAGGTGCTGCTGAAGGTATTGGTTTGGGGGTGCAGTTCCTTAAACACCTGCAACGAACAAAACTGTTACTGCATCTGGTGGAGGTTGCACCAACGGATGAAATGCCACCTGAAGTTGCGGTCCGTAAACTGACACAGGAACTGGTCAATTTCGACAGCGATCTTGGCGAAAAACTCCGCTGGCTGGTATTCACCAAAATAGATGTTATGGATCGGGCAGAAGCAGAAGCGATTACGTCCAGAGTGGTGAAAGAACTGAACTGGACCGCTCCGTGGTTCATGATCTCTTCAGTAACGCGCACTGGTACCGATGAACTGGTGCAGAGTATCGGGCGGATGCTGGATCAAATGAAAGAACTCGAAAGGGAGCAGCAAAAGGAATGGGAGCCTGTGCCTGAGAGTGATCTCTAAGTATCAGGACTGCCTGTTTTAAACGGTGTGCGAAGTTCAGGTAATCGCCCCGCATATCATTAGGTCGTGCAAAATTGAATTAAACGCGTCGCTCATGACCCAGGCCGTTTCTTCAACGGTTCCTGCTTTCACCTTCTGCCGAACATAAAAAAGCCCTGTTTTTGACAGGGCTTTTTAGTAATCTTCTGCCGTTGGCTAAATTCACGCAAATGAATCAAGCCGAAGGATTACATATCACGAACGTGATTGTTCATACGTGATTTATGTCGAGCTGCTTTGTTGAGGTGCATCAGACCCTTGGATACTGAGCGGTCAATAGCAGGAACGGCGGCCTTATACGCGCTTTCGGCTGCACTTTTGTCACCGGATGCAATAGCCGTGAGAACTTTTTTGATCGCTGTACGGACGTGCGAGCGTTGGCTGGCATTATGCAAACGATGCTTTTCTGCCTGACGTGCACGCTTGCGTGCTGATAAACTGTTAGCCAAGGTAAATCTCCATAAATTCTGGTTCAGATATTAGCCGCGTAGTATCTTAGTTTTTGTTCACTGGGTCAATCATTTAACAGGTATTTTAGTATGATTTCTTTTGAGTCAAGTCAGGTTTCGGGGTACAGACCAGTATGAAACTGCTGAAATCAACCGCAACGGTTGGCGCTGCAACCTTACTTTCCAGGATTTTGGGTTTTGTTCGTGATGTTGTACTGGCAAAAATGTTCGGNGCCAGCGGCGCGACCGATGCCTTTTTCCTGGCCTTTAGAATACCCAATTTCATGCGCCGCCTGTTTGCCGAAGGTTCATTTTCCCTGGCGTTTGTGCCGGTTCTGTCCGAGTACAAAGCCAATGGGGACCGCGCGGCTTTACGTGATTTGATCGATCATGTGACCGGCACGCTGGCCGCGATATTACTGGTTTTAACCGCAGTAGGTATGCTCGCAGCACCCCTGGTCCTATCAGTATTTGCGCCTGGCTGGGTGGTGGACCAACGGCCCGAATTTAACCTGTCAGCCGACATGCTAAGGATCACTTTCCCGTATATTATGCTGATCTCGATGACGGCACTGGCCGGTGGGATTCTTAATACGTTCGGACGGTTTTTGGTCCCTGCATTAACACCGATATTACTCAATCTTTCTCTGATCGCCGCGGCCCTGTTGCTGGCAGGTCGTCTTGAAGTGCCGGTCACTGCCCTCGCNTGGGGNGTGTTGGTGGCCGGTTTTGCACAGTTGCTNATCCAGATTCCGGCACTTATCAGATTAGGTCTGCTACCACGGCCGCGCTGGGGTTGGCATCATCCAGGCGTGCGCCGCATCCTGAAGTTAATGATCCCGACATTGTTCGGCTCATCGGTAGCGCAGATCAATTTATTGGTAGACAGCATTATCGCGACATTCCTGGTAAGCGGAAGCGTTACCTGGCTGTATTATTCCGACCGGTTGCTGGAGTTTCCGCTTGGTATTTTGGGTGTAGCACTGGCGACCGTCATTCTTCCCAACCTGTCCCAGAAGCACGCGAAAGCGAGCATTGCAGAATTTTCAGCGACGATCGACTGGGCCCTGCGTCTGGCAATACTCATTACGGTGCCTTCTGCGGTTGGGCTGATCATCCTGGCCGGGCCCATCCTGATCACCCTGTTCCAGTATGATGCGTTCCAGCCGGAAGACGTGCGAATGTCTTCCTATAGCCTGGTCGCATATTCCGCAGGCCTGCCCGCATTTATAGCCGTCAAGGTGCTGGCCCCGGGTTATTACGCACGCCAGGACACCCGCACACCGGTCAAGATTGCAATTACAGCCATGGTTTCGAATATGGTCTTAAACCTGATATTTGTCGGCTTGCTTTTACATGCGGGGTTTGAAGGACCGCATGCCGGGTTAGCGCTGGCGAGTTCGGTTGCCGCCTATCTGAACGCGATATTGCTTTACCGCGGCCTCAGAAAAGCCAGGGTATACACACCGGAACACGGTTGGATCAGGTTATGGATAGCCGTTTTTCTTGCCTGTACAGCAATGGGAGCCCTGCTATTTTTTATGACACACAATGTCTCAAGCTGGATCGAGGCGACTGCAGGTTTAAGGATCAAAAACCTGTCCCTGAGTATTACCTTTGGTGTGATTATCTACCTGTTTACCTGCATGGTTACCGGTGTTAAAACCCATCACCTGTTACGTGGCGCGAAATAGCACCTGCCGACGTCAATTTTACCCGCCTAATCACCCGTGCCTGTTATAATTCGCTGTTTTGTTGGCAGGCACTTCTATGCGGGTAATCAGAGACAATCCGGGCAGACAGTTGCTCCGATCCTCGGTTGTAACGATCGGTAATTTTGATGGTTTACACC
>BS_KBA_SWE02_21mDRAFT_10000624_pt1 | contig 13359 bp, 8 predicted proteins | sample BalSeasSWE02_21m_FD_9196 | JGI IMG/M metagenome (IMG submission 9196)
GATACATGCCGTAACCGCCCATGCCCTGGCCGCCCATGCCCTGGCCGCCCATGCCCATACCGCCCATGCCCATACCGCCCATGTTGCCATACATTGGGTACATGCCCTGGCCACCCATGCCCATGCCGCCCATGTTGCCGTACATTGGATACATGCCGTAACCGCCCATACCCATGCTCTGGCCGCCCATGCCCATGCCCATGCCGCCCATACCCATGCCCTGACCGCCCATGCCCTGGCCGCCCATATCCATGTAATTATAATAAGCACTAGCCACTTGTGGCATCACCACTAAAGAGCTAATCATCGCAACTAGACCCACAGACTTTTTGATATTACGCATTTGCATTCTCTATCCTCTTCAATTATTACTTGTGTACTTACCTATCCTCAGCAAAAGAGGTAAGGTTGTGTTAAGTCAATTATTTACATTTACTGGCAGAAGTTTGAATTCTGCGCTTCCCCAAAAATAAATTAATGAAGTTATGCCTATCCCAATAACTTGACACTAATTTTAGATCGCCATTTTGTTTTAAGTCTTATAGATAGGCAAATACCTAATCCAGTTCAAAACATGGGAACGATCAACCCATTATCCCCTCGCTTGCGCTTGGGGTTACTTTGTAACTAAAATTCGCTCAATTCAGATGTCACCATATCCATCCCAGCCAATTTTAAAATTTTAAACTATCATTTAGCAAAGTACCAGTCCTAGAGAACAAAGTTAATTTTTGTATTTTTGTGAAAATTTATTTATTCCAAGTGAATTTAGGAATACTTTTGGCTACGTTTTCTATGGCGACATGGTTTATTTTAAGTTCTAAATAACGGTCTTTAATCTTATATCAACTCTTATTCATAAGTCAATATATTTCTAAAAAATTTATAAAAAATTTTATTTTGCTATTTCCACCTATGAAAGAAAGGGAGAAATTGAATATAACTCAATAGGGCATATACTCACTTTACGCACTGTTAACTCAACCATGAAGAAACGTTGGAGTAGAGGCTTTAGCCGGTTGGGGTCGGTACCCAATTAAACATCGTCGGTGCCAACTTACCGGCTTGCAGCCTCAATGCCATTAAGTTAAGCCGACCAAAGAAACCTTGAAGGTCTAAAACCAGACCTTCAAGGTTAAAACCTGACCGGGGGATTCCTTAACTTAATGGCATTGCGGCTAAAGCCTCTACTCCAACGTTTTTTCATCTTCAGCGGTAGCGATACTGCTTCGGCGGTTTCACGCACTCAAAGAGGTGTTGCACACAAGAGTTACTTAATCACTTGATTTCGATAATTCACTCAAAGCACTGGTTTTGGCATGATTAAGTAAAGTTTGGATCCGACGTTGTACTGTGGAGATGTTGAAACTGACCGATTGATAAAGTGCCATTTGTACCCCCATTTGGTAATAACTTAATGCTGCCGCAAATTGATTCAATTGGTCTAAACTGATCGCTAAATTGTAAACATAATCGGCTTTAGTATTATCATAACGATAGGCATTAAAATAGGCTGATTGTGCTTGATTCCAACGGCCTTGATTGGCATACCAATTTCCCAAATTAAAGTGCAGATAAGCCGATTGAGGAGATTTGTCTAACAGTAATTTGAGTTGACTTTCCGTTTCTGGAGTAGCCTGGTTCAACGTCGTCATTAATCCCACTTGCGCATAAGTATCTTGTGGATAGAGTGTTAACACGCGCTGATAGTATTTTTGAGCTTGTGTTGGTTGGTGACGTTGCACCGCAATCGCGGCTAATCCTAGCAATGCATCACGATTGTTAGAGTCTTGTTGCAAGGCTTTCGTATAAGATTTAGTCGCCGTTGAAATATCTCCTCGTTGGAAAGCGGAATAGCCCTCTGTTATATCAACATTCAATGGTTTAACTAAGGCCTTTTTCAATTGAATAGCGGATGAATTACCGATAGTAGAAGCAGTGGGACCGGCAGAGTTTGAAGAAGGAGAATCGGTTGACGATATAGTCAGAGGAGGACTAGCCGATTTGGCTTTGCTATTAGCGGACTTGTTAGTGGACGGTGTTGCCACCGCCGATTTGGTTGAAACTGGAGGATTGACGGTTATTGAAACCGAAGATTTTTCCGCCACGGTCGATGGGTCTAACATTGGTGCCGCAGATTGCTGAGTAGCACTAGCCTTTACCGATTTTTCGGTAGCAGTCGCCACGGTTTGGTTACTCGGCGTAGCAGTCAACAGGTCTTGTTGGGCCGCTTGTTTCCCAGCCAGAGACTTAGCCGTAGCAAAAGTTTGGCTAGGATCCGCTGTCAATAATCCCGGTTGAGTTTGAGCCGTTGCAGGAGCGATTGGTGCGGAAGGTAGCGACGCAGTGACTGGCGCCATGGGTTTCTCGGTCACGGTGTTAACCCTTTCCACCGACGGCTTAGTGTAATGGGTATCTTTCACTGGCAGTGTGGGCTTAGTGAGTGGTGAAGAAACCGCCGCGAGTGGTCGATGAGATAACTTTGACGGATTAATTAGCACTCCACTTTGACTACTCAAGGTATAGTAATAGTATCCGCCTGCACCAAAACCAACGAGGATAAAACCTAACAGTCCCAGCAAAATTTTTAGTCGAACCGGTGGTGCCGAAGCACTGGCAGCTAACACACGCTGTGCCGTCTCCGGCGTTGTTTTCGGCACCGGTTCTGAAGGTTCAGGCCGTTGAACTGGAGGAGTGTAAGCGGTATGTGTTGCGGGATTCACGGTAAAGCCTAATTCTAGGGGCGAAGGTCCCAAAAACGGATTATCTTCCTCAGCGTCAATCGTAGCCGTCGGTGCCACTGCGGCTGATTCTTTTTGCCATTCACGCAAATAAAAACCTTTTTTAGTCTTGGCAGAATTGATGTCACCGGTTTCCGCCGATGCCACTGATTTCACCGATTCCATCGACTTAACTATTTCATTATTTGCAGTCAATTCAACATTTGCAGTCGATTCAACCGGTGGTTTATTGTCAGTCGTGGTCTGAGTAGTTAACGTCAACTCGCGGTCCGCAGTGGATTGATTTAGCCAGGAAGTCATTTGAGCCTGAGATTTTTGAACCGGTGGCGGTGGTATGATCACTTCCTCTTTCTCGGTTTCTTCCAAGTATTTTTTAAATTCTGGTAATAATTGACTATCCAAATCAATCGGTGTCACCGGGGTTGTGGCCTCTAATGCAGAATGGAACATGGGTGACGAGGCCTCTAGTGCTGCCAATTCAGCAAAAAAATCACGTTCCATAGAAGCGGAAGTATTAGCAGTATCCGTCGTGTTATCTGTCGTCACTAAGCCTTCAGTTTCGGCATATTCATTGGCCGTTAAAGTAGTAAATGTATTGACAGACTCACTCGTTACCTCCTCAGTCAAACTAATGGAGGACCATTGACTATCATCTTCATTGCGGTAACTTTCTTTGAATAATAATTTATCCTCCGATTCCGAGTGTGATGACTGCGTGGGGACCGTAGTCACCGGTGAGTCCGTAGTTACCGAATATTTTTTTTTAGCCACTTCAGCCTGTTTTAAAGCATCCATTAACAGACTCATAATTTGTTTACTCCTGTAAGGTGAGTGATTGAAATTTGGCCATTTGTTATAGTATAGTTCATAATTATCAGCATGTACACCACCCCGGCCACTCTGAGGTCAAGCTACTCTACTCTATGCACACCACTGCATTTCTGCTCGTTTCCACACGGAGAGTGGGAACGAGGAAAAACCTGTTGGAGTAGAGGCTTTAGCCGGTGGGCCGGCCTCGACGACCTTTAATGGGGGCGCCGATCCCTACCGGCTAAAGCCTCTACTCCAACATTCTAACCCACGCCGAGCGTCAATGCCATTAAGTTAAGGTAGGGTGCGTCCTACGCACCATTCGGAAACTCGCACCGTGCCTAAGTGGTGCGTGTACCCGTCAGCCTTAACTTAATGGCATTGACGCCGAGCGTGGGAACGAGGGATGGTCAAAATACGTCATATCAGAATTAACATCTTCATTCATATTTTCTCTTGAAAGTCAATAAAACTTTAGTGTTATTGCGTCCAGCATTTAAATAAGAAATAATTGGCCAATGTGCGGTTGTACTAATGAATAATAATCATCCCTTTTTAATTTAACCAAGTAGCATGATTAATCTATGAATTTTGAAAACCTGATAGAACAACTAACAAGTTCAGCAACGACCCAAAATAATTATTTGACGGATGGACGACTCACTTGCTATTATCACCAAATACCCTCAATTTTTGAAAAATTTGACTCGTATTTATTGGCCAACCAAATCAATTCTAGCCAAGGTGTTGCCTTAGAAGGTCTCAATTCAGTACCAGGGGCTCTGATTTTATTATACTTATTGACCAAAGGCTACTGTTTTACCCTGTTACCCCATCGTGGCAAAACTCCGCTTAAACCAGTATTACCGGCGATTTGTCAATATGGTCTGGTCGTCAAGAGTCTCCCCGATTCTGAAATTGAGCACTGGTACCAAACGCCGGAACGTTTTTTAGACCTAGCAAGTAACGAACGTTATCGCGAAGAATCGATACCAGTCAACTTAACGGAAACCGCCAAATTGTATTTACGAACTTCGGGCAGTATGGGAAATTCTAAACTCGTGGTGCATTCACACTGTAAATTATTTGGCAATGCGCTAAGTTGTACTGACCGTTTCCAATTAAAAACCGAAGATCGCGTGTTTATTCCGGTGCCCATCTTTCACATGTATGGTTTGGGGGCCGGTTTTTTACCTTCAGTGATCGTGGGGGCGACCATAGATTTACAAGAACATTCCAATATTATCAAATATTTAGACCAAGAACGACAATTCAATCCGACTGCCGCCTTTTTAACGCCACTGCTGTGTCAAATGTTAGTACAAGGACGGCGAAGCAGCAGACCCTATCGATTAGTAGTCACGGCCGGCGATAAAATTAAAGAAAAAATCTTTCGCGCCTTTGACGCTAAATTTGGTGGCTTGGTGAATCTCTACGGCAGTACTGAATTAGGTGCCGCGGCCGCTTGTGCGCCTACTGATTCAACCGACCTCCGTGCTACCAGTGCTAAACCGATGGCAGGAGTGGAGATGCGAGTGGAAGAAGATTTTGAAGGTGAGTTAAACCATGATCTACCGCTCGGTGAACTTTATTGCAAGCATCAATATGGTTTTGAAAAATATATAGATGACCATGGTCACACCATTGCCTTAGCCACGGAATGGTTTAAAACTGGTGATTTAGCGGAAATTCAGCCGACCGATTATATTAAAGTGCTAGGACGTTGCGATCATAGTATTAACCGTAACGGTTTTCTCGTCTTATTCTCCGACCTCGAAACCGTTATGGAGAAAATTGACCAAGTAGAAAAAGTCGTAATAGTCACTAGCAAAGAAGAAGAAAAGCGCGGGCCAAAAATAGTGGCATTTTGTGTCCTCAAAGCAGGTGCCATGATTTCTGCCACCCAACTTCGAGTAGCCTGTTTTAATCTATTACCCAAATACGCTATTCCTGACCAGGTACTCATTGTTGACTCATTACCTACCTTACCCAGTGGCAAATTAGATCGACAAACTCTGATGCAGATGACTGAATCTAAGCCAGCATCCCAGTAACGCAAAGTAAAGACCAAGAGTTTAGGCAATTGGCACTTCCCGTTATCCCCATATTCAATTAAATTAAAGGAGCAACCGTTAATTATGAGTACACTCTCTCCAACCGTCCCCCCGGTTTATTTCGAACCTCCTAATCGTGGCTTTATGAGCGATGTGGAACCTTCTCGAAAAGGGTTTATTACTAACTATCCCAATTTTCAACATTGGAAAAAAATTGCGGCCCCGGACTTATCACCCAACTTACCGCTGGTTATTTACGTACATATTCCCTTTTGTATCCAACGATGTTCCTATTGTTATTACCGGACCTTCAACCTAAAAGGTAATGAGCGCAGTGAAATTCTGGAAAAATATGTGGCCGCCCTTTGTCATGAAATCGAAATGGCAGCGGAATATTTCGATTTAAAACAACGGCCGGTGACTTCAATCTATTTTGGCGGCGGGACCCCCACCTTATTGGAAGAACACCAATTCCATAAAATCATGGAATCTCTGCACACCCATCTCAATTTGAAAAATAATCCAGAATTTACCGTCGAAGCGGAACCGGTCACCCTTACTCAACGGAAAGCGGATATTCTTAAAGGGATTAAAGTTAACCGGATCAGCATGGGAGTACAATCACTCAACGATGACATCATCAAACAATCCAAACGCTTAGATACCGAAAAGAAAGCGTTGAAAGCCATTGAAATCGCCAGAAATACGGCGGAGGTGGTCAATATCGATTTACTCAGTGGTTTGGCGGGAGAAACCCCGGAAACTTGGGCTTATAGCGTCAAACGTGCGTTGGAGACCGAAGTTGACAGTATCACGGTCTATAAAATGGAACTGTATGCCAACACTGATTACTACAAAGAATTACGCACGAATACCGTTCAACTGCCATCCGACGAAGAAGAATTGAAATTCATGGATTCCGCGCTGACTGAATTTGCGCAGGCCCAATATTTACCATGGAGTTTCTTTACTTTCACCAAAGCCGGTCGTTATCCGCATCTCTATGCAGTCAGTATTTGGCAAGGTACCGATTTGTATCCCTTTGGGCTGTCGGCGTTTGGCAGTTTAGGAGACTGGGCTTTTCAAAACACGAATGAATTAGATAAATACCTGGCCTCCCTCGAAGCCAATGAGTTGCCGATTCATCGTGGTTACTGTTTAACTCCCCTAGACCGGATCATTCGCACGGTCCTGTTAGAAATGAAATTAGTACGGCTAAATTTGCGACGGTTTCAAAGCACCTATGGCTTTAAACTACAATCCTTATGTGGTGGCGCCATTCAACAATTAGAAGCCGAAGGATTTATCACTGTCTCTGAAGATGAATTAAGCATGACCAGAAAAGGAATGTTATATGGCGATTATGTCGGGAAAAAATTAGCAAAGTCACTGATGGCGATGTATTAAACCTGTAGGGTGCGTTAGGCGCGTCCTGTTGCGCCGTCACGCACCTTTTTGTATCTTCAGGTGATTTTTTGTACCACGACGTACTTTTGGTAAATTCTCCCGTTACCTTGTTTGTTTGATGGTTGATTTATCCTCAAACATGGTGCGTGATGGCGCAACAGGACGCGCCTAATGCACCTTACGCTGGCTCCACCCAGATGCACGTAAAAATGAGAACTCTCACCCACCTGTCATGACCACCCAATATTTTATTTTGAGGCTTTATCCAGATGACAAATTTTACTTTGACCAAATCGGTCTTACTGGTAATTTTAGTGATGATAGCCGCGATCAAATTTATTTCATTCCCATTAGCATACGCTCAAAATACTACTGTTGAAAATATCAAACAATCAAATATTTTGACCACTTCGTCAGCCAATCGTCACTCTAAATCACTACCACTGAAAATTAAACGGGCTACTAAATCTAATTTTAAGAACAAAAAACCGCGTAAGAACCAACTGAAAACCAAAAAATCCGTCCCTGCTGGAACTAATAAAACTAAGCGGAAAAAACTTCAGAATACCTTACCAGAGCCAATTCAGGCACCAGCCGTGGTGGCGGCTAACTCTGCCGCGGCGGCAGATAATAAAATTCCAGAAACTGCTCTCATCCCCACGTCAGCGATCACGGTTCAAACTGAAGCGGCGCCGGTTGCCGAAGAATCCCCCCCCTGGCAACCCAAGGTCGGCGTGTTTATTACTGCGCTCTATGGTTTTGACTTACGCAATCAGTCCTTTAATATTACCTTTTGGAACTGGTTTATTCACCATTATGACGATTATAAACCAGAGGAAACCACAGAAATCGTTAATGCACACTCCTATCTCAGAGAAAAAACTGCGGTAGATCTAAAAGACCACAACGTGAAATGGGCCCAGATCAAGTTTACTGGAAAAATCGCACATAATTGGGACATCGCCAATTTTCCATTTGATCGCCAAACACTAAAAGTTATCATGGAAGATTCTAAACTAGATTATGCCGGCTTGAGATATATGGTCGACCAATATAACAGTAAAATTGATTCCAATGTTCAATTGCCAGACTGGAATATTGTTGATTTTGACCTCCAGGGGGGACCGGTGATTTATAACACCACCTACGGCGATCCGGACTTAGCAGACGGTGAAAGTACCTACGGTCGGCTCACCGTAAATATTACTTTGGAACGCAAAGGCACCAGATTATTTTTCAATATGTTCACCGCCTTATATGTGGCTTTCATTTTATCTAGTATAGCGTTTTTTGTCCCGCTAGATAACACTTCCGCCAGATTAAGTTTAGCCACTGCCGCGATTTTTTCGGCGATTGGTAATAAATATGTCGTCGATTCAATGTTGCCACCAACCGCGGCTTTAACTTTAGTTGACAAATTGCAAGCAGCCACTTTTCTCTTTATTGGCATTATGGTCATTATCACAGTTAGTTATGCCTACGCGGTCAATACGCCCCAGGTTAGCAAAACCAAGGAAGAATTAATGAAAAAGATTAATCGCTATGGAGAAGTCATTTTTCCTCTCTCTTACTTTTTGCTGAATGCCTATTGGATTTATGGCGCGATTTCTTATAAGTATTGATTTTACCGATTGGTCGAGGGTGTCCCAGGCACCTTACTTATCGACAGGGCCGTGGACCACAATGAGACGCGGGCCTTTTAATTTCACCGAATTTTACTGTAACAATTGAGAGTTGACAGTTGAATAAAATTAAGGCATAATAACTCCCTGAAGATTTGAGGTCAGATTTGACAGGTCAGATTTGACAACTTTTAAAAAGTTGTCAAATCTTGATCAAATTTCCGATCATTCCACTAAGTAACTAAGGGACTTCATGTACTCAAAACAACTCAACATTGCAGATTTTGATGCCGAATTGTGGCAAGCACTACAAAATGAACAACAACGGCAAGAGGAGCATTTAGAATTAATCGCTTCCGAAAATTATACCAGTCCACGAGTCCTCCAAGCCCAAGGCTCCGTGCTCACCAATAAATATGCCGAAGGCTATCCCGGCAAACGTTATTATGGTGGATGCGAATTTGTGGATATTGCCGAACAATTAGCCATCGACCGTGCCAAACAACTCTTTGGGGCCGCTTACGCCAATGTCCAACCTCATTCCGGCTCGCAAGCCAATGCCGCAGTCTATATGGCACTGTTAGAACCGCATGACACGGTATTAGGCATGAGTTTAGCGCATGGCGGACATTTAACGCATGGGGCCAAAGTTAATTTTTCTGGCAAATTGTACCATTCGGTGCAATATGGATTGAATCCAGACACCGGCGAAATCGATTATGCTCAAGTCGAAGCCTTAGCACTAGAGCATAAACCCAAAATGCTGGTAGCGGGATTCAGTGCCTATTCTCGTATTGTAGATTGGCAAAAGATGCGTGAAATTGCCGATCAAGTAGGTGCTTACTTAATGGTAGATATGGCACATGTCGCCGGCTTAGTCGCCGTAGGATTATATCCCAGTCCCATCGACCTCGCCGACGTAACCACCACCACTACTCATAAAACTTTACGCGGTCCCCGCGGCGGTTTAATTTTAGCCAAAGCAAATCCAGAGATTGAGAAAAAATTGAACTCTTTAGTCTTCCCTGGCACTCAAGGGGGACCACTGATGCACGTTATTGCGGCCAAAGCCGTGGCATTTAAAGAGGCGTTGCAACCAGAATTTCGTGCCTATCAACAACAAGTCGTCGTCAATGCGAAAACCATGGCCGCTACCATGATGCAACGAGGCTACAAGATTGTTTCTGGCGGCACCGACAACCACTTATTTTTAGTCGACCTGATTGATAAAAATATCACCGGTAAAGACGCGGATGCGGCTTTAGGACAAGCGAATATTACGGTGAATAAAAACGCGGTCCCCAATGATCCACGTTCACCTTTTGTGACCAGTGGTTTACGCATCGGGACCCCAGCCATGACGACTCGTGGTTTAGGTACCGCCGAGGCTAAACAAGTAGCGCAGTGGATTTGCGAAGTGTTAGATGACCTCAATAATCTGGCCGTGCAAACCCAGGTGAAACAGCAAGTATTAGCCTTGTGTAAACGCTTCCCCGTCTATGGTTAAGATGATTTCACAAGTGGACCAATATTATATGGCTCACGCTTTGCGATTAGCCGAGCGTGGGTTATGGACTACCCAACCCAATCCACGGGTAGGCTGTGTAATTGTTCGAGACGGTGAAATCGTAGGCGAAGGTTGGCATCAAGTCGCTGGGGAACCTCATGCGGAAATTTATGCGTTACGAATGGCCAAAGACCAAGCGGCGGGTGCTACTTGTTATGTCACGTTGGAACCCTGTTGTCATCAAGGGCGCACTCCTCCTTGCGTTGATGCCTTGATTAAGGCGGGTATTACTCGCGTAGTGATCCCCGTCACGGACCCCAATCCACTCGTGTCTGGACAAAGTGTAGAACGACTGTTAAAAACGGGAATTATTGTTGATACTGGTATCTTAAGTCATGACGCGGAACAACTAAATCGCGGCTTTTTCATGCGAATGCGCCATAGTCGTCCTTACATTCGCTGCAAAATGGCCATGAGTTTAGATGGACGTACTGCCATGGCTTCTGGGGAAAGTCGTTGGATTACTTCCAAAGATGCCAGAATGGATGTGCAAGCATTGCGGGCGCGAAGTTCAGCGATTATGACGGGTGCCGGGACCGTATTGGCTGATAACCCGCTACTCAATGTGCGCGAGGAAGATTTGCCGAGTTATTTACCAAAACCACCGGTGAGTATTAAACAACCATTGCGGGTGGTCGCAGATGCACATTTGAGTATGCCACCAGATGCACGGTTATTGAGTCAACCTGGGCCAACGGTTATTTTCACGGCTTCTCATACCAGCAGTGTAACGGAATTGTTAAAAAAAGCGGGAGCGCATGTGATTTATCTCCCCAATCGTGACGGCCAAATTGATTTACCGTTGATGTGTCAAAAATTAGCCAAGGATTATGAAGTCAATGAATTATTGCTGGAAACCGGGGCCACTTTGGCCGGTGCGATGTTACGCGCCGGTTTGATTGATGAGATGGTGATTTATTTGGCACCTATTTTATTAGGCAATCAAGCCCGTCCTTTGTTTTATTTACCTGAACTAAAATTCCTTAATGAAAAAATCACTATGGACATTGTTGACATTAGAGCCGTTGGCAGTGATTGGCGAATAACTGCTATTCCGGTAATGTTGCAGAAGTAATGATAGTTCTTAAGGTATAGTCAAATCCCTTTGAACCTGTACTATTCCCTCTGGAGCGCAATAAGAATTATTGCGCCTCTACGCGCCGCCATGCGCAATAATTCTTATTGCGCTCCAGAGGGAACGTACAGTTTTATATGAATATTACTATAAGAAAAAAGAGACATTGAACTAGAAACTGAAAACCGCCAGCTAAAGTAGGGTCATCCTACGCACCATTCATGCTCGGAGCAATCTGCCGAATGGTGCGTAGAATGCACCCCTACTTTAGTTACGCAAAAGCGTAAAAAATAGAAAATCTATAATCACTTGAAAATACGAAACACCGCTCCCATTATTGCGAAGACGATTTATCATTTTGAATGGTGAACGTTTATGGAATGGCAAACTGAGTTAAGTAGTATTATCCCATAATAACTATGGACTTCAACTTCAACTCAGTTAAACACATATTCTTTATTGACATTATAGGAAATTATAATATGTTACTTAAAATAATCGGTCTATCAGTCCTTATCTTATCATTAGTGGCCTGTGATAAAGGTCAGGAAGCCACGACCAACGAGCCTGCCAAACCACCCGCTGTTGTGGCACCGACACCACCGGCTCCACCAGCTCCACCAGCAAGCCCTACCGACAAAGCTAAAGAAGTACAAGGCACTGTAGATAAGACAACTACAGAACAAGGCAAAGCGGCTGAAACTCCCAAATAATTGTTAACTCACTTTACGTGCAGTTAATTCAATCACCTTCAGACAATCCTTGCATAGGAGTATGCGCCAATTGAGTTGACTGAGACCACTTCCCTTCTTGACGAGGTGGTTATGTGTAAGGTGAGTTGTTAAGCAATTCTGTAGAGAAGAAGTATGCCAAGAGGGTGGATTGCATTTTATCCACTCTCTCCGGTTTTACGGAAGGACATTCGCTGGCACGTCAGCCATCCCCACACTATCAAAACCGATACCGCACCTCTCCCCATAGACTACGGCCCGCCAACGGCCAATCCTTTGGCAGAGTAGCATTGAAAGGTTCACGGGCCCCGTGTCAAACAGATTCTGAATATCGATGCCGAGTTCTATACCACTTTTTTCGGTACCTCGATACCGCAACGTCAAGTCTATCGTGGTAAGTACTGAAGCAGAAATTCTGCGGTATTTTCCCTCACCCCCGGCCCCTCTCCCAAAGGGAGAGGGGTGAAAGAAAATAGGAGAAAATTTCTGCTTCGGTACTTATTCTTCGCCGAGCAATCTTTTTGGTAAAACTAAAGTGACGATAAACAATAACGTTGCGGCAATGACGACGGAGGGACCAGCAGGAGTATCCCAATGCCATGACAGACTGAGTCCAATTATCACGGCTGTCATCCCTAAGATACTGGCTAATAGCCCCATTTGTTCCGGGGTCCGGGCAAAAATCCGGGCGGTGGCGGCGGGAATAATTAGCAAAGAAGTGATTAATAAAATTCCAACTATTTTCATGGCTACCGCTACGACCAGCGCCATTAATAACATAAACCACAGTCGTACCCAAATCACTTTCACGCCTTCTACTTGGGCTAATTCTTCATGGATCGTCATGGCTAACAGCGGTTGCCAGAGCCAGAGCAAACTGCCTAACGCGAAGAGGCCACCACCATAAATCCAATATAAATCGCTGTGACTAATAGCCAGTAAATCACCAAATAAGTAAGACATTAAATCGATTCGTATTCCAGGCAAAAAAGTCAAAGCCACTAATCCTAACGATAAGGTGCTATGAGCCAAAATTCCCAATAAAGTATCGCTGGCTAATCGTTGCTGTGGTTGCAATAACACCAACAGAATGGCGATAGTTACGCATACTATTATAATGCTCACATTCAAATTTAATCCCCATAAAAATCCCAACGCGACTCCCAATAAAGCCGAATGAGCTAGGGTATCACCAAAATAGGCTAAACGTCGCCAGACGATGAAACAGCCTAACGGTCCCGTGATTAACGCCACTCCCATTCCGCCTAGTAATGCTCGCCATAAAAAATCATCCATAAATTGATGTGATTACCTCCTAATGTGTGGTCCCAGTTTTTGGGATAGTTAGGTGC
>BS_KBA_SWE02_21mDRAFT_10000625_pt1 | contig 13339 bp, 12 predicted proteins | sample BalSeasSWE02_21m_FD_9196 | JGI IMG/M metagenome (IMG submission 9196)
TGAACAGGCACATGTGGTGTTTGTGTTTGAGGGAGAGGTTGAACAGGCACATGTGGTGTTTGTGTTTGAGGGAGAGGTTGAACAGGCACATGTGGTGTTTGGGGTATATTTTCGATAGAATTATCTTGTGGAGAGCTGGTATATGTGTTATATTTTTTGAAATTGAATATTTCAAAATAAAAACACAGCCCTATTCCACCAATAATTATACATAAAATAAATAAACCAAAAAACCACAAAAGGTATTTACAAAGTTTTTTATGGTTCTTTTTTTTATTACTTGGTATATTAGATGGTTGTTGTCCATTAGGAGGATGCCACATTGGTGTAGTTTCAAAATTTGTTATTTCTGAAGGATCTCCTTCAAAATCGCTTCTAGTAGAATAAAAATGTATTTTGGTTGCGGTTGACATCTATATATTTATATTTGAAGATGGAACGTTTAAGCACCACATCCTGCAAGATTTTTATAATACGAAGTGTTATATCCAATTGTCTCCATCTGTCTTTGTCTGTTTTGATGTGCTTGGTTTTGCATGTTTTGTTCATATGAATAAAGACCACAAGAACTGTTTGGCTTTACAGCCGATCTAAACTGCATACCAAAGTTACCTGTGATACTATTCAATCCATACATATCTTGTTGTGCTTGAACCTGTTGTGGTAAAGGATTATAAAATTCTCCTGTTATACCCGCACTAGTGAGGTTGACATATTCGATATATTGTGGTCGTTGATAGTTTTCAACTTCAACTCTGTCAGAAGCAGAATTGCAACCAAGACTTTTTGTAGCAAAACTGTCTGCACACACTGGTCTCCCTGCGGAATCGTATCCATTCCAAATAGGACAAACCATATTTCCTGGGTTTAAAAACCTATCAGAATATAATTTTTCGGCATATCCGGTGTTTACTTGACAGCCTCTGATCGCCGATTCTAAACTTGTATATCCAGCCATAGTTATAGTGTTTTTTGTTATGAGATATTTTATTCTGATTATCACATAATTGTGTTGTGATTAGATTTATGCGTTTATACATACATGTTAAAAATGGAAAACGGTATTAATAGCGATGCTCGAGAGCTCTTGCAAATTCGCGAAAAGATTGCACATCATCAGAAAAGTTTGAACGAGTTAAAAAAAATAGAAAAAACGTGTATAAAAAACATTCAGACATACCTTAACGAGAACGATGAAAATGGTATTAAAATAGACGAAGATGTTGTTATAGTGCTAAGCACTAGGCCCAAAAAAATTCCGATGACAAAAAATGAGTATCATGAATATTTAGAAAGAATTTTAAACAGACCTGAAAATTATGGAGACGTGAGTGTGTTAATTCAACAAATTTTAGATAAGACGAGCGATACTGTTCAAGAACAGAAATTGAATATTGTTAAAAAATATAAAAAGTAATTAAAACCTACAATGTCAAGCGGGTTAAATGTAGAAGATTTGTGGAACAATGAATCTGTCCAAGCAATGATGAAAAATACACGTCCAGAAGATTTACACGAATATCAAAAAACTACCAGCACAATTATGGCAAACGCTTCATATACAGACCCTACAAAAAATATTATTGATTTGGCGTGTCAAATTCGTATTATGTTACGAGACGGTCTTCCAGCAGAGATGTTGACTGAAGAGGAAAAACAAGTTTTTATATATATATATGGAGAAAACGAGCTCCAAAAGTTTTAATTTTTTTAATACTATTTTAGTATTAAAAATTTTACAAAATTTTAGTCTGTGTGATTTTTAGACGTTTATATTATCAATATCAATGGCACCTGTCTCCTCTGAATCAGACTCTTCTGATGAAGAGTCTGTTTGTTGTATTTGTAGAAGACGAGTTGGTATTAAGACTTTTTCTGACATAGAATTGGGAAAACGCGTAATAATAAGGTTTTCAAGTTTTGCTTGAGCAAACAGTTTATTTGAGTTTGATTGGAAAAACAAAGAGTCGATAGAAAAAAGTGCTATACAGTAAACTTTTTTATTTAAAAATTTCTCAACTACATTTTCCCAGGTAATGTCATGATTTTTATAAACAAAAGATGTTTTGAAATTATTATTATTGTAAATTTTTGGGTTGATATAATAATTTGTGACTGTACTATCGTTGTCACCTCATCATATAATTCCATGTTTCTGCATTTATTTTTTTTTTTGTATTTTTTTCAAACTCTGGCTTGTTTTTTTTAAGCTGTTCTATACACGCACTTTTAAACTGATTAAGAATTTCAACCGTCTCTTTTTGTAATTCAATGTCTTCCTGCAAAAAAGTCGGATCTGTATTAGTAGAATCTAATAACAAACTTATTTTATATTGTTTACCCGGGTCCTCTGCATCACAGTTAGCCAAAAAGCCACTAACCTCGGGTGTTTGTAATTTAAACGATGTTATTCCACTTAGAACATTATATTTAATAGGGATAAACACACCATTTGTAGACTGTTTTGTATGTATTATTTTGTTGATTTCAACAATCAACTTTTTGGAATCGAATTTAAGAAATCCTTCTGTTTTTTCAGCGGAAACAACTCTGGATCTATTCATTGTATGTAGTATTTATTTCTTCTAATTATTTTTAAAAAAGCTTTTTCAATTTTTATTACATTCATTTAGTTTTAAACAGGTTGCGATCGTTTATACGTGATAGTTATGTTTGATAAACTCTGTCACGTCTACAGAATCGTCACGCAGCTGCGTTCTTTGAGAGGCAAATAGGAGAGAATCTTTACAACCAAGCGTAAAATTAGGAATATTTGGGTCTGCTTTAAAATAAAACACGCTATCTGTCCAAGTTGCCGACTGTGTTTGGTTGCTGATATACATACACGAGTAGTCAGCAGTATACTTTTCCATCAGAGCACAAAAAATACGAAAAGTCGGAATGACAGAGGCAAAATTCTCGTATATTTTCTTCAAGTTTGAGTGGTTTGTTTCTTTGAAAATAAAAATACCATCACAGTTTGTTCTGAGCTCTGGTTTCAAATCAAGTGAATACTGATTTGATATGATGGCACATGTATCCCAATGTCGACCATTTTTAAAAAGGCTGACACAGTGTTTTTTTTCAAACTCTTTTCTATTGTGCATGCAATCGTCTAATACGATTACAGACCAAGGATTTGATAAATGTCTTTTAGCTATTGTTTGTCTTTGGTTTAATTTAAATATAAATTCGTCTTTGTATTCAGTATGAATAAAAATGTCTGGAAAAATTGAGGAATAAAACCCATTTGTGTCTTCTGTTCCCGAAACAACAACTCCTACTGGAATTATGTGTTTTTTGGAATATAACAGGTTTTTAATAAGAACACTCTTACCAGATCCTCTTTTGCCTATAATGATATAGATTGCGCCGCTGGATGGTTTTTTTAAAGACTCGGCAGTAGGTCGTATATTGTGTAAATTTAATTCTTGTAAAGAAATATTTTGATCTGACATTTGCAGTTGAGTGTACATTCTTTAAACACTTCGTCAACACACATCTAATCTTCGCCATTTGTACCAAGTGCACGGTTTAACCACCCTCGTTTTGTTAGCGGGCCCCACATATCTATGAAAGCCGATCTGCACGCAGCACGAGAAGGAACTTGAACGTGGGGGTACTCTTGCTGAATCCAATCTTTGAAGAAAGTATACAGACTGGTGATGGAAACTGTTGAGTTTTCCTTGTAGCACGTGCTCTGTTCCTCAAACTGTTTGTAGATGTCGTTATCCTGGCGGAACATCTCGGTGGCAATCTTGACACTCTCAGGCTCGACGCATTCTACGTCTTTGCACAGTTTTTGTTGATTGATTAGAAACCAAGCAAGCGGCTCTAGAAGTTTTGGGACTGTGTCAGAAGAAAAATTTTTATCGACAGGAAATTTCTTCTGTCGCATTTGTTCTTCTACGGTGCTGGGACACTCGTTGGCAGGTAAAAACGTACTTTCGAAACGAACAACACGAATTCTGTTCCAAGTTGCTTTATCGGCATCTTTAATAACTGGAGGTTTGTTACAAATCATATGAAGTTTGAACAGTGGTGTTATTTCTACCGTTTCTTTTCCTTTTTGGAACAGATCTCTGGCAAAAAAGGAATCGTTACCAGTCAGAGCTTTAAGAGTGCCAGATAAAATCGTTTCGTCAGCGTTGGGTTCGTCCATAACAGCCCACCTAACTCCTCCTCCCGAGCGAGCAAGCTCGGGCGCCGCTGTGCCCAGGTCTTTTTTCTTACCTGTGATTAAAGATGTGCTAAACTTGACAGCCATGGGGCCCAACATTCGTTCAAAAAGATACTGGGTAACCGTTTTTCCGTTGTTGCCCTCTCCTGTCCAAAACAGTATTATTTTTGCTCTGTTTCCTCCAATGAAAACTTGGCTTGCTTGGTAAAGAAAATATTCGCGAAGAGAGTCGTCCGGGAAAATTTTCCTGAAAAAGTCTTCTATTTGAAGAATCTGAGGATGATCAGTGGTTTTATAATCTACATAGTTAATTGGCAAACACGAACTGAGATAATCTTCTGGTGTGCCTTCACGAAAGACGTCTGCTTGAAAATCGTAAACACCGTTTTTAAACGCTATCAAATATGGGTTTTTATTAAGCAAACCAAGGAACCGTTCATTATAAAACATTTCTTGAGCTTCTACCATTATGTTGTGTTTAAACGGTGCAGATTTACAGTTTGACATTAACTTGTTGATCTGTTTTATCTTTTTTTTATTCTGATCTTTTTTGGTTTCTTCTTCGCCGTTTTCTTCATCATCGTTTTCTTCGTCATCGCTTTCTTCATAGTGATTATTTTTTTGTTCATACATTTTTTTCATCNTCTCTTCTTTGATGTCTTGNAGATGCGTCAAAATAACACTGTTATTATTAGAAATTCTCTCTCTCAGTCCTGTTCCAACCTCGTTGATATGCCAGATATGGTTTTTGAACTGATACCAGTCTTTTCCTCTAATCGAAACACACACAAACTCGTTGGCAAATTCATTGTGTAAAATCTTGGCCAAATCATTGTGTCCACCCTCGATCGCGACTTTAAAAAGCTTTTTTGTATAGTTTCTTGTGTGTTCTTTGTACATCTCTGGGTTATCAAGCTTGGCAAAATATTTAAGAGTTCCGATTGAAAAAGAGTTATCTCTCATGTTTTGCCATGCACTGATACATTCTGATTCGTTGTATTTGGTACTCCGAGAAGAAAAGTCACACCACGATATAAAACCCTGGAAAGATCCTTCACTAATACTGTGAAGACACCAACCAATTTTCATCCAGGTGTCCCAGCTATCTGCTCTGGATTCGTGAATCATATCTAACAAAACGTCTGCTTCTTTTAATTCCTCCTCTACAGACTTCTCGTTAAACTTTCTAATCGGCTTGCAAAACACATTAATGTCCTTTAACAAAGGAGAAGGAATATATGTGTTGATGTTGAAATAATAGTCGTCGAAACGATTATATAAAAAAACAGACAATATCCTAGGAAGCATCGATGTGATGCTGTCTTTGTCACACTTCAGGGCGGCTGCCTCTTCTTTGTGAAAAACCGCAACTTTATAACCGTTCAACCCATTTTCTAAGGTTGTAGCTTCCCCGTCTTTAAGAAAACAGCCGGTTGCAATATACGGCTCAGAAGACATTTTTGAAGATCCATACAATAACCAGTTTACACCAAGGATGCCGGCGTCGATAAAGTCTATAATTCCCAAATTATTAAAAAGACCTTTAGTCAACATTTTTGCTTTTGGAATAATGTAGTTGGCGTGCTCTCTTTTTGTAAGAAAGATTTTGGGAAAATGAAGGTGAAAACCTCCTTTTTTATAATAGATACCTCCCTGCTCAACCATATACGGCGTTTTTTCCAACAACACACATGTATACGCGCTGATCCGACGAGTTTCATCGCAACCTTCAAAATTTACATGATCTGTTATAGATTGTTGATACGCCATTACTACATCTTTGACTTGTTCTTTTGTATATAAAACTGATTCATCAAAATCTTTGCTGTCGCTCAATTTTATTTTCAAGTCTACGTCAACTAGAATAGGAGTTTCTTCTCCCTGCTTTTCTGCGATATACTGTCGGTGCGTTTTATAGACAGACGAGTACATGTTCCAAAAATGGGGTAACGTTTGATTTCCTATCTGATATACTCCTTTTGGAAAACCCATTGAAACATGAGTATATGAGTTGTCGTAGGAGCATTTGTGTCCAGACATAAACGCAGAAAACGTTGTTTTGGAGAGCTCATCAGCGTGGTTGTATATTTGGTTAGGAATTGGTGTAACAGAACACATTTTTACTTCCATTTGTTACAATATAAATTAATTCATTTTTTCTCAAAATTATAGAATTTTTAAGTTTAATACAATATTTTATATATCAATATCTTAGATCACTCACTCTTCTGACGGTAAAATCTAAATTTAAAAAAAATTAGATTTTTAATAGTAAATGTAGAATGGTAAAATGAACCATCTGGAGGCACTGGAGGCAGCAAAAAGTTGAAAAGCGCCAAAAAAAATTTAACTCGCTAGTTAAAAAAAGTTTCGGCGCTTTTCAGCTTTTTGCTGGCTCCACTGGCTCCAGATGGTTGTTCTCTCCATATGATTAACTTTACTATATAGATGTAAAATCTATATTTTTAAAATTTAGATTTTTAATCGTAAATGTAGAATGGTAAAAAGGACCATCTAACAAAGCAGGTGGGGGCAGCGGGGGCAGCTAAAACCTGAAAAGCGGCGAAACTTTTTTTAACTAGCGAGTTAAATTTTTTTTGGCGCTTTTCAACTTTTTGCTGCCTCCAGTGCCTCCACCTGCTTTGATTTCTTTTCTCTTTTTTAACTCCGTCATCTCTTGAGTTAAAATTTTGAAAAGTTAAAAAAATAACTTTACATCAAGATGGTTGAATTAAAGATCTGAGGGCAGTGAGGGCAGTGAGGGCAGGAAAAAGTCGATAATCGCCAAAAAATTTTTTAACTCGCTAGTTAAATTTTTTTTCGGCAACTTTCAGCTTTTTCCTGCCCTCACCTGCCCTCACTGCCCTCAGATGGTTCTTCTCTCCATTAAATTATTTGATTAAAAACTTTTTTAATTTACTAATTTAACTCCGATAAAAGCATTTCTTTTTTCCTTTTGTTCTCCACTTGTTCTAGGTCTATATCTATCTTTACACTCGACACCTTTACTATTGAATAAACCCCTTGCAATTGAAAGAAAATCTCTGTCAGATATACTTCTTGTTCCATAGACAATCTTATATTTGTCTTTCAGTTCAGCTGCAGAAACCACATCTTCTGGATTGTTTGTGATTTCTACAACTTCCATTATCCACTCTCCCAGTTCATTATTCCCAGAAATAATCTCTTCTTTCCACTCTTTCATAGAAGCCGGTATTTTCATATCACACAATCCATCCAACTTACAATATCCTACGAGAAAATCCAATAGTGAGCTCCTCCATTTCTCAAAGTTTGAATCGATTTTTGGATCCATCATATATGTATGAGTAGAGAAGTCGTCTGATCTGCACATCATAAACTTGCTTCTCATAGGACAGACAAGCATACGCTCCATGAATGCAATGTCTGTAGAGTCAAACTTCGGACAATCCCCTTCATTGAAAACCATAATAATACCAGCTTGCCATGTAAATTTGAATTGGTCTACTTTTCCAAATCTCCGTCCTTCCACTACATATTTACCACCAGCAAGATTTTTGACTAGTCCTTCATCAAGTTTCATATTCTTTTTCAATTCATCAGCCAGCATTACTCTTTTCCCTTTCAACGGCTCTAAACCACCGTCGTGAGAGTCCTTGTCTTTGTCAAAAGCGCCTTTGCATATGAATTTGGTGCTACCCTTCAGATAGTCTCCAAAAAAAACTCTAAGAAAGTTTAGAACAGTGCTCTTTCCATTGTTTCCGTTTCTTTTATCAGTCATAATTAGAAATTTCTTATCCAATCTATGTCCGTGTAATAGAGATGCGATGAACGTAAGAACTACATTTCGTTCTTCCTCTATAGGAAACAGTTTTTTGAAAAAATTTTGCACGTCGTTCATGTATTTTTCCGAGTCCGCTTTTGAATATTTCCAACCACAGTTTGTCATGGCATAGTCTGTTGGAAGTGTTCTTCTGAACTCGGCCAGTTTGATGTCATAGACGCCCTGTTGTGTGGCAAATAAGTCGAGATTTTCGTCGATCTTGTTTTCGAATTCGTTATCTATGATCTTTTTCACAAACATTTTTCGTAGAGACTGTATATTGGAGTGTGTTTCTACAAATTTTAGTTCGTGTTCTGAAAGTCCAGGAACATACTTCTTGATTCTTGAAAGTAACATATCTTCGACTCGTCCGTTGTGTTCTCTTTTCCACAGACCAGTTATGCTACTAGTGACAAACAAACCGTCAAACGATCCCAACTTGGAGTTGTCGCAGAATTTAAAATTGTCTACAATTCCTGGATGTGCTTCTAATAGGTCTTGGATGATCTGATATTCTGATCTAATCTTTTTTTCTTCAGCACCGCCAGCAAAATTAAAGACAGCCTGGTTGCATACAACGTTCACATTGTATCTTTCTTGGAACATGTTTTCACAACTCAACTTCAAGATGTTGCTAACTATGCCGTTCATTTTGCTGTTTTTGATCACGTTTCCAACTTTCTTGCCGTGTGAATATTTTTGTATGTACATGTTTTTTGTGTCTAGCGGATATTTGATAGCCACAGAGTGCTCGCCGCCCTCTGTGCTTCTGTCTACTACTCTGATGGTGTTTTGGTCTTGAAATATAAATTTTGATGTTTCACCAAGATCCGGATGAAGAACGGATGGATCTTCCGTAACTTTAGTAGCAGGTAATAGATAACCGGCAAACATCTGTTCTGTGAAAGTTGCCAAGTTATTTGTTTTTACAATAATTTTTCCGTTTTTGTCGTCGTCTGATATAAAATCAATTATAAAAACGTTATCTTTTTGTACTTCAACCGAGTTTATTTTTTTAAGATTTGACAAAACAATTTTCAAATCATCTTTTACAACATCTAACTTTGCTGAAGAATTTTCGTCAAATATAGTCTGTGTTTGAGATTCCACCACCTGATCTTCTGTCGACACCGAAGACTTCATAAGTTTGTTTTCGGAATAGAAGATCAAAGTGCCAAAAGTAATTCTTCCTTTATTATTGTTGTAGATTTTGGCTACATCTTCTATATCGCCGTATTTTGCAGATTTTTGTGAGAATTTATCTGCAATGTCAAGCGCCAAATATCCATTCTTTTCAGCCGTGTCAGCGATAGCCCATATAATTTTTAACCAGTCATCTCTGTTGTCTGCAAATGCGTCTGATATTCCATCGACTACATGTTGGAGTTGATCTTTTGTGATTAAATTTTCTGTACGTCCAGTAAATGTGGGCTCCGAAGGGGCCACTCTGTGGCTGATCGCCGGGTCGGTTTTGGCTAGACTGTTCAAAAAACTTAGTAAGTAGTCTGGCATGTCTGTTGGTCTCCAATATCGACTGTGGTCTATAAATTTATAGCCGTCTGATCCAGGTCCGATGACATATCTGTTGTCTGAAATGATATCAATTTTTACAGTTTTTCCAGGATGTCCTAAAATATCTCCTTGAAGTTTCTGAATACCAGAAGATAGATCTTTATGATAGTTGAAATATAGATGCAATCCGCCGCTTTTAGTCTTAACGCTTGGAATATCATATTTTTCTAATGCTGGAAACTTAGAACAAATCATTTTCCAAGCTTTGACTCCGCAGAGATATTTATTTTCATCTTCTTCTGGCTTCAGAAGATCGCAATCGACAACCATTATTTTGTTTTTTTGTCCGCAAAGAATGCCGTAATTAGACTCAGCATCATGCGGCAAACGTGTAGTGAGAGTGTTCCACTTATGAACAAGCGGGCGTTTGCCACTGCACGGAAAAGTGATACAATTTTGAATATAACCATTCATTTTTTATTATAATGTTCTATTTAAATAAACAAAATTATATTAAAAAGAATGCCTAAAGTAGTAACCCAAAAAGAAAAAGACGAGATACTGCGAATGTTAGACGAAGGAAAAAGAATAATAGACATAACCATTGCTCTAAAAATTTCTCATGCCTACATTTCAAAACTGAAAAAAGAATGTGCACAACAAGATTTAAAAATAGTAAAAATAGAAAACAATTCTAGTTGTTTATACTATATCGGCGACCGTCAGAACTGTGGTAGCGATTATAAACATACCATCATATATGAAAAAAAAATTGCTGTAAGTAAGATAATATTGTTGAAAAAATGGCTTCTCGAGAATACAACGTATATACAGGGGTTGTGTCCCGTTCCTAGTAACACGACACCGGCTGAATTTGAAACGTTGTTGTGCGAAAAACTTTCTGTTGTACAATAAATGCGACTTAGAAATAGAGAGCTTTTTATCAAATGACAAACGTTGTATACTTTGGTTTACCAATTGAAAATAGAACAGGAAGGATTGTACAAATGCCACTTGCACAATTTAATGAAACATCTGTTACAAACAGATGGATCGAGACGAGTTTTCCAACGTTTATAAACGAAAGAGTAACATATGGTGTTTCTGATTGTACCAAAACGAACGAAAACACAAGACAAATTCGTCGAGTTTGGAGGATTTTCAATCAAACATCAAAATCGTTTTTAGTAAAAGTTGATTCAGCATTTGACTTGGGGCTACCGCCGACTTTGTCGATAACTACATAGTAAATTTGATTATATTTCCAAAATAAAGTATATTTTGGAAAATTAGATATTTTGGTGTTTAAATTTATTCAGGTATAGAAGATTTGGACTGAAGATATACAAACGCGGTTCCAATAATACCGACTGCCAAAAACGCGATTCCTCCATATAACCAGAGTTTGTTTTTTTCTACGACTTTGAACCCGCTTGTATTGGTATATGGAAGAGCCGTTGCGGTCGGAATCAGCCCCGGGCCAGGAAACTGTTTTTCAGCTTTCCACTGTAATTGCGCGTCAGCTCTGTATAAAGTGTACACCGAGGGGTTGTGGACATTTGCGTATATGTATACGTCGTTTACAGATGTGCTTTGGATCAAATCAGGAGTCATCGTACCCCAGCTTGCTTTATTAAAAGAGGGAGTAAATGCATATTTTAACTTCCAGACACCTCCATCAAGTTGATACCAGTCGGTTGTTAGTGTGTCGAGAAACACATCTCCGTTATTTGAATTTTCAATCTGGCCAAAGTGGTTAGTCGCTTTGCGGCCGTTCGGCGGGCCCCCTCCCTGAAACATTTGGGGAGTATACAAGATGTTGACAGAATCGGGTTTAATAGAGGACTGGCATTTATCCGATACACCAGAATAAAAAAACGTTTGTGGAGTTGGATATGGTTTTAGACTGCCGTCTGGTTGGACTTCTCCAGCAACCCAGTCAAACGCTTGACAGTCACTATTAGACATACACGCGTTCAACGCGTCGTTTTGAGTCTCATAAGAACTCTGAGGTTTTTGTTCGGCAGGTTTGTACAGACACGCCTGAGTCTTGCTAATTAAAGTAGAATAGCCGGTGAGTTGCATGTCTGTGGTGGTTTTCAAAAAATACAACGCCAGCAACACCGCGCCAACTATGATAAATACGGGAAAAATGTATTTGAGGGCGTAAATACCGCCCGCTATTCCACCCACTACTGGAAGCCCGAACACTATAGCTACCATAAGTAGAGCTGCCCACTCTGAAATACCCTTTGCTGCGGAGCTTGCGCTCTGGGCGGCTTTATTAAGGGCATCCTGTATAGATTTATTGTTGGCCACAACATTTTGGGCGCAGTTTTGTACAATATTAGACATTTGATCAAAAACGTTGTTTTGGATATAAACGTTTCCTTTGACTCTTTCTACAATAATTTCTTGATACTGGTTTGCCCCTGTAGTACAAGTTTGGCCAATTTGCACAATAATAGACATCTCTGCGTCTATTAGGGTGTTCAAGGTGTTTGTTGAATCTGCAAACTGTGCTATGTTTAGCCCTGAAATAATACTTTTTGCATCTTGGGTTAATTCCTGTATCAGTGACTGTTGTGCTTCTGCTGTTTGTAAAGAAGTCATTAACGCTTGCATATTAATTGTTGCAGTTTGTGTAAAATGGTTTCCTGTGATGTGGACATCTCCATCAATATCTGTAACACTTATTAGTTGTGAAGAATCTTCGGTGAGTTGTGTGGACTGTATAATTGTTGTAGACATCGTCGATATAGCTTTGGTTACGCTATCGATAACATTTTGTGAAAAAGAAGCACCCATTTCAATTTTGTGTATCGTTTATTTTATTTAAAAACAACACAAGCTGTTCGTTCAGATACTTAAAAGATAAAACACCTCACTGTTGTTAATTGTATAGATATTTTTCAAAATTTATAGTTTTGAAAAATATATGTTCTTTAGAAATTTAAAAATCTAAACCTTTACTTCTTTTTCACTACAACATCTGGTCTGATCTTTTCTCCTATTTCCAACAACTTTGGGTATAACTTCAACCTATCTTTTTTTATGTCTATCTCGTCAAAGATGCTCTTGAAGGTCACAGATTTGGTATCTATATCCATTTTTCTAAAATGATCTTCCAGTTTCTGTACTATCTCTAGATCCGTATTTGCTTCTATTTTCACAGTTGGTTGACCTACAGTTTTTATTTTTATTGATTTTAGACATTTAGCTTCTGGAACAACCGGCTCCCTTCCAGGGTCTAGAGACGCTATTAATACTGCTAAATGAGCATTTACTACATCTACTTCTTCATTGTAGTGGTTGATCAGGTACTCTAAGATCTGAAACAGTTCGGTGTAGTTGAGAACATACATTTCTTTAGTTATCTGTTCTCTAAACCGTCCCAGTAGATCTTTTAATCTGTTTTCTATCTCTCGGTAGCTGTGAACAAGAAACCAGTCTGCATAGTAGAACATATCTCCGGTAGAAGACCTGCTGTTGTATGTGAGAAGTCTAGATTCCAGTTTGTCTAGACTTTCTACTCCTCCTACCTTGAATCTGTTCTGTTTGGCGAAGGATGACGAAGTTGCGATGTATACAACCTGTGTTTTTGGAAGATTAGAAGAGTCAATGAGCATCTCGTTGAGCCGAAGTACGTATCTCTTTTGCTCTTCCAGTTCCTGGCCTGTCTGTTCTATCTGATGGTCTTTCTGTTCTAGTTGTTTATTCAACAACTTTTTCTCATAATCCGTGTATAGTTTGTATGTCTTTTCTAGAAGCAAATAGTATCTAGAATACACTTTTGGATCTACTTTTTGATTTGGATATTTACGCGCTCTTAAGAGACAATT
>BS_KBA_SWE02_21mDRAFT_10000626_pt1 | contig 13338 bp, 10 predicted proteins | sample BalSeasSWE02_21m_FD_9196 | JGI IMG/M metagenome (IMG submission 9196)
TTTTTCCGTAACTGGACTTCTTTAATTTTTTTGTTTTTAGAATTATCTTTTTTTCTTTTTAAAATAATACCAGGCAGAAGGCCGCCCTTGCCCCTGTTCGTAATTAATTAGATCAAAACTGGTGTTGAAATACGCGATCATATCAGCCTTCGTTATTCCTTTATCCAAAGAGTCTGATGGCTGGAACGCATAGACCATAAATACACCATTTGATCGTATCCACTTTTCCAGGCCTTCAACATATCGCTCTCGACCTGTTCCTGAAAGATTATGGAAGCAACCCATGTCCAACCCCAGATCATATGGGCCCGGGAGATCAATAGCGTCTAATTTGGTGACATCCGCCACAAGCAGTTTTTTTTGATATTTTTTTAATTTTCTTTTCGCCTTAAAAATTGCCAGCGGCGCATAATCCAACCCTGTAATGGTCCATCCCTTTTCAGCAAGGTAGAGTAAATTGGTACCTGTCCCGCAACCCAGGTCAATTGAGTTTCCCGGAGTTACTCCAGAGATATACCTGATTAATTCAGGTGCGGGAACACCTTTATCCCAACGGGGTTTTGATAAATACTTAAAATTAAAATTGATTCTTTGAAGGTTTATTTTCATAATGGGTTCATATTGTCTTGTAGTGCAATGATTTTTTTGCTTATCCGTTCATTTTACCATTTGCCATCAATTCAATCACAATAAGAACATTTGTGCTAAAATATAGGTAAAGTTGATCGCATAGAGTCAATTGAATTTTCGTCCAACATTCTGGAGGCAAGCATGTTTCGTTTCTGTTCTTTAATAACTAAACTGATCAATAAGACTACAAATGGGGAAGATATTCGTTCCTCTTCGTTCCTCCGATTCGATCCTCAAATCCTGATCATGATTCCTGGTCACAGTTGAGAAATTGCTCCCAATAACAAAGCTTTCAAGCAAAGTCGCACCTGTTGACTATTCTCATAAACGCATCTAAACTTATGCCATGCTTGCAAGAATATTTTCCTGTGCCGTAATTGGCTTGGATGGTGTCATCGTCGAGGTGGAGGTGGACACCGGCCAGGGGTTGCCCGGTATGACCATCGTTGGTTTACCGGATGCCGCTATCCAGGAAAGCCGTGAACGTGTCCAGGCGGCTGTCAAGAATACCGGGATTCCCTATCCACGTAAACGGATCATTGTCAACCTGGCACCTGCAGCTGTCCGCAAGGAAGGCCCGGCCTACGACCTGCCGATCGCGGTGGGGGTTCTGGTTTATGCAGATTATCTGCCTCAATCCAGTGTGGATGATGCCCTGATCGTTGGAGAATTATCGCTGGATGGGAGCGTGCGGCATACGCGTGGTGTTCTTCCCATGGCGGCTACTGCCCGCGATAAAGGCTTTAAACGTGTGATCGTACCTGAGGTGGATGCCCCCGAGGCCGCCCTGATCCCAGGACTGGAAGTCATCCCGGTAGCCTCACTGGCGGACCTGTACAATCACCTGACTGGTCGAAAGGTCATTCCGACTTATGTACCGGGTGAGTCTCAGGAAGCAGAGGATCTAACGATCACGGACTTTAGTGAGGTCAAAGGTCAGGAACACGTCAAGAGAGCCATGGAAGTGGCGGCTGCCGGGGGACACAATATCCTGCTTAACGGCTCACCTGGTTCTGGAAAGACCTTATTGGCACGAGCCTTACCAGGAATTTTGCCGGAGATGAGCATTGACGAAGCTCTGGACGTAACCCGCATCTATTCAGTAGCGGATCAGCTCCCGCCCGAGACGCCACTCCTGCGCCAGCGTCCGTTCCGGGCACCACACCATACCATCAGCCACGCCGGTCTGGTTGGCGGCGGAAATTGGCCCCACCCCGGCGAGATCTCTTTGGCACACAGGGGTGTGTTATTCCTGGATGAATTTCCTGAATTTGGTACCCGTGTGCTGGAAGTGTTGCGGCAACCTATTGAAGACAAAGTTGTAACCATCAGCCGTGCCCAGGGATCCTTGACCTTTCCTGCCAATTTCCAGCTTGTAGCTGCCATGAATCCCTGCCCGTGCGGATATTATGGGGATGCCATCAAACCCTGCACCTGCTCGGGGATGATCGTGACCAAATATCAGAAGCGCATATCGGGACCCATGCTGGATCGGATCGATATCCACATTGATGTGCCGCGCGTCGAATATGAGAAATTGAGTGATGAGCGTATGGGGGAGACTTCGGCTGTCATTCGAGCGCGCGTGGAGCAGGCTCGTCAGAAGCAGCGTTTACGGTTTGAAGGCAACGAAGCTGTTTCCACAAATGCCGATATGCATATTGCTGAAGTGCGCAAATTCTGTAAATTGGATGAGACCGGGCAATCCTTGATGCGCACTGCCATGAACCAATTGCAGCTCTCCGCTCGTGGATATCACCGTGTGTTGAAATTGGGACGCACCATCGCAGATCTGGCAGGCAGCGATGCGATTATGTCTGTGCATCTGGCAGAGGCGCTTCAATATCGATCAAGGTTGATGCTCACTTAGTTAAAAAATTGTTATAGTTGCTTTATAAGTAGGGTGGTTAGAATTTTTTTTGAGTAGATTCCTTATATAGATCCTCCTAAGACTAAAAATGCACAAAGTTAATTGTATCTGCCAAATTGTTCGCTCTCCTTTCAAGACATTTAAAGCATTGTCTCAAGCACGAATAAATCTCCTTACCAGTACCAATGGGTCATTCATCTCTATTCACAAGTAGTGTTATGCTAGTGCCAACGATTCCGGCTTCGTTCGTCGAACCGGTTTTAATTTTTTTTGTTTGCTTTATTGCAAACAAATCGGGTAAAAATTATCCGCAACAAGTGTTATAATATTAAGTAGCGAGATCATTATGGGACTAAAAGATTTTTTTAATCAAGAAACCAGCCGCCTGACAACATTATCTGTTGGGCAAGTTGTCACAGAGAAGGAACTTTGTGTTCAATGCGGTATTTGTACTTTTAACTGCCCTATTGGTATTGATGTTCGCCAGCATGTATGGGATGGTAAATCTATAATTGATAACCATTGCCTGACATGCGGTGAATGCCTGAGAAGGTGTCCACGTGGTGTCTTACGTTTTGAGCGTACGAATTTGTATCAGAAAAACAAGCATTAATTTCTAAATATCTGAGATGACCAGTTCCAAATCCATAGTCATCATCCCCCCATAAAAACTGTGTTTATAAAATCACCCAAACCTAATTTAGTTATATTAAAACAACCTAACTATCAAATATTTACTAGTGAAAAATTCACCTCTTGCAGCTGCGTAATGGACAAATGGCTGGAATAGAGATAAATAATTGGCAAGGATAAAGAACTCTGAAGATTAAATTATTGGAGAAGTCATGATGAAACGACTGGGTTGTTTGACAGGAAGTGGTTTGATCTCAGCCCTGGTGGCACTGGTAATAGTGACTGGCTTAGTAATGGCTCAAGGATATCAGCTTTTCAGCCCAGGGGCATTAAGTAACAAGCCTGGAGATCCATTGGGTGGTGTAGTCTCGCATGCTGAGATAGGTGGAGAATGCAAATTGTGTCACACAGCACCCTGGGAAACAGCCACCATGGCAGACCGTTGTGTGAAATGCCATGTCGCTGTAGCAATACAGTTTCAAGATCCATTAACTTTGCATGGAGCTTTAGACAATAATAATTCAGATCTGACTTGTCGCACCTGTCACCCTGAACATAATGGACCTACTTCACCAATAACTGTGCTAAAAGGTCTAAATTTTCCTCATGACAATTTCGGTTTTTCACTCAAATCGCATAAAGGTAATTTTCTTGGTGTAGTCGCAGACTGTGCGGATTGTCATACTCAGGATTTTAACTTTTCAGATCCAGTTGATTGCAGTACCTGTCATAGAGAGAAGGATATGGTTTTTGTTGATTCCCATGTCCTTATTTATGGTTCCGCATGTCAGGATTGCCATGATGGCTTGGAAACTTATGGAAAGAAATTTGATCATATGCAGGTCCCCTTTCCAATTGGCGGAAAACACGCCAAGGTAACCTGTTCAAATTGCCATATTGGACAGCATTCATTAGCAGATTTACGGGCGACTTCCCAGGCATGTTCAGATTGTCATTTAAAGGATGATGCTCATTCTGGAAGTCTTGGTCTCAATTGTGCAACCTGCCATAATTTGGAAGGTTGGAAACCAGCGGTTTTCGACCATAATATGACCAATTACAAACTGGAAGGCAAACATTTAGAAGCTGCTTGTGAAAGTTGCCATCAAAATGGAGATTTTACCAATACCCCGATAGATTGTGTTGGTTGCCATGCAACTGATGATGATCATGAAGGTCGGTTTGGAACAACGTGCGAAGACTGCCACACGATTGAGGGATGGAAGCCTGCCAAATTTGACCATGATCTTGCTTCATATAAATTGGATGGGGAACATGTCAGTGTTGAATGCCAGAGCTGTCATATAAATGGTGAATACAAAGGAACGCCAGCAGATTGTTTTACATGCCATGCAAAGGTGGATGTACATAAAGGCTCCCTTGGAACCAACTGCTCCGAATGCCATACATCTTTTGGTTGGCTACTGGCCACTTTTGATCATTCCCAGTCGGTCTTTAAGCTGACTGGAAAGCATGTGAGTGTCGTCTGCCAGAGTTGCCACGCCAATAAAAAATATAAAGATGCGCCCACAGATTGCTATTCCTGCCATGTTTCCATTGATAAGCATAAAGGCTCCTTCGGAATCAATTGCGCCACTTGCCACTCAACTTCCNGTTGGACAGGGGCAACATTTAATCACTCGCTGGCAGGTTTCAATCTTACTGGCAAGCATGTCAGTACTACTTGTCAAAGCTGTCATATTAATGGTGTGTTTAAGGGAACTTCTTCGACCTGTTACGCTTGTCATTCATCGAGGGATAAACATAATGGCAGCTTTGGTATCAACTGTTCTTCGTGTCATTCAACATCTACCTGGACCGGAGCAACATTCGACCACTCACTGGCAGCCTTTAAGCTTACTGGTAAACATATCAGTACTGCCTGTCAAAGTTGTCATGTGGATGGCGTTTATAAGGGTACTCCTTCAACCTGTTACGCCTGTCATTCATCTAGGGATAAACATAATGGCAGCTTTGGTATAAACTGTTCTTCGTGTCATTCAACCTCTACCTGGGCCGGGGCAACTTTCGACCACTCACAGGCATCCTTTAAGCTTACAGGGAAACATGTCAGTACTGCCTGTCAAAGTTGTCATGTGAATGGTGTTTATAAGGGTACTCCTTCAACCTGTTATGCCTGTCATGCATCGAAAGATAAACACAACGGTAGCAATGGCACAAATTGTGCATCCTGCCACTCTACCTCGACCTGGTCAGGGGCAACCTTTGACCACTCCCTGGCGTCTTTCAAGCTCACTGGCGCACATCTGAGCGTGAGTTGCAGCAAATGTCATATCAATAATGTCTATAAAGGCACTGCGTCTGCCTGTTCTGCCTGTCATTCCGAACCCAGTTTCCATGCCGGAGTATTTGGAACGGATTGCGCCTCGTGTCACTCCACAAGCAATTGGAATGCCAGTTATACTGGACCCCACCCAGATATTGATGGAAAAAATGGGATTGATCATAAAGGTGCAAGTTGTACGGATTGCCATACTCAAAATTTGAGTTCTGCAACCTGTTTGAAGTGTCACGATAGCAATAATCCGAAGGATTGAGATAGATAAATATTTGTAGTCCAAGAGATCAAGGTCTTCTATAGCAACTTTACTGGAAGATTAATTATTCTTGTTAATTTCTCTTCCTTGATATAATTATCAATAGTCGAAATGGTTTTTTGATGTTTTGTGTACAATTTTCAAAAGAGCAATACTCCTTATTTGATTATTCTTGGTTATCAAACATAAAAAATGGTGAAAATTAAGAGAATTTTCAACGAAGATACCCTACACCATGCAACTCTTTCAAACGGGCTGGTCGTTCCAGAAGGAGATAGATGTGTGCAATGTGGGATTTGTTCCTTTCACTGTCCGATAGGGATCAATGTACGTACTTCTGTTTGGGAGAACAAGTCCATCCAGGACAGACATTGTCTGACATGCGGTGAATGTGTGGCGCGTTGCCCCCGTGGGGCATTGCGTTTTGAACGAATTAATTTTTCAATGGAGATTTAGAAGTGATGCGTTACATAATCATTGGAGCCGGTGTTGCTGGATTGGCGGCAGCTGAAGCTATCCGCACACGGGATGAAGAAGGGGAAATTTACATGGTCAGTAATGATCCACATGGTTTTTATTCGCGCCCTGGTTTGGCTTATTACCTGAGCGGTGAAATAAATGATAAAGGAATATTCCCGGCGCATCAAAGGGATTGGCTTAACAACAATGTTCACTATATTAAAGGTGATGTTTCTAGGATCCTGCCACTTGACCACGATATTGAAATTGTTACTAAAGGTAAATTAACATATGACCGCTTGTTACTCTCATCAGGATCCGTAGCGGCACCTATGAAGATCCCCGGAAGCGATCTCGAATCAGTTGTCAAACTGGATGATTTTAAGGATGCCAGAAGGATTCGTGAGTTGAGCCGTAAGGCAAAATCTGCTGTGGTAATTGGAGGCGGAATTACTGCCCTGGAACTCGTGGAAGGACTCGCAGCACAGCGCATGAAAGTTCATTATTTCTTGCGCGGGAATCGTTATTGGAGCAATGTCCTGGACGAAGATGAATCGCAAATCATCGAAAATAAGTTGCGTGAGGATGGAGTTCAGATCCACTATCAAACTGAAACCAAAGAAATTTTGGAAAAACGCGGTCGGGTGATTGGCGTTGTAACAAATAAGAAGGAAACCATTAAATGCCAGATGGTTGCTTACGCAGTCGGAATCAGACCGCGTTTGGCGTTGGCTCAGGATGCGGGTCTGGCAATTGAACGGGGTGTATTGGTTGACGAATTCTTACAGACCAATAAACAGGATGTGTTCGCTGCAGGCGATGTTGCCCAGGTATTTGATCCTCTGTCAGGACGTTCTATGCTGGACAGCTTGTGGAACCCGGCGCGTAACCAGGGATATACCGCAGGTTTGAATATGGCTGGAGGTAGAGAAAAATATATCAAAGAAATAGCTTTCAACGTAACCCGTCTGGCAGGCATTACTACGACGATCATAGGTATGGTGGGTGCAGGTAACTCGGTAGATGAAGATATGGTGGATATTGCCCGCGGCGACAGTGAAACTTTCCGTCAATTGCCCAATGGTATTGCCATGAAATCAGGCTCAGATGTGAACCATGTTCGCCTGCTCATCGGGGACACCACATTAGTCGGGGCAGTGGTGATGGGAGATCAAACCCTCTCCCGACCTATAAAGGAATTGATCCTTGGACAGGTGGACATTTGTAAAGTGCATGATAAATTCTTCGAAAAAGACATACCTCTGGCGGATATCGTAATGGATCAATGGATGGAATGGAGGCAGAAAAATGAGCAGGAATAAAGAACTGTGGTTGGCGATCTTGTGCATGCTGCTGATCGGAGGGTTGTATGGCCTGGTAACCATATGGTATCGGGAAGTGCCGGCAGCCAGCGGATTATTTGGGCATTTGATAGGAGTGTTGGGATTTATCCTGATGCTGATGACCGAGTTGTTATATTCACTGAGGAAGCGTAGCCGTACAGCTCGCTGGGGTAAGATGTCTGACTGGTTGGCGTTTCACATATTTACAGGGTTGGTAGGGCCCTTCATGGTGTTGCTGCACAGCTCCTGGAAGTTTCAGGGGTTGGCAGGAGCTGTGATGCTGATGACAGTTGTGATCGTGGTGAGTGGCTTTATTGGCCGTTATATTTACACAGCAGTACCACGCACAGTAGATGGTGCGGAGCTTCAGGGGTCAATGTTGGAGCAGAGCCTGGCTGAAATGGATGCGGAAGTGAAGCGAATGGAGATATTCAAGGATTCCGTGGCGGAGAAGGAGCAAGAGATCCGCCTGAAAGTGGAAGAATTGAAGAAAGAGAGGGAGAAATTGCAGCACCAGGTGGGATCGTTAGCCCGGGCCAGACGTAGGCTGGCGATCTGGCATACGGTGCATATCCCATTGGGAATGGCATTGTTTACGGCTGCATTCATCCATATCGGAGCAGCTCTTTATTACGCCACGCTCTTGCACTAGACTTGGTGAAAGTTAAGTGGATGTGAAATGAATAAGCGAATCGGGTGTTTGACAAGCAGCGGTTTGATCTCGGCATTGGTGACGCTGGTGATCATGATTGGTTTTGTATTGGCTCAAGGATATGAATTATTCAGCCCAGGGCCATTAAGCAGCCAGGCAGGAACACCGTTGGGTGGAGTTGGTTCGCATGCTGATATAGGTGGAGAATGTTCGCAGTGTCATACAGCACCATGGAATAAAACCAGTATGGCGGATCAATGTGTAAATTGCCATGTATATATTGCCGATCAACTAGCAGATCTAAATTCATTACATGGGATCATTTTTAGGAATAATTTGGACATTGCCTGCCGATCGTGCCACCCCGAACATAAGGGAACTTTTGCACCGCTAACGGTATTGAAGAAGTTTGATTTTCCACATGATAACTTTGGTTTTTCATTGAACAAACACAAAATTATTTGGAATGGAAAGGGGCTAAAATGCCAGGATTGCCATAATTCAGATTTTTATAATTTTGACATGAATTCCTGCAAAACTTGTCATGAGCAAAGCGATGTACATTTCATGCAGACTCATTTTGGAAATTTTGGGTCTGACTGCCTGGGGTGCCATGATGGGTTGGAGACTTATGGAAAATCTTTTAACCATGATGACGAAAGCTTTAAATTAACAGGAAAGCATGCGGAAGCGATTTGCACGGATTGCCATACGGATGCCCAAACCAAATTGGACTTGCAATCTGCACCACAGGATTGCAATACCTGCCACCAATCGGATGATACTCACACAGGCAGGTTTGGGATCACTTGTGATGATTGCCATACTCCAGATGGCTGGAAACCTGCCAAATTTGATCACAACCTGGCTCAATTTAAATTGGAAGGGAACCATATAGATGTAGAATGCAAATTGTGCCATACGGATGTTGAATACCAGGGAACCCCGCAAGAATGTGGGCAATGTCACGAAGAAGACGATGAGCATAAGGGTGAGCTGGGTACGGATTGCGGCTTGTGCCATTCAGCCAAAGGCTGGAAACCTTCCACATTTGACCACGCTCAGTCTACATATCCGCTGACCGGAGAGCACGAAACGGTTGCTTGCGAAGATTGTCATGGCAATAAAATATTTAAAGGTACGCCAACCAATTGTTTTGCCTGCCATGCAATAAATGATAAGCATAATGGTTTTTTTGGACCGGATTGTTCCGCCTGCCATAATACTGGTGGGTGGCTTCCCTCTACCTTTAATCACGCCTTGAATCGTTTCCCATTGACAGGGGCACATGTAAATCTGGCGTGTACACGTTGCCATTCCAATTTTAATTACCAGGCTGCTTCAGCTGTATGTGCAAGCTGCCATAGAGAACCTGTTTTTCATGCTGGAAGTTTTGGAACCAATTGTGTCACCTGTCATACAACCACAAATTGGTTTGCCAGTTACACTGGTCCCCACCCTTCATTTGATGATCATGGTGGTATCAATCATGAAGGCGCAGCTTGCCGGGATTGCCATACCGTTAATTTAATTTCTGCGACTTGCACGAAGTGCCACGATAGCAACAACCCGGATGATTAAATCGATCACCAAAAACCTCGCCGTGCGATAACAGTTGCCCAGCGAGGTTTTTGGTGTAAAAAAAATAATGCTCACTCAACCTGGGAGGAAATTACAGGTTTGTTATCTTCAATTTTCATAACTGCAGGGATGAACAATGCGACCAGTGCTGCCAGAATGCAGGCAATACCGCCGATCAAATACCAGGTGCGAACACCCAATGCATCTGCCACTGGGCCGGCTACCAATAAACTTAGCGGGGACATGGCTGTGGCTCCAGCTCCGATCAGGGATAGCACGCGTCCCTGCATCCCGGGCTCAACAGTTGATTGCAGGATGGCGTGCAAAGGGCCATTCGCAAAAACCTGCATAAATCCCAGCACAAAAATACCTGAAAGAGCCAGGTAAAATAGCCGGGCGGGTAAACTTCCAAATATCAAAATGCCTACCCCTATTCCAATAATTCCAAAAATTGTGGTTGAAATTCGTTTCTTAAAACCACCCCAGGCGCTCAATATCAACCCGCCGACGATCACACCAATTCCAAAAACCGAATCCAATAATCCCAATTGCACGGCCCCTCCCTGGTATTCCTTGGTAACCATAAGGGGTATCAATGAACTGGCTGGAGTGAGAAGGAAATTGATCAACATGGCTAGAATGGCAACAGCCAGTAATCCGGGCCAGCCAACCATATAATTCCAACCCTGGCGTAGATCCTGCCAAAAAGTTGTGGTTTTAACCTCCCCATTGGCTTGAGCTTGTAGCCGTGCAGGCTGTGGAACGGATACAACTGCCAATAGGGAGATGGCGATCACTGCTGTGATCACATCCACGAAAAGAACCGTCTGTGTTGAAAAAATGCTAATGAGCAAAGCACCTAAAGGCGGAGCTATGATGTTGATCACACCCATCAAAGTCTGATTTAACCCGGCAATTCGTGCCAGGTGTTGTTTGGGTACCATGAGAGATGTGGAAGCCTCCATGGCTGGATAATGAAACGAACCACCTGCAGAGCGAATTAGCAGGATGACGTAGATAGCCCAGATACTTTGCTTTTCTATCATAAATAAATAGATCAGAACGAGTGTTGCCAAAGCTATCAGACCGTCTGCCACCAGCATAACAGTTTTGCGGTTCCAACGATCGATCAGGGTACCTGCAAAAGGTCCAAGGAATATTTGAGGTAACATGGATATCAATGTGGCGGTTGCCAGCACAGTCGCAGATCCAGTCTCTTTGGTAAGCCACCAAACCAGGGCAAATTGAACCAATGAGCTACCGACCAGCGAGAAGGCCTGTCCAATCCACATGGTGAAGAATTTAGGTGCCCATCGTTCAGGTATTCCATTATTTATTGAAGGTTCTTTCATTGTCATCTCCGAAAAGCTGTTTATAAAAAAATTATAAATCAATTAACAATTATCGATAAGAATTACATGCAATATTAATCAATTGTGGCGAAATATATTAATAAAATTTATATTCTGTTTGTGCCAGGGAAAAATTAAGGAGATATTGGTCTTTTGGGATTTTTTATGGATCGTATTTGACATATATATGATGGGTAAAGTATAATAAATATGATAAGTTATATAATATTTACTTAAATTAGAAAGGAAGGATTTTTAATGGCAGAAAAGAAAAAGAGTATTTTTGATAAAGCGGTTGATGCACTAACCAATCGGGATGAAAAAGCCGAGTTGGAGAAAGCCAAGATGGCTGCCGAAGCAGCTTCGAAAGATGCCGCAGCCCTGCGCGCTAAAATGGCCGCTGATAAAGCAGCTGCTGATGCAGCTAAAGTTGCTGCAGATAAAACCGCCGCAGCAAAGGTTGTTGCTGATAAAGCCATGGCTGAAAGAACTGCCGCTGCTGCGAAGGTCCTGCAAGAGCGAACTGCTGCCGCAGTAGCTGCTCAACCCAAGAAAGGCATTGTCACCACCCGAAGTCTGCGTGTCCGCAAAGACCACAACACCGATGCACCCGTAGTTGATGGTTTGGATGAGGGCAAGGAGGTTCAAATTTTGGAAACCTGGACAGATGGAAAGAATACCTGGGCCAAAATTGGAACCGACAAATGGGCAGCTATGGAGTATGATGGCCAGACCCTGATGAAATTCGCTTAACTGATCGTTTGATCATAAAAATATACATAAAACGAGGCTGTCTTTTAGACAGCCTCGTTCTTGTTAAAAATTTGAACCAAATTTGCCGATATGGATCAATTCAAGGCAAATATATCGAGCTATTTTCCCAGGCGCTGTTTGAATGCAGCAGTCAGAGCTGGCAGGATCTGGAATAGATCGCCCACCACACCAAAACGGGCAACTTTAAAGATAGGCGCATCCACATCTTTATTTACCGCAACAATGACCTTGCTGGTGCGCATGCCTGCCAAGTGTTGAATAGCGCCGGAGATGCCATTGGCAATGTACAGGTCAGGGGCGACAACTTTGCCGGTCTGACCAACCTGGTTGGAGTAGGGGACATAACCGGCATCCACAGCGGCGCGACTTGCACCAACTGCAGCACCAAGCACAGTTGCCAACTCAGTAACCAGGGCAAAGCCTTGCTGGGCACGCCAGATCTCGGCCTGCTTTTCGTCCATACCTGCGGGAGGCGTCAAGGCAGGATTGTTGGAAACTCCACGACCACCGGAGACGATCACGCCCGCATCGATCAGGCTGACACCGCCTTCAGCAGTTGTGTAACCTTCAACCTTGGATTTAAGCTCAGATTCACCCAGGGCAGCTGAAACTTTGGTCAAAGTGCCCGTGCGCCCGGTCTGTGTAGCAGGTTTCGGGAATGCTCTACCGCGCAGGGTAACGATCTGTGGTCTGGCCGAACAAGTCTCTTTGCTGAGCAATTTTCCGGCGTAAATAGGTCGTGTTACAACGATGGTATCCCCTTGAACTTCCAGGGCAGTTGCATCGACCATGACACCGGTCTTGAGATCGATGGCTGCCATAGCTGCAATCTCGCGGCCACGCGTAGTTGTCGGGAAGATGATGGCATCGGGAGAAGCCTCGGCTGCCAGTTTGGATAAGCTGGCGCTGAAGGCCTCAGCACGATAATCGACCAGGGTTACGTCGTCGGCTAACAAAACTTCATCGGCGCCATTCTCAAAAGCTTCTTTTGCCAGGGCGTCCACGTTCTGCCCAAAGATCACGGCTGTGACTGAACCGAGGTTTTTACCTGCGCCAAGCGCTTCCCAGGAAGCAGACATGGCCTGTCCTTTGAAATGGTCAATATATACCCAGGTTTTCATAGTACTTTCTCCGCAAGAATTTTGTCAGCCAAAGTAGCTGCTATCTCTTCGGGGCTGCTTCCGCTGATGATCTCACAGACAATTTCCCGGCTAGGTGGGTTGATAATTTCAGGCCAGGAGATGACCGATGAGGGAGCGCTGATCCCCAAGTCTGCCAGTGACCAGGCAGGAACTTCTGCCCGGGAGGCTTTGCGGATTCCCATAAAGGATGGGTAACGCGGTTCGCCATAATCCTTGACCAGGCTAACAACTGCAGGCATTTTTGCAGATACCACCTGGCGTCCTTCTTCAATGGCCCGTTCAACCTTTATGGTGTCGGCATCCACATTAATTACAGATGCCAGGGTGAGAGCTGGCCAATCGAG
>BS_KBA_SWE02_21mDRAFT_10000627_pt1 | contig 13333 bp, 10 predicted proteins | sample BalSeasSWE02_21m_FD_9196 | JGI IMG/M metagenome (IMG submission 9196)
GAGAGGTGAATTATCCAGGGGCGAAGCCCAACGAGTGACGCGGTTGCCAGAACGGACGGCGCGGAATATTCTCAAACAATTGTTGCTGGAAGGTTTATTGGTGTCACCGACCGCTAAGGGAGTGGTGCAACTTGGGATACCGTCGGCAGTGGCTTATTATTGGTTGCCACAGTTATATTCGAGTGCTTATTAACGGGGGAGTATAATGGGTTATCGAGTACAACGAATTTAGAAATCAACGAATTAGCCCGTCACCAATTCGTTTATTTCTAAATTCGTTGTACTATAACTTTGGTTGTGCTATAATTATTGCACTATCACTTTTACAGGAGAATAAACATGACAAACTTACTTAAACTCAACTACTTTTTCTTAGCTACTTGGTTATTGCTTATCAACTCGGCGCTAACCCACGCCGCCGACCTCACCTTCACGCCAGCCTCGCCCGTGGTCGAAGTCGGGAAAGAAATTACTTTGACCGTCTCAGGCACCAGCGGGCAAATCACTTGGTCAGCCCAGAAGGGTTGGATTGTGGGCGTAGGTAATCAGGTGACTTATAAAGCACCTGACCAAGCTATGTTTGATGTGGTGACGGTGTTGGATGCTGCTGGGAATATCGGCACGGTCAAAATTCAAGTGTTCGCCAAGTCGAATATCTCGCAAGAAAATGCGGTGTGGGAGGTATTTACGAATCGTAGTAGTATTCAAGCGTTGTTGCTGTCGGATGATGGTAAGACGTTGTGGGTAGGAACAGGTGGAGGCTTGGAAAAGCGTGATGCACAGACGGGAGACATTCAGCAAGTTTTTCTTAATACGGATGGGTTGCCAGACAATAGGGTTACGGCCTTATTAAGCGATAGCCAAGGCGGACTGTGGGTCGGGACTTATGGAGGACTAGCCCATTACACCGCACAAGGAGAATGGCAAGTGTTTAATCAAGAGAACTTAGGCTTGCCAGACAACTCGGTTTATGCCTTATTAAGCGATAGCCAAGGCGGACTGTGGGTCGGGACTTTTGGAGGACTCGCCCATTACACGGCGCAGGGACAATGGCAAGTGTTTACTCAAGAGAATTCCAACTTGCCTGGCAACTCGGTTACGGCCTTATTAAGCGATAGCCAAGGCGGTTTGTGGATCGGGACAGAGAAAGGAGGATTAGCCCATTACACTACCCATGAACAATGGCAAGTGTTTAATCAAGACCATTCTAACTTGCCTAATAACGAGGTTAGATCTCTATTAAGCGATAACCAAGGTGGTCTGTGGATCGGGACCAGAAAAGGAGGATTAGCCCACTACACCGCCCAAGGGCAATGGCATGTGTTTCAGACCGATAATTCCGACTTGCCTTCCAGCGCGGTTTTGGCCTTATTAAGCGATGGTCAAGGCGGTCTGTGGGTTGGGATGGAGAGAGGGGGACTAGGCCATTATACCGCTCAGGGGCAATGGCAGGTGTTTAATCAAGAGCATTCCGGCTTGCCATCAAACGATGTTTTAGCCTTATTAAGCGATAGCCAAGGCGGTCTGTGGGTTGGAACTTGGAAGGGAGGATTAGCCCATTACACCGTCCAAGAACAATGGCAAGCGTTTAAGCAAGACCATTCCGGCTTGCCATCCAACTTGGTCAAAGCCTTATTAAGCGATAGCCAGGGTGGTCTGTGGGTTGGGGGTTGGGAAGGTGGATTGGCCCATTACACCACCCAAGGGCAATGGCAAGTGTTTCAGAAAGACAATTCCGGTTTGCCTGACAACGATGTCAGAGTCTTATTAAGCGATAGCCAAGGCGGTCTGTGGATCGGGACTAAAGAAGGCGGATTAGCCCATTACACCACCCAAGGGCAATGGCAAGTGTTTCAGAAAGATAATTCCGGTTTGCCTGACAACTATGTCATGGCCTTATTAAGCGATAGCCAAGGCGGTCTGTGGGTCGGGACTAAGGAAGGCGGATTAGCCCATTACACCGTCCAAGGACAATGGCAAGTGTTTAATCAAGACAATTCCGACTTGCTATCAAACGATGTTTTGGCCTTATTAGATAGCCAAGGTGGTCTGTGGGTTGGGACTAGGGGCGGATTAGCCCATTACACCACCCAAGGGCAATGGCAGGTGTTTCAGAAAGACAATTCCGGCTTGCCATCAAACGATGTTTTGGCCTTATTAAGCGATAATAGCCAAGGCGGTTTGTGGGTCGGGGTTTGGGAAGGAGGATTAGCCCACTACACCATCCAAGAACAATGGCAAGTGTTTAAGCAAGACCATTCTGGCTTGCCATCCAACTTGGTCAGTGCGTTATTAAGCGATAACCAAGGCGGTCTGTGGGTCGGGACTGATAACGGATTAGCCCATTACACCGCCCACGGGCAATGGCAAGTGTTTAATCGAGGTGATTCCGGCTTGCCTGACAACGAGATTACGGCCTTATTAAACGATAGCCAAGGCGGTCTGTGGGTCGGGACTTGGGGGGAGGACTAGCCCATCTCACTTTTCCCCCCAAACAACCCGGCAACCGCGCTGCTATCCTCATAGCTAGTGGTGGCAACGATACGACCAACAGTCTGTGGGAGACCACCGAATCTATTACCACTTACCTCTACAAAATGCTTGCCGCCCGCAAATTTGTCAATGAAGAAATTTACTACCTGTCCTCAAAACAGTGGGCGGATTTCAATGGCGACGGCTTGGATGACCGCATTGTGGATGCCCCACGTCCAGAACGTCCACTCGTCCTAGACGACCTTCGTCAAGCCTTCACCTGGGCTAAAGGACGTGGCAAACTGGACCAACCATTGTATGTGTTCTTCATGGACCACGGCGGCACGGAGAAACTACAACTGAGTAAGTTAGACTATATGGAAGCCACGGACTTGAAAGCTATCCTGGATGATTATCAATCAACCACGGGGAATCAACTCGTGTTAGTCATTGAGGCGTGTTACTCTGGCTCTCTCCTGCCCGTTCTCAAAGCTCCTAATCGCGCTATTTTGACCAGTGCCAGTGCCAATGAAACCGCTAACTTTGTTGATAAACAAGGCTTTACTCGCTTCTTTACCAAATATCTTCTCAGCGGTGCNAACTTTTTNGAATCCTACCAATTAGCCCAACGTGACCAAAATAAGATGTTAGGCAAACTAGCCGAACGCACGGTGGTCGCAGGCGCGGAGGAGACTGCCAAAACCACGCAATCACCACAAATCGATGACAATGGAGACGGCGTGTATGACCTCACTCAAGATGGTCAGTGGTTGAAACAACTGAAAATCAATGGCGACTTGCAAATGGCGGACTCGACCCTAACGGTGGAAAGTCTCACCTCTTCCACCACTTTACCCGTTGGTCAAAGTCTAAATTTGCAAGCCAAAGCCGGGACTGTCAGTGGTCAAGTGAAACAAGTTTGGGCCGTGATTCGCCCGCCCCGCATGAATCGAGTGATTGATACCAACGGTACGCCTATCTTAGCGTTTCCCCGTGAAAACTTGTATCCCACCCAAGAGAAAGATACTTGGCAAGCGACTTGGAATTGGAATAATGCGGTCTATAATGGCGAGTATGAAATCACCTTCTATGCCGAAGATAAGCAAGGGAATATTGCGGGCAGTGAGACATCGGTGATAATTACCGTGACAGGAGGAGTAGAACCGCCGTCGCAAGCCACCGTCACTTTTCAATTGGAGAAAGACCGTTATCAACGTGGTGAACCTTTCAAAGCCACGGTCAAAGAAGATTTAGGCTATGGCTATGATTTGTATATTGGTATACAATTACCCGATGGACAAATTCTGACGATGAAAGACCTCAATCAATTTGCCCCGCTGACCCCACCTGCCAAATGGTGGTCAGGTCGTCCACGCCCGCAAAGTGCGTCTTTAAACCTGTTGGATTTACCCGTGCCCCAAGACTTACCAGTGGGCCAATATTGCTTATATGGAGTCCTCTCGCCCGCGGGGAATGATGTGTTTGAAGCACGAGATAAGGGTTTATGGGTGATGAGTAGCAAGTGTTTTGAAGTGTTTTAATTCTACTTTTGGAGTCCAAAACNTGTTTTGGACTCCATCCAATTTTTCGGTAGTCCCNCCAAAGCAATGGAGGTGTTAAAATTCAAGGNGTTATCAAAGGTCAAAGTTTCTTAAACCGTCGCCATTTAAGAAGCCGAGGTTTCCTCAACCTGTGAGGTTTAGGTGAGGACGGCACCGCCGAATGCACATTATTCATGAAACAAGTTTACCAAAGGGAAACAATATGAAAATACTTCTTTTAAAGAAAAAAATAATCTATGGTGGGTTTACCATTTCGTCGCTACTACTCAATCCAGTAATCACGTTAGCTTTTCCTGATTTGTCGGAGCCTAATGATACCCGTGAGCAAGCCACTCTCGTGCAGATTGATGACCAGACTCGTGTTCAATATACTTTGCATAGTTTAACCGATGAAGATTGGTTTAAATTTTATGCCTGGCAAGGGCAACAAGTGGGGGTGAAAGTGGATCCCGTTGGAAACGATATTGATGTGGCGTTTGAGCTTTACGATGCGGNGGGTAAGGCGTTACTCNCCAANCCTCAAGATACCGGTCTTTCNGGCGAAAAAGAAATTCTTAGTCGCCAGTCAATTTCCACGGAAGGTTTTTTTTACATCAAAATCACCGATGTGGCTAAATCGGTAAACACTTGTCGAGTGAATATGCAATATGAATTGCACGTTTCTAGTGGACAAGCGGGGGTGCCATCTGGGAGTATTTCCGGCACGGTCAAGGATGCTGTTTCTGGCACACCTATTACCGAAGCGTTGATGTACCTTTCTTACCAGCCAACCAAAGAGAATACGATCCATTGTCATCCGCCAAAATTTACTGACACTACTGGCGAAGTGGTAATAGGACTTGATACGACGACTTGTCCAGTTCCAGGGCTGTATACTTTGACGGTCGAAAAAACGCCGGCATATCAATCTAGCGTTTGTCAAATTCCGTTGGCANCNTNGTTGNCAACNNAGCAACAAATAACTCTTTGGCCAGAAGGTCAGTCAATNCCTCCCCTGTCGCCGGCGCAATTGAATTTTCACAACGGGGATACGCTTAAACCTTCACAGTCAGTGTACCACGAGGGTGACCGAATACAAGTTGACTTTGACCTACATGAGCTAGTGCCAGAAATTTGCGCTTATTATTATCTGGCTATTCTTTATCCTACGGCGGAATTTTTCTTGATCACAGAGCGAATTGACACGCTCGAAAAGTTAGTTAAGTTTGATTTGATTAATTTGCTACCGTGGCAAGGCCAAGGTAATCGGGTCATCGATTTGCCGGTAGATAGTCTTTTACCGCGTGGTAAATATTTACTTTATCTTCTCAGAATGCCAACTGCCGTGACTGACCCCTTAGCTCATTTAGGGGAAATCGGCGAATTAACGTTGCCACCGGTTGAATTTTTGGTAGAATAAAGAATCCACCTTACGCACCATCACCCCTAGCGGCACTGCCATTAAGTTAAGAAATTAGGACTCCGTTGGAATGGAGGCTTTAGCCGATAGATGGTTGGAGTGGAGGCTTTAGCCGGTGGCTTTAAAGTTCGAGGAGTTTTTACCGGCTAAAGCCTCTACTCCAATAGAAAAAAAAGCGTGGGGTAGAGGCTTTAGCCAGTGGATGGTTGGAGTGGAGGCTTTAGCCGGTGGCTTTAAAGTTCGAGGAGTTTTTACCGGCTAAAGCCTCTACTCCAATAGAAAAAAAAGCGTGGAGTAGAGGCTTTAGCCAGTGGATGGTTGGAGTGGAGGCTTTTTAATACCTCCATTAGTTGGTAGGGACTACCTTCGCCAGATTCCCCTCTCCTTTTGAGAGAGGTACCAGAGGTGAGGACAACGGGGCCGATTAGCATAAATATTTCAAGCAATTCCAATTAAAAACTTAAGGAGGTAGCTATGCCATTAAAGAAGACTAAACCAAATCTTAACCGGTTAGACCAGGTAGTCGCGGAGAGTTTGCGTAATCAGCAACTCCGGGAGCAGGGCTATCGTGAGCAAGCACTGAAGCTCTACCCTTGGATTTGTGGACGTTGTGGACGTGAGTTTGTGCTCAAAAATCTGCGTGAGCTTACCGTCCATCACAAGGATCATAATCACGACCATAATCCGTCTGACGGTAGCAATTGGGAATTATTATGCCTCTACTGTCACGATAATGAACATTCACGCTATACTGAAGAGGTTCTCTATGGTAGTGGAACGGCAGCAGGTGGTGAACCAAAACTTTCTTCTACCCATAAACCGTTTGCGGATCTCGAAAGTTTATTAAAGAAGAAAACGTAGTTATTCACCTTACGCACAGTTAACCCAACCACCTCCTGCCCTCCTTGGTAAGGAGCTACTTTATGCACACCAGTGAGTTTCTGCTCGTTCCCACGCGCAGGTTCAGGACGCTTGGCGTTCGGTACAGCCACATACGACGTCGAGCGTTTAGGCGGCATTTCCATGTGGCGCGTGGGAACGAGAAGAAACTATTTAGAATGTTGGAGTAGAGGCTTTAGCCGGTAGGGGTTGGCAGAATGTTGGAGTAGAGGCTTTAGCCGCAATGCCATTAAGTTAAGCTGCGTTGGAGTCCAAACCTTCAGATTTGGACCAGATTAGTCAAGGTGAGACGGCGTTTCTAAAGCTGAAGCTTTGGACTCCCTNNGTTTAGATTTGACAACTTTCGAAAAGTTGTCAAATCTCTCAACGCCGTAACCCTACCTTAACTTAATGGCAGTGCGGNTAAAGCCTCTACTCCAATACCGGCTAAAGCCTCTACTCCAACACCGGCTTGCAGCCTCAATGCTATTAAGTTAAGCCGCGTTGGAGTCCAAACCTTCAGATTTGGACGAGATTGGACGGCGTTGCCAAATCTGAAGATTTGGACTCCCTGGGTTTAGATTTGACAACTTTCGAAAAGTTGTCAAATCTCTCAACGCCGTAACTTTAGCTTAACTTAAATGGCAGTGGGGGTAAGGACGGGGGTACATACTACCATGGATACTCTTGCCAAGTGAGGTGGTTGAATCAACAGCACGTAATATAAATCATTCTGTCTCTAAACCCGGAATAAATTCCGGACTCCAAAACCAAAACCGTTACTTAAAAATTCCTCCTCCCGTCGCATAAAAATATCGCACAAACGCCGCTAACTCTTGATTAACAATGGCCAATTGCAGACCTCGCATCAACTGCTGATAATAATAAAGATTATGATAAGTGCTTAAATGTGCGCCTAAAATTTCGCGGAATCGACTAAGATAATTCAAATAAGCTCGACTATAATTTTGACAGGTATAACAATCGCAATTAGGATCTAACGGGCCCGTGTCTTGACGATATTGACTGTTACGAATCCGGACAATGCCTTGGCTGGTAAATAAATGACCATTACGCGCATTGCGGGTGGGCATGACACAATCAAACATATCAATACCACGACAGACCGCTTCTACCAAATCGGAAGGGGTCCCTACTCCCATCAAATAATGAGGTTTCGCCGGAGGGAGAGCGGGGGCTAATACTTCTAAAATCTGCCATAAATCTGCTTTTGGCTCCCCGACTGATAATCCTCCAATAGCATATCCATCAAAATCTATATTCATTAAACCTGCCAGTGAATTTAATCGTAACGACTCATATACTCCTCCTTGTATAATCCCGAATAATGCCGCCGGATTATCACCATGGGCCAGTTTCGAGCGGGCGGCCCAGCGCAATGATAACTCCATCGATTCTCGTGCTTCTTGCTCGGTTGCTGGATAAGGGGTACATTCATCAAATATCATCACGATATCTGATCCCAAAGCACGTTGTACGGCCATCGATTCTTCGGGCCCTAAAAAAATTTTGTTGCCATCATGGGGTGAACGAAAAGTCGCACCTTGTTCACTGATTTTACGAATATCACCTAAACTAAATACTTGAAATCCCCCAGAGTCGGTTAAAATAGGCCCTGGCCAGTGCATAAAATTGTGTAAGGTGCCGTGAGCGGTGATAATAGGCACCCCAGGGCGTAGCATTAAATGAAAAGTATTACTTAAAATAATTTGAGCACCAATAGCATGTAATTGCTCAGGTGTCATGGCTTTGACGGTGGCATAGGTGCCTACTGGCATAAATACCGGCGTATCAATAATCCCGCGTGATAGGTGTAAACGTCCGCGTCGGGCCAAACCGTCGGTAGCTATAAGTTCAAACTGCATGGTTATTTAGACTAGACTTTTTTTGATAATGTAATTATATTGCACTCTAAATGAGTAAACAAATTCATATTCGTAGTTTACAATTAAGGCGTTTATATTAAACTCATACGGTGGGCTAAAAAATTAGCCACTAATTTTACTAATGATACTGATGAAATTCTATCGTGTCAATTTGTGCAAGGTGTGGCTAACAGTTTTAGACGTTCAAATAATACTCTGATTAAGTTTAGACATTTAAAAGGCTACTAACGTGATAAGCGCTTCTCATTTTCCCTTAGTAGATAAGTATAATCGAAAAGTAACTTATTTACGTATATCGGTGACTGACCGCTGTGATTTCCGCTGTATTTATTGTATGGGCGAAAATATGACTTTTCTGCCCAGGGCCCAATTACTCACTCTCGAAGAATTAGAATGGGTAGGACAAGCATTTGTCGAAATGGGCGTGACCAAAATTCGAGTTACGGGAGGAGAGCCTCTCGTGCGGAAAAATGTGTTACAATTATTTCAAGGACTTGGTAAATTAAACGGTTTAAAGGAATTGGTCATGACCACCAATGGCTCGTTGTTAGAAAAAATGGCCAAACCGTTACAGGAAGCAGGGGTGAAGCGAGTTAATATTAGTCTGGATAGTTTGCNGCCCGACCGTTTNGCAAAAATTTCACGGGGAGGTGATTTGAATAAAGTTTTACGCGGGATTGAGGCTGCGCTTACCGCAGGATTTCAGCGAATTAAACTAAANGCAGTGATTATTCAACACCGTAACCATGACGAGGTAATAAACTTAGTGCAGTTTGCCATTGACCAAGGAGTGGATATTAGTTTTATTGAAGAAATGCCGTTAGGTAATTTGGAAAATCGAGACCGTAATGAAGTGTTTTATTCCAGTGACCAAATTCGGCAAGAATTAAAACAAGTCTTTACGTTAATACCTTCCATGGAAACGACAGGAGGTCCTGCACGTTATTATCATCTGGCTCAGACTCAGACCCGAGTAGGATTTATTTCACCCCATAGTCACAATTTTTGTGACCACTGTAATCGGGTACGATTAACGCCTGATGGTCATTTATTGCTGTGTTTAGGCCAAGAATCCGCCGTAGATTTAAAACGGGTCATTCGTTCACATCCAGGCGAAATTGCACCGCTCAAACAGGCCATCATTAAGGCGATGGAGCTTAAACCCAAAAACCATGAGTTTCTGGTAAGTAATTCATCACCCATTTTACGTTATATGAATTTCACTGGTGGCTAATATAAATTTGACCACTTGAAGATTTGACCACTTTCGAAAAAACAGTTGTCAAATCTAGGTAATTCCTGAAGATTTGACAACTTTCGAAAAGTTGTCAAATCTAGGTAATTCCTGAAGATTTGACAACTTTCGAAAAATTGTCAAATCTAGGTAATTCCTAAGGAGGGGTTGGGGGTGGCTATGCGTAAGGTAACTCAAAAATTATCGCACCACGCCTCAATTGTGCGTAAATAGTGCGTTAAACGCATTCGACTTCAGAACGAAAAATTTAGGAGCCCTAAACCTATGTCAACACAGACTACGACTCACTTGTCCTCGCCGTTAGACAATAAAACTAATTTACTGTTTGTCGCTATAGGGGGGTTTTTTGTGGCCAATGCCATTATTGCAGAATTTATTGGCGTAAAAGTTTTTTCCCTGGAAAAAACCTTTGGCTTTGAACCGCTGGCATTTCCTTTATGGGGAATGATTATTTCTTTAAATTTGACCGCAGGCGCACTCTTGTGGCCATTAGAATTTGCAATTAGTGATGTTATCAACGAATATTTTGGTAGGCGGGGAGTCAAGATACTTACTTATATCACCATTTTATTTATCGGTTACGCCTTCTTAATGGTCATTTTGACCATGCAACTGGCTCCAGTAGATTTCTGGATTATGCGACAAACTGAATACGGGCCTATTAATATGGAGGCAGCCTTTAATACTATTTTTGGACAAGGTCTCTGGATTATTATCGGCTCACTGATCGCTTTTCTAGTTGGACAATTAATAGATGTAGCTATTTTTTATCAGGTCAAACGATATACCGGAGAGAAATATTTATGGTTGAGAGCCACCGGCTCTACTTTAGTCTCACAGTTAGTGGATAGTTTCATTGTCTTGTTGATTGCGTTTTATTTTAATCCAGCCACACAGTGGGACTTATATCAAGTGATAATCCTGGGCATAGTAAAATACATGTACAAAGTTGTCATGGCCGTCGCCTTAACCCCCTTGATTTATCTTTTACATAAAATTATTGACGACTATTTAGGTCAAGAATTGGCCACCGAGATGAAAAAACAGGCCATGCAACATAAGTAATTTAGAGATTTGACAACTTTTCGAAAGTTGTCAAATCTTTATGCAACATAAATAATTTTATGATATAATCCCATTTGAATTTATATTTGAAAAATCCTCAATTTCANCCTTAACCAANGGAGGCTAATGTGTCGAGCATCGCTCTCACTACGGTGCGTCCTGCAATACAAGCTATTGTCCATGCTTATCACGGAAAATCTACGCATCTCTTACAAATGCTCTGGCGGGTCCAAGAAAAATATAGCTATATCCCAGAATTAGCTATTGATTCCCTGGCCCGCGAACTAAATTTACCGCGTGCTCACATTGCTGGAGTAGCTGGATTTTATAGCTTCTTCCACCAACAACCGCGTGGTCAATATGATATTTTGTTCAGCGACAACATTATTGAACAAATGCAAGGTAAAGCCGAATTAATGGCCTACATGCTAAAAAAATTAGGCGTGCAACGCGGTCAACCCCGTCCTGATGGACGAGTGACAGTGGACAACACCTCTTGTATTGGCATGAGTGACCAAGGTCCCGCTATTTTAGTCAATGGTCACACCATTACTCGCTTAACTAAATCTCGTATCGATACCATTGTCGATTTAATTAACTACCAAACCCCTCTGGCCGAATGGCCCAAAGAATTTTTTGAAGTCCATTCCAATATTCAACGTAAACATATTTTGTTAGGTGAATATTTTGAAGCCGGGAGCGCACTCAAAGTCATGTTAGAAAAAGGTGCCGACCTCTCCTTAGCCGAATTAGGACACTCGGGCCTGCGTGGCTGCGGGGGCGCTGGTTTCAAAACCGAAAGTAAATGGCTCATTTGTCGCAATACACCAGCGGATGAGCGTATTGTCATCTGCAATGCTGACGAAGGCGAGCCGGGCACTTTTAAAGACCGAATCCTCATGCAACGCTATGCGGATTTAATGTTTGAAGGCATGACCCTCTGTGGCTACATTATCAAAGCCAAAAAAGGATTTTTATATTTACGCGGTGAATACCGTTTTCTCTTAGAGTCACTAGAAGCCGTCCTCGACCGACGGCGCAAGGACGGTTTATTAGGGAATAATATTCTCAATACCCCCGGTTTCTCCTTTGACATCGAAATTCACTTAGGCGCCGGCGGCTATATTTGTGGTGCCGAAATCGCTCTGATAGAATCCATCGAAGGCAACCGCGGCAACCCACGGCGACGGCCCCCTCCTTTTCCGGTCACGCAAGGTTATCTGGGAAAACCTACGGTCGTTAATAACGTAGAAACCTTTGCTCTGGCAACTAAAGTCATGGTAGATGGTGCCGAGCGATTCAATACCTTGGGCACCGCCCAATCCAAAGGCACTAAACTCATTAGCATCAGCGGCGATTGTGACCGCCCTGGCATTTATGAATTTCCTTTTGGCATCACCGTCCGCGAAGTGTTAGAAGCCTGCGGCGCCAAGGAAGTCCAAGCCGTACAAAATTCTGGTGCTGCTGGCTACTGCATTTCCCCAGACGAATTTGACCGCCGACTCTGCTTTGAAGACCTCAACACCACCGGCTCGTTTATGATTTTCAATTGTACCCGCGACCTCATGGACATGGTCAAAAACTTCGCCAACTTTTTCGTCCATGAAAGTTGCGGCTTTTGCACCCCATGTCGAGTTGGCACTTCCCTGCTACAACAATATATAGAAAAATTTGACCGTGGCAATGGCAGTGCCTACGACTTGCAAGAAATGGCGACTTTAAGTCACTTGATTAAAACCACCAGTCATTGTGGTTTAGGCATGACTGCTGCTAACTACGTCCAAGATACCATGAAAAAATTTCCCCTGTTGTATCAAAAACGCTTCAAATCAGGTAGCAGTTTATCTCCTAGCTTTGACCTCGATGCCGCTTTAAACGAAGCCCGTAAGCTGACTAAACGTACTGATGCGGCTGCACATTTATAAGGGGAATCGTTGATATGACTCAATATGACATCACTATAGACGGACAAAAAGTTCCTTTCACCGAAGGACAAACCATCATGGAAGCGGCACTAGCGGCGGGAATTTACATCCCTCACTTATGCCACCATCCAGAATTTGCCCCCCACGGCAGTTGTCGCGTTTGTACAGTTACCGTCAATGGGCGCAATACCACCGCTTGTAACACCCGTGCCATGCCGGACCAAGTGGTCCTAAATAACACCAAAGAGCTCGAAGCCACCCGGCGAGCCATCATACAAATGCTCTTTGTCGAAGGCAACCATCTCTGCCCGGCTTGTGAAAAAACCGGCAACTGCCAACTGCAAGCCATCGGCTACTATGTGGGCATGTTAACGCCACACTACCCACATTTTTACCCAATCCGTGCCGTTGACGCTTCTCACCCTGATGTGGCCATTGATTTCAATCGCTGTATTTTATGCGAATTATGTGTCAGAGCCAGCCGTGATGTCGACCACAAAAACGTGTTTGCCCTCAGTGGCCGCGGCCTGAAAACTCACTTAATTGTTAACTCTCCCACCGGCAAATTAGCCGACACTAATTTTGCCGTGACTGACCAAGCTGCTCAAATTTGTCCCGTGGGGGCCATTCTCCACAAACGGCAAGCCTTTGTCATTCCAATTGGAGAACGTTTATATGACCATCAACCGATTAATCTAGTTGGCGACTTGGCGCCATCAAATCCTCAAGGAGCAAGTACCCATGGCTAAAAAATTACGAGTGGCCACTGCCTCTCTCGCCGGTTGCTTTGGCTGCCACATGGCATTTTTAGACATTGACGAGCGATTGCTAGAATTGCTCAAATATATTGAATTTGACCGCACTCCCCT
>BS_KBA_SWE02_21mDRAFT_10000628_pt1 | contig 13331 bp, 13 predicted proteins | sample BalSeasSWE02_21m_FD_9196 | JGI IMG/M metagenome (IMG submission 9196)
CCGCCTCCGGCCAGGAATGGATCGGCCGGTTCATCAACAAGGATCCTTCACAATCCGCTTTCCTGGCCCTGATGCCCGAAAAAGAGTGATCCCCCCATTGAAATCCTTACGATGAAAAAGNCATTCATGATCTCTGCGGCTATGGAGATTACTGAATATTTCAACCATCTGCCTGTTTCTGGAAACGATCAATAATATATAAGGCAATTGCACCGACGGGGATCGAGATCCCGACTACCACAAATTCCATCCATTTGGGCCATGGTAATTCCATTTCCGTTATCCTCCTTACGAATAATTAACTTAATTCAGAGCTGCGCATTTCGTTGTTGACGTTAAAGCCCGCTATTCAAATACCAATAGGGCCGCAGCATAATGAAAAATAATGCTTCGTACAATTAGAAAATTATGATACTATCTTTCTAAATTTTCAAATCGGGAGGTAGGAATAATGGAATGGCTGAACTATCATCATTTGCACTACTTCTGGACTGTAATGCGAGAAGGAAGCGTGACGGCAGCCTGTAAAAAGCTTCGGCTTTCACCGTCTACTGTCAGCACCCAGGTCGGCAAGCTCGAAGAGACCCTGGGCGGCAAGCTCTTTCGCCGGGTTGGACGAGACCTGGAGCCCACCGACCTGGGACGTGTGATATTTAGATATGCGAATGACATTTTTTCCCTTGGCCGCGAGATGATGGACACGGTGCGGGGGCGTGCAAGTATAGGACCCCTTCTGTTAAGAGCCGGAATTGTAAATGTTTTACCGAAGCTGATCGCCTGCAAATTACTGGAGCCGGCATTGCGCATTCCAGAGAGAGTTCATCTGATTTGTCACGAAGATAAAGAAGAGCGGCTGCTTGCCGAACTGGCCATGCACGATCTTGACCTGGTCCTAAGTGATTCTCCAGTGCGAAAAGGTTTGAGCATCAAGGTATACAACCATTTACTTGGAGAATGTGGAATTACATTCTTTGCAAGCAAGAAGCTGCCCGGACAGTTTCAAAAAGGATTCCCCGAATCACTTGACGCAGCCCCGATGCTTCTTCCGTTAGATATGACCACGCTCAGGGAAGGGCTGGAAAGGTGGTTTGAGTCTCTTCATTTAAAGCCGTTGATCGCAGCCGAGTTCGAAGATAGTGCCCTAATGAAGGAATTCGGCCAAAATGGCTATGGGATTTTTCCGGTCCCCTCTGTTATCGAAAAGGAGGTGCAATGCCAATATGATGTTGGAATTGTGGGCCGAACTGATGCAGTACGCGAACGCTTCTATGCCATTTCTTATGAACGGATTATCAAACACCCGGCGGTCACGGCGATTACAAAAACGGCGAGACGAGATTTTTTTGTCACCCAAAAAGAAGGGGCATAGGGGAACGTAAATATACTTTCAGCCACAAGGTATAGTTGTCGCTGGAGTTAAGTGTATACCCCAGAAATATTATTTATAAGCGGCAAGATCTACCAGTGTTGTCACCAAAGCCGGGACATCATCATTAAGGAAAGGGTGAAATGTAAAAACAGGAAGAGAGGGTTTTGTTTGAAAGTTTTTATTGGATTTCTTCAAACTATGCTTTTTCTGTACCCAGGTCAAAAATGTTATCGCACAAAATATAGCGTTGAACCAATCGAGAAATATATCAATGCTTCGGTTTTCAGACTATTCTTTTTTATGTAGCTCCAGCTAACAAATTTATGGTTGAAGATTCTGAGATAGTATCGGTTCCAGGATATCTCTATGATTTTTTTTAGCAGAAGAAGTCGATTAGGAGACACTGGAGATGGGTAGTATGTTTGGAGTGGAATATGTAGTATGCACGTTTCTTAAAAATTGCCAGATTCACCTATGATATAGGAAGTCTTCAATGGCTTAGTGAAGGTTCAATACCGCGTAAAAGGTGATGATCCTTCATTTTGTTTCAGGATATAGATCGAATTCAGGATATAATTTCTTTGCACAGTCCGGACAGATGCCGTGGCTGAAAAGAGTCTCTGTGTGTTCGCTTATATAGCTTTCGATCTGATTCCAATATCCTTTGTCATCCCGGATTTGTTTGCAATAGGAGCAAATGGGCAAAAACCCTCGAAGTTGTTTAATCTCAGCCTCCTGAACTTTTCTCAGTGCCTTCTGCGCATCTACCCTTTCAGTCACATCGATACAACTACCGATATAGCCTTTAAAATTGCCGTCTGAGTCAGAGTAGGGAGTTCCCCGATCAAAAATCCAGCGATATACCCCGTCGAAGCGGCGAAGCCTATATTCCATTTCGAATACTTTTCTCATGGCAAAGTTATCTGTATATGTTTTCAGACATTTTTCGAAATCTTCAGGATGAACCCCTTCGACCCAGCCGTCACCCACTTCTTGTTCCATTGAACGTCCAGTAAATGACAGCCATATCTCATTGAAATAGTCACACTCCATTGTAACCGTAGAGCGCCAAATCATTATAGGAGCCTTTTCAACAAGGAGTTTGTATTCCTCACGACTAAGTTCTTCTTTCATTAAGCACCCCAGTGATCATTTTTTTTGGGACCAGTTGATCCGACCCAATCCGTTTGATGGCCAGAGATTTTGATTTGAACGGAAGTTTTTCAATACGCGCTCCGTAGCCTGGACATGCCCCCTGTTATTTAGGGACCATCAACATGTCAAAGGCAAGAAACATGGTTTATAATATTGGGAAATTCAGCCCTGGATACTGAATATGATTGATGTTTTTCCGACCACAACATATGGGGATCGGTCGATTTACTTTCTTATCACGCTACCTTCCAAGTTTGCTTGCATAACTCTTGCATGGCATTCGAGTCAATTTAAGCCTATTTTTCAATCACTTGTAAACCGAAAATTTTAGAGGTGCACAACACAAGAATTCATATGCCAGCCTTGAAACAACAGCTTTCATCTTCATAGTCCAGTTTGCCGGTATCTCACCAGGAAATGAAGGAATCTTTTTGTAGAAACGGAAAATTGAAAAAATCCATACAGGCACAAGATATGGTATGCGCTGTGACGTTTAGGCATTTTACTGATCTTGGCAATACCGCCAACCCGTTTGATGAAACTGTCCCTATTCTCCAGTTCGAATTCCTCCGCACCGTTCCAGAAAGGAATGAATGCTTTCTTCCTGTCTGATGCCGAGCCTGGTCAGGGCAAAGTCGTAACGGACGGGATCTTCAGGCGCGAATCTGCGGAAAGAGCGGGTAATTTCCATAGCGGTTTTCATATTTGCCTGTTTTCCCTCCGTGAGATCAAGAAGGAGAGAAATCCGGTGCATGTGCGTATCCAGTGGAATGATCAATTTCGAAGCACTCACACCGGGCCATCCTCCCGGATCAACCGCATCTGTGCGAACCATCCATCGCAGAAAAAGGTTCAACCTCTTGCAGGCGCTGCCCCGGGCAGGCAAAGCCAGAAGGCTGTTTCGCGGGTCAATCATGTGCGACCTGATTTCGTCGGTCAGAAAAGTGATTGCGGGAAGAACGGTCTCCTGGGATGGATCATATGCAGACAGAAAGCAGAAATAAAGAGATCCGTGTTTTTCCAGGACCTTTTTTACGGCAATGAGGACCTGGGAAAGATCATGGCCTGAAGTAAATCTGTGCCTGAAATCCCGAAAGAGATTCGAAATATCGGCGGGGGAGGAGTTTTTCAGAAAGAAAAAGGGGGAGTCTTCCATTTTTTCCAGAACCAGAGAAACACTTTTCAGGATCTGGGCTACACGCCCATAAGCCAGTGAAGAGGCAACAAGGGCTGCAATCTCCCGATCCCCGGTATGCGCGTAGCGGTAGAGAAATTCAAGGGGATCGGGATGGACCCAGCTACGGGAATCAAATCGGGAATAAAGCCGGTCCAGTTGATGTTTTAAAAACAAAGGCATATCAAACCGATTGCGGATTGCGGATTGAACCGCCAAGACGCGAAGGGCGCAAAGCGTTTATCCAATGACCAATGACCAATGTCGCCCTACCGGGCCATGGACCCGCCATCGACCGTGATGATTTCTCCGGTTACGAAATTCGAAAGCCCTGATGCCAGGTAAAGGACCGTTCCAACCACATCTTCCGTTTTTGCGATTCTTCCAAAAGGGATACCGCTTTCAATCTGTTTCAGAAGAGTTTCATTGCTCCAGAAAGGCTGGCTGAATTTTGTCATGACCACACCTGGCGCCACCGCATTCACATTGATCTGATCCTGAGCCAGTTCAACGGCCAGGACTTTTGTAAGCATTTCCAAGCCGGCTTTGGCTATGCAATAAACCCCCATTCCCATGGCGGCCCTTTGCGCGGCGGTTGAACTGATGTTGATGATCTTTCCCGCTCCGGCTTTTTTCATGAGACGGGCGGCCCGACTCGAAACCAGATAGGCCCCTTTGAGATTGGTGTCCATGATTTTGTCCCAGAGACCTTCGTCAACTCCAACAAGAGAAGGAGTGAGAATATTCATGCCCACATTGTTCACGAGAATATCCAACCGGCCAAACCGAGCCTCCACACCTTCAAAAAGGGATTTGACCTGGTCTGAATTCCCTATGTTTGCGGCAATGCCTGTAAGGTCGAGTCCCTCCTTTCGGAAATCTTCGACGGTCTGGTCAAGATTTTCCTGCTTTCTTCCACACACAATAACTTCAGCGCCATTTAAAACCATCGCCCTGGCGATGGCCATTCCCAAGCCGCGGCTGCCGCCCGTTACCAGCGCTGTTTTCCCTGTCAGATCCAAATTCATTTCACCCATGATACCCTCCTGAATGGTTTACCGGAAAAAAATAAAAAAATCGGGCTTGGTTCTAACTTCGCCCACTTGATCCAATTAGTCGAGAGTACGTTCGGAAGGTCATAATCTTAATCTTAATCATAATCTTACTCTTTTACGGCCTATTTTAGAGCTGCCCGATTAAGATTACGAGTAAGATTATGAGTAGGGAAATAATTCTAATGGACCACGTTAGAACCAAGCCCAAAAAATCGAAAAGACCGATCCTTGCCAAACAGATTAGCATTCGAACTATCGCCTGCAATATGTCCGGGATATATCATGGCCTTCGATTATTTTGCAATCCATTTCAAGCTTTTTGATTTCATGGTTAAATTCCAAATATTAACCCGAAACCCACAACCCATCAGTCAGGGCTTTCGAAACGAAACTTTTCCAGGACGCCGTTTTCCAGGTCTGCATGCAACATGATGTTCCGAAAAACCTCTTTGCGGTTGAGTATAATTTTCAAAACCTCCATGGCCTGAAGGGTCGCGATGAAAGCAGGCGTCAAGGTGGGGACGCCAAAAATGGCCTCTGCGCTCTTGGTTTTGTCCCTTTCGGAATGTCCCTCGCCATAAAGAACCTGTAACCCCGGATCACCGGGGTATATGGTCATCAGCTGGCCTTCGAAGCCTGCGAGGGCGCCATGTACCAGCGGAATACCCAGATTCCGTGCCGCTTTTTCAATCACAAACCGGTCCCCCACGTTATCGAGGGCATCTACAACCAAATGCGAACCGGCAAATATTTCTTCCGCATTGGCGGCAACCACCCTTTGTGGCCGTGAGAGAATGTTAACCCCCGGATTGATATTGCCTATGACAGCAACGGCTGCGTCCGACTTGAACGTACCAAGCATATCCATACTGCAAAGCGCCTGACGGTTCAGGTTGGTCTCGTCGAAGCGGTCATAATCGATCACGGTCAGATTTCCGATCCCTACTCTGGCCAATAAGAGGATAACCTGCCCTCCAAGACCTCCGGCGCCGACAACGGCGACGTGGGTCCGGGCAAGTTTGAGCTGCTCTTTTAAAGAAATGGATTCCCTGTTTCGAAGGTAACGGTAGGGACAGATTCCGAGCGTCAGCGCGTGGACATATACCTCTCCCACACTCACACCTTTGTTATGAGCGATCTGCAGGGCCTGTTCATCTTTTAGAATTTTCACCCGACGTCCTGCCGGGTCATCGATGGTTATGACGCCTGAAAGAATTTCAACCTGCATTTCTTGTCCCTCCCCGGAGACTCCTTTTTCAGTTTTGGTTGAGACATGGAAAAATTATTCTTTTTTCAATTTGGCCCGCACATCGGTCTTTTCTTGACAAAATCCACGGAAACGGTAAGAATCCGTTATCTGTTTTAGTGGCAACAGTGGTTTTTTGCATTTTCATTCTTTTTAACCGAATCAAAACCCTAAATTCAAGGAGTTATTTTATGAAGATTCTCGTAAGTGACCCCCTGTCGGATGTGGGAGTAAAAATTTTCGAGGACGCTCCGGGGATTGACGTCGATGTCAATACCGGGCTTACGCCTGAAGAACTTAAAAAAATTATAGGGTCCTACGACGGACTGGTTATTCGCAGCGCCACGAAAGTTACCTCCGAAATATTGGAGGCCGCGGAAAATCTCAAGGTGATAGGCCGGGCAGGCATTGGATTGGATAATGTGGATATTCCCGAAGCCAGTAAGCGCGGGATCGTGGTCATGAATACTCCGGAGGGGAATACCACTACCACGGCGGAGCATACCATAGCCATGATCATGGCACTTTCAAGGAATATTCCCCAGGCAACATCCTCCCTGAAAGACGGTCGGTGGGAGAAAAAGAAACTGAAAGGCCAGGAGGTTTACAACAAAACACTTGGACTCATCGGCGTCGGACACATCGGGCGCATCGTTGCGGATCGTGCCAAGGGGCTTAAAATGAAGGTCATCGTATATGACCCGTATATAAAGCCGGAAGCCATTGAAAAACTGGATCTGGAGCCTGTTTCTTTTGATACCCTGCTGGAAAGGGCCGATTATATTACTATCCATACTCCCAAAACAGATGAGACCACCAACATCATAAACGCTGAAAGCATTTCGAAAATGAAAAAGGGCGCCATGTTGATTAATTGTGCGCGTGGAGGCATTGTTAATGAAGAAGCCACCTATGATGCCCTCAAATCCGGGCATTTAGGGGGGGCTGCTTTCGACGTTTTCATCACGGAACCGCCGGGGGCAAACCCCCTCATGACTCTTCCCAACTTCATCTGCACTCCGCATCTTGGAGCTTCCACAGTAGAGGCCCAGGATAACGTGGCAAGAGATGTGGCAGAGCAGATTACGGCTTACTTGCTCCATGGAACCGTGAAAAATGCCATTAATGTTCCGAGTATCAGTTCCGAGCTGATGACCGTCTTAAGGCCTTACGTAACCTTGTTGGAGAGAATGGGCTCCATGCAGACGCAGCTTGCAGACAGTGCGGTCATTGAGGCCAATATCCAATATTCCGGAACGGTCACCCAGTACGACACGGCTCCGCTGACTACTTCCATGCTCAAAGGTTTATTGACCCCTATCCTCAAATACGATGTAAATTTCGTCAACGCGCCGTATATCGCTTCGGACAGGGGAATTAAGGTTGTGGAGTCCCGGAGCAATACCTCGGATAATTTTGCCAGTCTTGTAAAACTGACGGTAAAAACACTGGAAGGCCAGAATGTTATTTCGGGAACCATTTTCGGAAAGAGCCTGCAGAGAATTCTGCGCATCAACAACTTCTATCTCGAGGCCATCCCGGAAGGCCATAATCTCCTCATTCAAAACCTGAACAAGCCTGGTGTTATTGGGAAAATCGCTTCAACCCTTGGAGAGAACAAGATCAATATCAGCCGAATGCAGGTTGGAGAAGAAAAAGAAAAGAAAGAAAATGTCATCTTTTTAACAACCAGTGACCTGGTTCCCGATGATGTCGTCAAAGAACTCTGCAAACTTGACCACGTCATGTCTGCACGAAAGATTGAATTGTAGGAGTTAAAAATGGATGAAGAAGAAAAAGGTTTTGTTGTAAAAGACAGACGCTCCTTTGGCAAAGACGGCGCGTTGAAATCCGAACAAACGGTGAAACCGGAACAAGGCTCGGAAAAACCGGGAAAAGGCGCGAACAAACCGAAAGAGGCGCCCGAGCAAATAAAGAGTGAGGAATCTTTCCCCCTGCCGGAAGTCAACTTTTCTTCCCTGATCCTGAGTCTGAGTTCATCGGTTCTCTTTCATCTTGGTGAGATTCCGGATCCCCAGACGGGAGAAAAGAGAAAAGATCTGACCATGGCTAAACACGGCGTAGACACCATTGCCATGCTGAAGGATAAGACCAAGGGAAACTTGTCCAAAGAAGAAGGGTTGTTCGTTGAAAATGTGTTGACCGACCTCAGGTGGCGGTATGTGAAAGCTCGGTGACTTTCATGCTCTTAATGCCCTGACGTTCTCGCGAAACCAGGTTTTCACAGGGAAGGTATAATGATTCTATGCCTGGAAGCAACCCTCCATCCTTCGTATTCCATACGCCCGCCAAACTCAATCTGCGCCTCAAGATAACAGGCATCAGGGAGAATGGATACCATGACCTTGTCTCCATCATGGCGCCCGTGCGCCTCTATGATCGCATAGAACTGAAATCGGGCGCCGAAAAAGCAACAAGAATAACCTGCAGCGGATTTCCTGTACCTGATGACGAAAGCAACCTCGTTTTCAAGGCAGTGAGGGCTTTTTCTTCCTGCACGGGAATGGACCATGGATTCCTCATACATCTTACCAAGAATATCCCCGTTGCAGCGGGTCTGGGAGGCGGAAGCAGTGACGCAGCCTGTGTCCTGATGGCCCTGAATGAAATGTGTTCCTATCCCGTTTCCAAGGAAAAGATGGCGCAAATGGCTCTTGGACTTGGAGCTGACGTCCCATTTTTTCTTCAGGGGGGACCCTGTCTTGCCCGAGGTATTGGAGAGATTCTGGCGCCCATTCAAAAATGGCCGGACCTGTGGTATGTGATTGTGATGCCCCCGATCGCCGTATCCACCGCGTGGGCATATGCCGAGTTTGACAGATATCAATTAAAAGATGCGGAGAAAGACGCTCGGGAATTAGAGTTGACAATGGATCAACATAACTATATAATGCCGGATTTCAGGGGTGAAAAGTCTCAACTGGTTCGGCTGCTGGAAAACGATCTGGAAAGAGTTGCCATTCCAGCCTTTCCAGTCATTGACACAATTAAGACTCTTCTCCTTCAAGCTGGCGCCGATGGGGCCCTCATGTCCGGCAGCGGACCGAGCGTCTTCGGTGTGTTTCAGGCAAAGGACCGGTGTTTTCAGGCAAAGGAATTTCTCCAGGCAAAAAACGTGGGGAAAGTTTTCGCCGTAGATGGATTAGTGGGGTGTCGTCAAGCGGTAAGACACGGGCCTTTGGAGCCCGCATTCGGAGGTTCGAATCCTCCCACCCCAGCCAATGAGAGGGCGCATTGAGACAGGATATTAAATTTTTTGGAGGAAGCTCCAATCCGGAACTCACTCTTGAAGTCTGTCACTATTTAGGGATCAAACCAGGAAAAATAGTGGTGAGATCTTTCAGTGACGGGGAGACCCTGGTTGAGATAGGAGAGAATATTAGGGGCCGCGACGTATTTGTGCTGCAATCCACTTGTACGCCTGTGAACGATAACATCATGCAGCTTCTGATTATGATGGATGCCATGCGCAGGGCGTCAGCGGAGAGAATCACTGCGGTTATCCCCTACTATGGCTACAGCCGCCAGGACCGGAAAGTAAAGCCGAGAGTTCCCATAAGCGCGAAACTGGTTTCCGACCTGATTACAGTGGCAGGCGCGAACAGGGTAGTGTCCATGGATCTTCATGCAGGACAGATCCAGGGGTATTTCAATATTCCCGTGGACAATATATTTGCTGCGCCGGTGCTGCTGAAATATATGCAGAAGGGTTTTCACAACGATCTGGTCGTTGTGTCTCCTGACGCGGGCGGTGTTGAAAGGGCAAGAGCCTTTGCCAAACGCATGTCGGCTTCCCTGGCCATTATCGACAAAAGGCGCGAGGCTGCAAACGTAGCTGAGGCCATGAATATCATTGGAGAAGTTCAAAACAAAACAGCGATTATTCTCGATGACATGGTGGATACCGCGGGTACCTTGACCGAGGCAGCCCGTGCCCTCAAAGAGAGAGGCGCCAACAAGGTCCACGCATGCTGCACGCACGCCGTCCTGTCAGGGCCGGCCGTTGACAGAATCGAAAGTTCTCCCATTGATTCTCTCGTGGTTACCAATACAATACCTCTGCGAGAAAATGCCAGAAACTGCGGCAAAATCATCTCCCTATCCATCGCTGAACTTCTTGGCGAAACCATAAAGCGCATTCACAGCTCCGATTCTGTGAGCACGCTGTTTGTTTAGATAACCGAACACCTTATACATTGAAGGTGTTTTTTACTTTGTGAAAAATTTTATTTGGAGGTTACTGATGCAACAAACCATCCTTGCTGCCCGCGTGAGAAAAGAAACGGGGAAGGGGGCAGCCAGACAATTGAGAAAAAATAAACAGATTCCCGCCATATTTTATGGTCCCTCGACGGAATCGACCATGTTGACCATAAATTTATCCGAATTCGATCGTATTCTGAAATCGGGTGGAACGGAAAACATCATTATTGATCTCCAGGTGACCACGGATGCCGGAACGGACACCAGGAAGGCAATTTTGAAAGACTATGCGGTTGATCCAGTGAAAGGTTCCTTGCTTCATGCCGATTTTTATGAAATTTCCATGGATAAAAAGATCAGTGTCAACATCCCCGTGCACTTGATAAACACCCCAAAAGGGGTGACGGACGGCGGAATTCTGCAGCATATCAGGAGGCAATTGAGCGTGACCTGCCTTCCGGACAAAATAATCGCTTCCCTGGAACTGGATGTTTCCGGAATGGAAATGGGAGATTCCCTCCACATAAGAGACATCCATCTTCCGGAAGGGGTCGACTGCGATGAAGAAGACCATTTGACCGTCGTGGTCGTTGCCGCGCCCGCGGTCGTGAAGGGAGCGGAAGAAGGGGAAGAAGAGGAAGAAGGGGAAGAAGCTGTTTCCGATGAAGGAAAAAGCTCTGAAGAAGTAAAGGATTAACCATTTTGTGAAAGTGGAAGGAGGTGACTGTCGCGGCAGGATTTTGTACTTGGTAGTTGGACTCGGAAATCCAGGTTCACAGTACAGAGACACAAGACACAACGCTGGTTTCATGGTCATTGAATCGTGGGGCAGAAAGCTGAAAGCGAATCTTGTCGGTTCTGGGTACCCATTAAGAAACATCCAGGCCAAGGTAAACGGGAAAAGCGTCCTGCTTCTGTGCCCTGCCGCCTATATGAATCACAGCGGGGAATCTGTAAAGGCTTGCGTCGATGATGATGGTCTGGAAATCGAAAGGATTTTGGTCGTTCACGATGACCTGGACCTGCCTGTGGGCAGGGTCAAAGTCGTCAGGGGTGGGGGTCCTGGAGGACACAAGGGAATAGAATCCATAATCCGCCATCTGCACAGTAAAAATTTTGCTCGAATCAAATTGGGAATTGGACGGCCACGATACGGAGAAACCGTGGAGGAGTATGTCCTTGCTCCCTTTTATATGGATGAAAGAGAGATTTTTCACAATGTGATTCGGGTAGCGGTCAGTGCGTGTGAAATGTTTGTTTTGGAGGGGGTTGAAAAGGCAATGAATCGCATCAATTGCCTAAGCTTAGACAAATAAGGAGGAATGAAACTGATGATTGGATTAACGAAACTGGCGCCCTTTATTGGGATTTTAAGTCTCATCATAGCCTGGTTGATCTATGGTTATGTGAAGAAACAACCTAATGGAACGCCTTTAATGCAAGAACTTGAGGACGCTATCCACACAGGCGCCATGGCTTTTTTGAAGAAAGAATATTCCGTACTTATCATTTTTATAGCCATCGTCTTTATCCTTTTGGGTTGGGGGATCGCATGGAAAACGGCTATCTGCTTTGTGACCGGAGCTCTCTGTTCCATGGCGGCTGGATTTTCCGGCATGACGGCGGCAACCAGGGGGAATTCCAGGACTGCCGAGGCCGCGAATAAATTCGGCCAGGCCAAAGCCCTGAACGTCTCTTACTTTTCCGGTTCCGTCATGGGACTGGCGGTTGCAGGTCTGGGACTCTTGGGCCTGGGTTTCTGGTTCTGGGTCTACGGCGGAAACCCTGAGACCGCCCAGTACATTAACGGCTTTGCCATGGGCGCAAGTTCCATCGCCCTGTTCGCCCGTGTGGGCGGCGGCGTGTACACCAAGGCCGCGGATGTGGGCGCCGACCTGGTAGGAAAGGTCGAGGCCGGCATTCCCGAGGATGACCCTCGAAACCCCGGTGTTATTGCCGATAACGTTGGCGACAACGTGGGTGATATTGCCGGTATGGGTGCTGATATCTTTGAGTCATTTGTGGGGTCTGTCATCGCGACGATTGCCATTGCCGCCACCATGGCCATCAATACCCCGGAAACCCTTGGTGCATTTGTAAAGGCGTTCCCGGTTCTCCAGGGCCTTGATGCAACGGCTATCAAACTGAAATATATGGCCATGCCGATTCTCGTGATAATGGTAGGTCTGCTCAGCTCTTTTGTGGGCGTGTTTTCCATCAAAATCTTCCAGAAGGGCAACCCTGCCGGCGCTCTCCGGTATACCACCTTTGTGGCCGCAATCATTTTTGTCATCCTGACCATCGCTGTAACCAAAGGTCTTGGCATGCCCATGGGTGCTTTCTGGGCGATCTTCTCGGGGCTCCTCTGCGGTATCGCCATCGGGCTTCTGGCCGAATACTACACTTCCGGTCCTCCGGTGAAACGGATTGCCGGGCAGAGCGAGACCGGCGCCGCGACGTTGATTATTGCGGGTCTGGCCGTAGGTATGCAGTCCACGTGGCTTCCGATCCTGGGTATCTGCATCGCGACCTTTGTCGGCTACCATGCAGCTGGAATTTACGGAATCGGTCTTTCCGCGGTGGGAATGCTTGCCACGGTTGGGGCTACCATGACGGTGGATGCATACGGACCCATTGCTGACAATGCCGGCGGTATTTCAGAGATGGCGGGTCTTGGTCCGGAAACCAGGAAGATTACGGACGGTCTGGATGCTCTTGGCAATACGACCGCTGCCATCGGAAAAGGTTTTGCCATCGGTTCCGCGGCCTTGACGGCCCTGGCTCTCTTTGTGGCCTTTACCCAGGCTGCCGGTCTGAAGCAGGTCATGATAGATAACCCTATGGTTGTTATCGGCCTTTTTATCGGCGGAATGGTCCCCATGACCTGTGCTGCCCTGACCATGACGTCCGTGGGCAAGGCGGCTTTTGCCATTGTTGAAGAAATCAGGCGCCAGTTCCGGGAAATCCCCGGGCTGCTGGAAGGAAAAGAAGGCGTCAAACCCGACTCGGCGACGTGTGTGGCCATCGCCACAGAAGCCGCCCTTAAAGAGATGGTCCTGCCGGGACTGGTAGCGGTACTGACTCCGGTAGCCGTAGGATTCCTTCTTG
>BS_KBA_SWE02_21mDRAFT_10000629_pt1 | contig 13323 bp, 14 predicted proteins | sample BalSeasSWE02_21m_FD_9196 | JGI IMG/M metagenome (IMG submission 9196)
ACTCTTCAATCCCTAACATGCGGCAGATCTGATCGGCATAAAGGCCCGCCGCATTAATCACGATGGGCGCGGCAAAATGTTCGCCGGTAAAGGTGGTCATGGAAAACCGGGCATCCGCCCACGATAACGATTTCACCCTACGCCCAAGGTAGAAGGTAACACCATTCGCCGCGGCGTTTTCAGCAAGAGAGATGGTCAAACCATAGGGACAGATGATACCGGTTGTGGGAGACCATAATGCTTTTATTCCTCCGACTCCAGGTTGTCGTTGCTGCATTTCCCTGCCATCGATGATCTCCAGGCCTGGCGCCCCGTTGGCCTCTCCCTGCTCTTTCAGCCTCTCCAGCTCTTTCACATCGGTATCATCCTGGGCCACGGTCAATTTTCCGATGTACTCAATTTTCACCTTTAATTCCCGGCACAGGTCGGTCATCATGGCATTGCCCTGTACATTGAGCCGGGCCCTGGTGGTTCCGGGTTTATAATGGATCCCGGAATGGATAACACCGCTGTTCCGGGAACTGGTCCCCATGGCCACATCCAGTTCCTTTTCAAGCACCGCCACATCCAGTTCAAAGCGGGAAAGCTCTCTCGCAATGGCATTTCCTACAACGCCTGCGCCGATAATGATCACATCATGCTGTTTTGTCATGTTCCCTTCCTAAAATCTATATCAACAAAGCGCATTTTCCATGTTCCGCTATATATGGAAAAATACGCTTCGCGTCAATGAACCACTGCATAAAACTCAGGCATCAATTCCCGCAAGACGTCTGGCAGCCCGCTTTTTTGATTCCAGATCGCTTTCGCGCAAGATGGTTATGCGATGAGCCTCCGGAGACCCGCCTCCGTGGATGTCGGAGATGGTATCCGCACTCTCCAGGGCCATTTTCTCCACCAGACGAAACATCTTGATTCGATTCTCCACCGGCACTCCTTCGGCGCCTTTCATGTACTTCTTCAGAAGATCGCCCACTTCCGGATTTTCAAAATCCCGGTCGGATGGCATATCGGCCACAAAACCGCCGCTGATGTCCACCATAAGCCGAATGGCTTCCGAAAGTTCCTTGCCTTCGTGAATCTTGGAAGCGTTGGCCAGCACCGTATCAATAAAATAGGTCCCCGACGGCTCTTGCTTTCCTTCGTAGGAAGAAGCCAGACAGCATCCGTACAGGGTCTCCGCCCGATGGATCATGTCGATGACCTTCTGCTTGTGATGGCCTACCTTGCCGGTGCCATTGTAGTCCATCATGGACAGGGCCGCCCCGATCATACAGTCGATCTTCCCGGACTTACACCCCCCATGGCTCTGTCGATGAAAGGAGGAGAATTTGACCACCATGTCAACGGCAAATTCCGTTTCACCACACATGAAGACCTTGTTCCAGGGGACAAACACGTCATCAAAAATCAGCGTAGGACAGTATTTGGAATAATGCACATTACCCCTGTCGCACCCATCCAGTTCACGCATATCCAGGGTGGATCTCCCGACCACGTGAATAAGACCCGGAGCGTCCTGTGGAACGGCAAAGGAGACCGCGTAATCTTCATCGCCGGCTCTCATGGCGCGTGTGGGCAACACGATAACTTCATGGGAAGACAGGGACCCGGTCTGGTGGGCCTTGGCGCCGCGCACCACAATACCGTCTTCCCTTTTTTCAACAACTCTCAAATACATGTCCGGATCGGACTGGGCACTCGGCGCCACGGACCTATCGCCCTTCATATCGGTAACGCCCGCATTGCATGTCAGATCGTTTTCCTGAACATACTTGAGGAACTCCAGAAAATTTTTGTTATAATTTGTTCCGTGTTTCCGGTCGATATCATAGGTGACGATAGACAAGGTGGAGAGGCAATCCAGTCCTGTGCAGCGCTGGTGGCAGGTGCCCACAAAGTTCCCCAGCTTTCGATTCAACTTGACCCTGGCCACCAGGTCTTCAATGGAAGCAGGGGGAAGCGTAAACCGGTTGACAAGTTCATCAATCAAAGGACTCGTGGTCACCGCCATATTCCGCGTTTCTTCCATATTGGCTACTTCATAGGTCGCCCCCGTCGCTTCAATTCCGGCCCGCAGTCGCGGATTATCCACCACATTTGTGATCTTCTCCCCAAACATATACACGGTGGGATTGAATTTTCTCAACGACTCAATATATTCATCTTTGGTCATTACGGCCATCTTTACATCCTCCTTGCTTTCTATTGATTAAATATTTTTTGGTATCTGTCCTAAGCGGTCATGACACAGTCGGGTCACCCCAACGCATAAAAATCCTTCTGTGTGAGTGGCATGTTGCCACGAAGGTTTAGGCTCCCCCCAAACAGATGGGGGATAAAAGCCCCTCTCACAGGGTAACAAGACCCTTTGTTTATTCGTGTGATTTGTGTGATTCGTGGTTGAAAAAGTGTTTTCATGGTAAAATATCTCGGACATCAAAAATCAGGGATATCCACTTTTCCACTCATTTTTTCCGCGCTCTCCAGAACCCTTTCCTTCACATCCGCGATATGGCCGGTAAGAATCTTCTGGGCCAGCGCCACATTTCTCTCACAGACCGCATCGTAAATTCTCTGATGATCATCGTTCACGGAACTCGTAAAAGCCACTGGGAGGTAGTTTCCACCGTATTTCAGAAACAACAGATTGTAGAGCTGTCTCAGGATTCTTATGTGCGTGTCCAAACCGGAAAGAGCGGCCAGGGTCAGATGAAATTCAACATTTCTGAGCAGCCGGTCCTGCATAAAAGGCTCCTGGCCTGCCGAAACATGAGCATCCAGAGCCGTTTTCAGTTCTTTCATTCCCGACTTACCGATGCGTGAAATGGTAGCAGGAAGCAGCGCAGGTTCAATCAGGTGTCGAAGCTCATAGATCTCCTTTACCTCCTCCATGCTGAAGGGGGTCAGAAAAAAACCTCTGTTGGGTTCATGGCGGACAAAACCTTGAATTTCCATCAGCTTCAACGCCTGAATAACCGGCGTCAGGCTCATTTTCAGTTTATCTGCAACCTCACGGCAGGAGATTTTTTGACCGGGAACCAGTTCCTTCAAATAAAGCAACTGCCGAATGCCCTTATAAGCCTTCTGGCTGCGTTCCCCGTTCTGATCTGAATTTTTCTCTTTTTCTACTTTAGCCATATCTTTTCCGGAAAACCTATTTCAATTAAAAACTTGATTAATTATTTAATTACATATATAACCCAATTGTCAAGCAGTTTTTGATTACATTTATATTATGAGAGCGAAAGGGAGGAGGAAACATGAGACTGCAGGAGTATGAAGCTGCGGATATTTTTGAAAAGGCCGGTATTCCCGTACCGCGAAGGAGGGTGGTGGAAACTACCGGAGAGGCGTTGAGTGCAGCGGGGGAAATCGGCTATCCGGTAGTAATCAAGGCCCAGGTGCTGGTAGGGGGCCGCGGACTGGCAGGAGGAATCAAAACGGCCAAATCGCCTTATGAACTGGAAACTCAAACCGATGCGTTGCTTGGTTCCGACATCAGGGGATTGCCGGTAAACAAAATTCTGATCAGCCAGCAGATTGAGATTGAAAAGGAGCTGTATATAGGGATCACCGTTGACGGTTTCACAGGGAAACCGGTGATCGTGATCAGCACGGAAGGGGGCGTAAATATCGAAAAGACGGCCCGGACAGCTCCGGATAAAATTGCGTCTGTTCATGTGGAACCAGGCCGGAATTTTTATCCCTACCAGGCAAGAACACTGTTTCGCAAACTCAAAATGAGTAATCGTCTACTGGTATCCTGTGCTGACATTCTTGTCCGCCTTTACAAGGTATTTGTTCAAAATGAAGCCCTCATTGCCGAAATCAACCCCCTGGTTGTCCAGCCCAACGGAGGCCTGCTGGCCGTGGACGCGGTGCTTGAAATCGACAATTCGGCCATCTCAAGGATAAAATATTCCATTCCCGATTTCTTGGGGCGCATAGATAATCCCCTGGAGCGCAGGGGAAAAGAGATCGGCGTTACCTATGTGGATCTGGACGGCGACATCGGGCTTATCTCATCCGGCGCCGGGCTTGGTATGGCGAGCATGGACATCATTGGAGAACGTCTTCGTCCGGCCAATTTCATGGAAACCGGCGGAGGGATCACGGAAAAGCTGCTCTATAAATGTATGGAACTCCTTATGATGAAGAAAGGGGTCCGTGCGGCATTTATTAATATCTATGGTGGGATCAATCCGATTCATGAAGGCGCAAAGGGCGTTGTTCGGTACATCAGGGAACACGACATCAAGATCCCCATTGTCGCAAAGGCACTGGGAAACCGGCAGGAAGAAACCTGGGAAATTTTCAGGAATGGCGGGGTACACGTGGTGACGGAAGCCGCTACGGAAAAAGCGATCGATCGCCTCTGTGAACTATTGGAAACCAACTGAGAGTGAGGAAAACATGAGCATCTTTCTTGATAAAGATACCCGCGTTATCGTACAGGGCATCACAGGGAAAATCGGCAGCGTCCAAACCAAATGGATGCTTGATTACCATACCAATGTGGTAGGAGGAGTAACTCCGGGCAAAGGAGGAGCAAAGGTTGAAGGCTTACCCGTCTTTGACAGCGTGGAGCAGGCTGTTCAGGAAACCGGCGCCAACGCCTCCGTTTTCTTTGTTCCGGCGCCTTTCGTCTTAGACGCCTTCTATGAAACGGTGGACGCCGGCATCCCGTTCATCGTGGTGGTTCCTGAGCATATCCCGGTTCACGATGTCATGAAGATGAGGGCGTACGCTCACGAAAAGAACGTATTTGCTCTGGGGCCGACGACTCCCGGCATACTGGTACCCGGAGTCGGAAAAATGGGTATTATGCCCGCATCCCTTTTTGTCCCCGGTCGCGTGGGCATCATTTCGCGCAGCGGCACCCTTTCCTATGAATTTGCCGGCATCCTTTCTGAAGTGGATGTGGGACAGAGCACCGTTCTGGGAATGGGCGCAGATCCCGTAGTACTGACAAATCTCTCCGAAATTCTGGAGAAGTTCGAATCCGATGGGGATACGGATGGGGTGGTCATCGTGGGCGAGGTTGGCGGAGAACAGGAAGAGCGTGCCGCTGAATTCATCCGGGACAACATGAAAAAGCCTGTGGCAAGCTACATTGCGGGTCGTTTTGCCCCGCAGGGCAAGCGGATGGGGCACGCCGGCGCCATCGTACGGGGTTCGTCCGGAACCTTCGAGGGGAAACAGAAGGCAATGGATAACGCAGGCGTAACCATGCTCGCATCTCCCATTGACGTGGCGGACTGGGCCCGCGGAAACAACCTTAGATAGTGGTTTCAAGGAAATAGTGTTGGGGACGCAGATTTTCGCAGATGCGCACAGATAACGAATAAAAAATCAGAGTTAATCTGCGTTCATCAGCGTCCAATTTTTTTTATTAAGGGATCATTTCACCTTCATTTCCTTATTGCGCCCACAGACGACAAAGATGCAGGATCACCTCGGCGCCTTTTTCAAGGGCGATCTCCGGAATACATTCGCTTTTTGATCGGAAAAAAAGAGAATTCAACGTCCTCACTTTTTTTAATACCTGCTCAGAACTGATCCGACCATTCAAATATTCCTTCTCGGTTTGAAATGATTATAAAAATAAGTCAGTTGGGNGTCAAGGCGAAGTGCAGCAATTCTCATTTTTATATTTCTGTGCAAAGTAAGCGGCAAACACCCCGGGCACACGAAAAGGGAAAATCCGCTGCAAAGTCTCAGTCCCTGCTTGACAAGCAATCATGGGTTTCGTAGGATCTCCGCGAGAAAGCCTAAAGTCGCAGGCAGGCAAATTTTTAAAGATAACATTTTTTGGAAAAGGATGGGGGTATCTTGTGAAAATTGACCATAAATTCAATGTTATTTCCCCGGAAGATCTCTTTCGCAGGATGAACGAGAGCAAGGATTTTCACCTGATCGACACGCTTACGCATGATCATTTTGAGAAAGTGCACCTGCCCCACGCAAGAAATGCCTGTGTCTTTGAAGTCACATTCATGAAGCAACTGAAAAAAATTACGCGGAACAAGAACGCGGAAATCATTCTTTACGGTTCAAGCGCAAAAAGCATGGATGCCATAAAGGCGGCCGAAAAGCTGAACCGGGAAGGATATATTCAGATCAGCATTTTAAACGGAGGCCTTGAAAGCTGGCGGGCTTCGGGATTTGCCCTGGAAGGAAATGCGCCCCTTGACCCTGATGACCCTGAAACCACCCTTACCCTTGAAAACGGCGTCTACAAAGTGGATACCAATCAAAGCCTTATCGAATGGATCGGAAGGAACCCGGATAACAAGCACTTCGGCACAGTCAGAATTTCAGAGGGAGATCTTACGGTGAAGGATGGACTTCTGAGCGGCTATTTCGAAGTAGATCTGAATTCCCTCGAAAATATCAATCTGGAAGGAGATAAACTGCACCCGGTATTGATTGCCCACCTGAAATCAGATGACTTTCTTTTTGTCAAAAATTTCCCGAAAGCCTCCTTTACCATAGAAAACTCGAGACCCGCAAAGGACCCGGTCCTTACCAGCCCGAACCATGAAGTCACCGGAACGTTGAGTTTGAGGGGAGTAGAAGTAAAACAGACCTTTTCGGCAACGATAACAAGACCCGCAGAAGGTGGTCTTGTGGCCCAGGCCCAGTTCGATATGGATCGAACACGATGGGGCATCATTTATGGATCCGCCCGCTTTTTTGAGCATCTGGGAATGCACCTGGTTTTTGACATGATCAATATTCAAATCAGAATCGTTGCACACCTCGCACCTGAAAAATGAAACATCCCCTCCAAAAAAGGGCTTGAACGTATGAACAATGATAAGACGGAACCTGCCCTGCCAACCGGTCCCCACCAGATTCATTTGGAGAGCCGGATAAGTTGCGCTCCATTTGAAAAACGTACTCATCGTCGGATCTTTAACAACAACCCGCGCTGAGCTTTCCTTTCGTTTCGGTCTTTTTCATTCCTGCATCTTCATCGGGTTCTATCACACAGCAGCAAGAAGATCCCTTCCGGCCTAAGGCGGAATTGATAACCGCTGCGGCACATCCCACGCCCGCCTTCACATACACAGCTTCCACCGGACAATTTCTGGCGCAGGCGCCGCATTCCATACACAGGTCCCTCTGCTCAATGCCGGCGCAGCCGTTATTCATGGCAAACACCTGGTGGGGACAGACCGCAAGGCATTCACCACAACCCACACATTTCTCCCGGTCCAATTGAAGAGTAACCACGTCCCTCAGATAGATCAGACTTCCCATATTATATTCTCCTTAAACTGCGAACCGCGAACCTACCCACAGGCATAAACCAGCAATAGCTCCACCAATCTCCAGGGGTACCGCCCATTTCATCTCTTTTCTAACCCCTGAAAGAGAGGTGTAGGTGGAGGCGCCGGTAAAATTCATAGCCAGGTAGGCCGAAAGAGAGGGAATCAACAGAAACCATGCCAGAATTTCGGGCCAATCTCTCCAGTTGGTGAAAAACCCTGTCCGAAAGGCCGCAAAGAGGATTGCGGTAATCAAACCCATGATCAGCCCTTTCACTGAAAATGCCCTGCCGGGCAGCCAGGGCAACAGGATCGGCGTCAAAACAGCGCCGGAAGCCAACGCGCCCAAAAGGGAAAAGACGGCAAAGAGTCCGTAACGGAGCGTTCCTGACCAGAACCCGGCGTCCCCACCCAGACCGCCTAACAAGAAGAACCCCGGAATCATGATCAGCGTCCATTTGAGGGCCCCCACCAGTTCAACGGGCACAAGAACGGTCCTTTCCCGGAGAGAGAACGTCTTTCGGCGCATTTCCGGCGTGGCCTTCATCCCCGCATCCAGAAATGCGGGCAGATCCGCCGCATCAATGGGACCATAGATCGCCTTGAAGCCGGAAAGCTTTTTTACCTGGTAGGCCGCAACCCCCGGACCGGCAAGCTGCGGGAGAATCACCTCCCGGTGATCCACAATCCGATCCAGTTGACTGAACCCGATACGCCGAACCAGTTCTTCCGTACTGAAGGCGCCCTTCCCGGCCGCGCACCACACGTTTATGCCATCCGTATCAAGAACCAGCATCCAGGCGTTTCGCCCGGGAAGGGATTCCCGCAACCGGTCAAAGCTCATTTTGTAATTGGCCGTAATCAGAACGGGATCGGATTTTCCCGGGTTCCCTAAACCATAAAGACCCGGATCAACGGTATATGCCATTCGTTTGACACCCCACCTGGCCTTGAACGTTCCCCAGTGGTCCGCTCCAGCCAACGTTGAAGATATGCGGGGAACGGGACCCACGGCCGTAGAGACGGTTCCCGAGACAAAAGGCTGGTCTGTTGATGGGAGGCTCAACTGAGCCTTCTCTTTTGAGGGTCAGCAGCTGCCTGAAGGATTTCCAGAAGGAGGAGGCCCTATGGGGAAAAGGCCGCCATTGATGCTGCCGGGCTTGACATCCACAACGTTTTTCGTTTCCAGATTCATCTTTTCAACTCCCCCTATTCCGACGTGCCGGACTCTCCACGGATAAAACTCTCAAGGAGATTCATATAATACTCAAAAACGCCATTTACTGTACAGTAGCAGACCCGTGGCCCATCAATCTCCCCTTGAACCCACCCTGTTTCCTTCAGAATCTTCAGGTGCTGGGAAACACTGGACTGGGCCAGGGGGAAGGCATTCACAATATCTCCGCACACGCAACGCTGCCCGGCAGGTTTGTTTTCCAGCATTCGAACGATCTCTACCCGAACAGGATGGGCAAGGCCCTTGGACAGTTCGGAAAGACTCTTTTTCCTGCTTTCCAAAGAATTTCCCTCTGGATTCCCGCACTCCGCCAGCTGATTCATGCGCTGTAACATCCCTTCATTCATTTAAACCCCATCGCCGCTATAAATATTCCAGAGCTCACCATCCATCTATCGTTAATCGTAGATATACGATAATACATCTCCTGTACGGAACTGTCAAGTTTTTTTCACACACAGGCGTGAAGCGCCACCAACCTCATCATTATCCATGCAGTGTTTTTCCAATTTCAAGTTTCGAGTTTCCAGTTTCTTTCAGTAATTGGCGGTTATTCAGGGGCGAGCGGAGCAGGTTTCGAATTAAGTTCAGAATCGCCGACAACGAAAAAACCTCCTTGACATCCCAATCGGGAACATATATATTCCATTAAATGCATATAGGAGCCACAATGAAAGAATTTATTGAAGTGATGAAAGCCCTTTCCGATCCCAACCGGGTCAGAATTTTGAAGATGCTCCAGCACCGCTCCATGTGTGTTTGTGAGATTCAAGCAGGACTGGGAATTTCGCAGCCCACCGTATCCAAACACCTGAAAAATCTCGAAAGGGCGGGGTTGGTTTCTTTTGAGAAAGACGGCCTATGGGTAAACTATTTTCTCGCTGATGGGCGTAAAAGTCCATACGCTGGAGTCCTTCTTGGGAACCTGAGACACTGGCTTGAAGACGACGAGGCTGTTTCGCTGCTTCTCGGAAAACTTCCCGAAATACGAAGAGAAAAAATCTGCAAAAAATGATTTTTTTTGCGCGTAATACATTGACATATAGTTATTTATAGATTGTTAGTGCGGCTACCTGGGCGCAAGAATGGTGCCTGCTGGTGAAAGGAGTCTGAATCGTGAAGGAACGTTGGAAACTGCTGATTATTGTGCTGACATTTGTCGCGGCCTATTATGTACCCTGGGCGGATCCGGTTATTCGCCGGTCCGGTCTGGAGGCCTTTCTGATGCTCCAAGAATATGCCAGGGAACACGTGTTGACTTGCCTCATTCCCGCATTTTTTATTGCGGGGGCTATTGCTGTATTTGTGTCCCAGGCATCGGTTCTTAAATATTTCGGGGCCACGGCCAAGAAAATCCTCTCCTATTCGGTGGCTTCAATTTCTGGAACCGTGCTGGCGGTCTGTTCCTGCACCGTGTTGCCCCTTTTTGCGGGGATTTATACGCGGGGCGCCGGTATCGGCCCGGCCACGGCTTTTCTCTATTCAGGCCCAGCCATTAACGTGTTGGCTATCGTGCTAACAGCCAGGATACTTGGATGGCAATTGGGGCTTGCCAGGGCTATCGGCGCGGTCTTTTTTGCGGTCGTCACCGGTCTGCTTATGGCCTTTATTTTTCGGAAGGACGACGCTGCAAGGGCCAAAGGGGAGATCTTCCTGCCGGAAGACGAGGGACAGGGACGGACCCTTGCCCAGGATGGGCTCTTCATGCTTACGATGGTGCTCATTCTGATCTTTGCCGCCTTTGCCAGACCGGCCGAAGGCTCAACCGGTGTTTGGCCGTTCATATTCGCCGCCAAATGGTACATCACCGCCGGGCTCCTGGTCATTTTAGGGTTTATGCTGAAAGCCTGGTTCGTCAAAGAGGAACGGGTCACCTGGGTCCAGTCCACCTGGGGATTCATGAAACAGATCTTTCCGCTCCTTGGCGCGGGCGTCCTGGTGGCGGGTTTTATGCTGGGAAGGCCCGGACATGCCGCCCTGATCCCCGACCAGTATATTGAAGGACTCGTGGGGGGGAATTCCCTCTGGGCCAATCTCTTTGCTTCGGTCTCCGGAGCCCTCATGTACTTTGCCACCCTTACGGAGGTGCCGATTCTTCAGGGGCTCCTCGGCGCCGGCATGGGCAAAGGACCAGCTCTCAGTCTGCTTTTGGCAGGACCCGCCCTCTCGCTTCCCAACATGCTGGTAATCGGAGGAATCATGGGAGCGAAAAAGACAGCGGTTTTCTGCGGCATTATTGTGGTTTTATCGACCATTGCCGGGATGATCTTTGGTTGGATTGCAGGATAAAATTAAAGGAGGTAAAATATGGAAATTAAAGTGTTGGGTCCTGGCTGCCCCAAGTGCCAGAAAACGGAAAAGATCGTGAAGGAAGTTGTATCGGAGTTGGGTGTTTCCGCAAAAATCGTCAAAGTGACCGATACCATGGAAATTGCCAAGCATGGCGTTTTCGGAACCCCAGCCGTCGTGGTGGATGGTGAGGTGAAAAGTGTGGGCAAGATCCCATCCGCAGATGAGATCAAATCCTGGATTCAGAAGTAACCCAAAATAAAAAGAGAGAGGAAACGGAAATGGCCGAAGATTGTTGTGCGACCAATGGAAATGTTATGATCCTGGCCTGCGCGGGAGGTTCTAATGTGGGGCAGCTTTCAAATCAGGCTGCGGTGGAGTTGACCCAGGAGGGGTTCGGGAAAATATTTTGTCTTGCGGGCGTCGGTGGACACCTTTCAGGCTTTGTGCAGTCCGCCAGGGATGTGCCTCAAATGGTGGCCATCGATGGGTGTTCCGTCGGTTGTGTCAAAGCCATCCTGGAGCACGCGGAGGTCCCCTTGAAACAGTACCTGGTCCTGACGGATCTGGGGATCGAAAAAAACAAGAATTTTAATCTCGCAAGGGCGGATGTTGAAAAGGTCAAGACAGCTGTAAAGGCGTCGACCGGGGGAAGTGCTGCAAACGGGCAACCGTCCGGCAAAACGTCTTCGGGGAGCTGCTGCAACTGCTAAATATTTCTCCAAAAAGAAAGGATAATTCATGACCGGAAAACCGATGACATGGGGCTTGGCTCTTTTGTTGATCTCAGCCTTTTTCTATTCAACACCGTGGGTCCGAGATGCAGGGGCTGAAGGATTGCCTAGTGTAGAGGAGTCGTATCCAGGCCTGGCTACGGGATTTCTCAAGTCGGCCACACTCGCAGAGATGGACAAAGAGACCCTCCTTCAGGGCGATGGAGTCGAGATTCAGGCCTCCTTTGCGGAGAAGGATTTTGGACAGGCACCGCCTGAGATTCGGAAAGGATTGGAAAAAAATATGTTCTTCCTTCTGGAGCAGAAGGCGATCTTGGAGTTCATTAAACAGGATGCTGAAACCATGGGCATTTCAGTGAAGCAGCCTGAGCAAGAAATGGTTCGGGCATACGTGAACCAACTGACAAAGGATCTGACCGTAACCGAAGCCGAGATGCGCACCTTTTACGACGGCAATAAAGAGATGGTGGGCGACACGCCTTTTGAGCAGGTCAAGGGCAGCATTGAGCCGTTTTTGCTCCAACAGAAAAAACAGGAAGTCGTGGAGGCCCATATTGCAAATTTAGGGAAAGGGGCCCATGTGCGGCTGAACCGAGATTGGGTGAAAAAACAGGCCCAACTGGCCCTGGACAACCCGGTGGATCAGGCTCGCATGTCCGGCAAGCCGAGTATGATCGAATTTGGCTCTACGGGGTGTGTTCCGTGCGATATGATGCAACCCATATTGGAGAATCTCAGGAAGAAATTTCCGGATAAACTCAACGTGGTCTTCGTGCATGTAGGGGAAGATAAGATGCTTGGCGCCCGTTTCGGTATCCGTGTCATTCCGGTCCAGGTCTTCTACGATGCCAAAGGGAAAGAAATTTTCAGGCATCAGGGTTTTTATGCGGAAAAAGAGGTGCTGAAACAGTTGAAAAAGATAGGGGTGGAGTAAAATAATGACAAAGAAAACACGAACCATAGCCCTTGGTGTGGTGGCCCTGATGGGCATCATCGGTGTCTTGAGTTTCCAACTTTCCGGTCGCTCATCGGAGGAACCCACTCCATCAGATGCACAACCGGCCGGCGTTGTTCCGGTCAAGGGGATGGTGACCATGGTGGATCTGGGCGCGGACTCCTGTATCCCATGCAAAATGATGGCGCCCATCATTGAAAAGCTCGAAAAAAACTATCGAGGAAAGGCGGCCATTGTTTTTATTGATGTTTGGAAAGACAAGGAACCGGCCAGGCGTTTCGGTATCCGCGCTATTCCCACCCAGATATTCTTCGATAAGAACGGTAAAGAAGTCCATCGCCACGTCGGCTTCATGGCAGAAGCGGACATTATTTCGCAATTAGAAAAAATGGGCGTCAGCTAAAGGCGCAACCACCGCGAAAACGAGACTGGAGATCATTGATGCTGGAAACATTTTTTCTGACCGTCAACGAATGGATTGCAGGCGGCACGGCCATTGCCGCGTTAGGTTGTTTTATCTGGGGCATGATCAGCGTGGTATTCAGCCCCTGTCATCTGGCTTCCATTCCTTTGATCGTCGCCTATGTGGGCGGGCAGGAAACGCTCTTAAAACCGAGACAGGCCGCCTGGTATTCCGTGACATTCACCGTGGGGCTTTTTATCACCATTGCACTCATCGGTACTATCTGCACTTTGTTAGGTCGAATGCTCGTCTTTTGGCTGAATGGTTTCCGGAGTTCGCTGAACATCTGGATAAAATGGATGAAACCTACAAGCAAATGCGAACCATCGATGAAAAGACCTATCAATTCATCTGCTTCGCCCTGGCCA
>BS_KBA_SWE02_21mDRAFT_10000630_pt1 | contig 13319 bp, 11 predicted proteins | sample BalSeasSWE02_21m_FD_9196 | JGI IMG/M metagenome (IMG submission 9196)
TATCATTATATAAAATTATATTTTTCAGATATAAATTCATTACATAGACAACTTAGAAAGTTTGCTCATGTATACAATGGTTTAATGAAAGGATATATAAACGGTTTAGATGTTATAAATAACATGTCATTTTGTAGTCAAGAATTTTTTTATCCTTCAGAAATTATAGCAATGTATATTGAACTATATAAAGGATCTCCAAGTAAACCATTTTCTGTAATTAAAAAACTATAGAGGTAATAAATGGCTAATAAAAGGATAGGTAAAGAAGAAGCTTCTAAAAAAATGAATGCTGCTGATAAAAGAATAAAAGGCATTAGTAGTATTGCTGATTCCACTATTAGAAGATCTAAAGTAAGTTTAGAAAAACAATACGGAACTTCTTATGGAAATAGACAAGCAGTAACTTCAGTTGATAAAGCTCTAAATAGTCTTGCAAAAACAACAGCTGCTTTAGCAGTAGGAATTAAAACAATTACTGTTGAAACTGCTAGAGGTGTGAAAAATATTACTGCTGGCGGTGCGAAAGCAATGAGTGAATATGCTAAAGCAATTAGTGAAGATATTCATATTAATAGACAAAATTTTATGGTTACTACTATTGGAAAGTTTACTCCATTAGTTGGGTATGCAGTTGCAAAAATGATGGAAACAACTGTTTTTAGAAATATGATTGATAAAATGAAAGTTGGGTTAAGTAGAGCATTAAACTCGGTTACTTCTAGATTTAAAAGATTAGCGTCTATGGGATGGGAAAAGGGTAAAGAATTCTGGAGTTCTATGAAGGATAGAATTTCTGGAACAAGCGGAGCTGTTAAAACTAAAATGGCTAATGCTCGTGCAGCAAAAAAAGAAAAAAAATACTTTACTAAAGAAGCAGCAATTAAAGACGCTTTAGCAGATGCAAATGTTGCTTCAGCAGCAAAAAAAGCATCTAGAACAAAAAATGTTGAGAAACAAGTTCCTCATATGGCATCTGGTGGTTATGTTAAAAAAGAAGGTTTAGCAAAAGTTCATGCTGCTGAAGTTGTACAACCAGTTGATAAGATTGTTGATACTATTGTTAATACAGTTAATAAAAGATTAGATGAAAAAGAAAAGAGAGAAGGTACTTCAGCAGAAGGTTTTGCTAGTATGTTTAAAAAAAACAAAGAACAGGATTTCTTTGGATTTGATAAAGTTGGTACTAGTTTTAAAAATGCTTTCCAGATTATGCAAAGAAAAAACTTGGCTCTTGAACAAAGAGTTATGAAACGAGATGCAAAAAATCAACGTGGTTTAATTGGTTCTTTTATGACAGCATATTCCGAAGAAGCTAAGCAAGAAGAACTTCCATTAATGGAAAGACAAGTTCGTGCTACTTTAGCAGTTAAAGAAGCTATTGCAGGCGAAAATAAAAATGCTATAGTTGCTTGGCAAAAAATGTTATATGAGCATCCATTCTTTCATGCTATACTTGTTGGTCTTAAAGGGCTAACTACTTTAACTACAGCTCCATTAAAATTTATCTTTAGAAAAAGAGGATTATATTCTTCTAGATTAAAATCTTCAGGTACTGTTTTTGAAAGATTATATGATTCTAATTCATTAATTTATACTGGTTTAATGGAGAAGATGGATGATTTAACTGCTAATACATATGTAACTGCTAATGCAACTAATGCAACTGCATCAAAAACTGGTGCAATAGGCAAACATGTTCCTGGCACAATACCAGCTCCAAAACAAAAAGGTTGGAGTTTAGCTGGAGTTACTGCTAGATTAGCATATGGAGGTTTGAAATATGGTGCAAAAGCTATTGGTTGGGGTGGTAAGAAATTAGCTGAAAAATATGGTGGTGATAGATCTAAAAAGTTTATGGATTTTGCAAGCAAAGATTTATTTGGTAAAGATGGTCATATTAATAAAGCTTTTTTTAAAAAAATATGGGCTGGTAGAAATGATAAATTAGAAACCCAGCTGGAAAAAAGAACAAGATGGAGAAAAGAAGCGCAAGAAAGGAAACAAAAAAATCGAGCAATAAAAGATAAGCGTGATGATCTTAAAAGCTTTAAAGATAAGGTTGCATTTGGTTATGATAAAAGAACCGCAGCTAAAAAAGTTCAAGAAGAAAGAAAAGTTAGAATGCGTAAAAGGTTAATTCCTGATGCTTATGAAAAGATGAAATTTAAAGAACAAATCAAATACGAGCAAGATGTTGTACTCCGTAAACAACAACAACAAAAACAACAACAACAAAAAAAATTAAAAGAAAATAAAGAGAAATATAAGAAGAAATATGAGGATCCATCAACAGGAAAAGATAGAACAGGCGGAAAAACATTTTCTAGTAAAATAACAGAACTAGTTAAAAATAGTAAAAGTCAATTAAAAGTAAGTATTCAAAATAAAATGGCTAATGTTAATACACTTCAGAAACTTAAATCTGGTGCTAAATCATTATGGACTTTTGGAGCATTTGTTATATCTTGGTTAATGAAAACTGTAATGAAACTTCCTACTATGTTAGGAAGTTTAGGAAAATACTTACTTGCTGTACCATTTGTTAAACCACTACTAGCAAAATTAGGAATTGGTGGAGCAGCAGTTGGTGCTGGTGCTAGTACTGTTGCTAAAAAACCTGGTTTATTATCTAAAGGTGCAACTGCTTTAGCTAAAACTAAAGTTGGTCAAAAAGTTGCTGCGTCAGCTGTAGGAAAAGGTGTAGCAAAACTTGCAGGAAAAACTGCAGTTAAATTTGGTCTTAAAACTGCTTCTAAACAAATTCCTATATTAGGTGGTTTAGTTGGTTTGGGACTAGGTATTAGAAGAGCGATGAAAGGAGATTTTGTTGGAGCTGGATTAGAACTAACATCAGGTGTTCTTGGTTCTGTAGGATTTTTGAGTGCTGGAGCATCTACAGTAGGAAGTTTAGGTATTGAAGGTGTTTTAGCTTATAGAGATATTAAGAGTAATCTTAACAAAGATGATATCGCTAAAAAAGCTGCAGAAGAAACAAAGAAACGTGCTGATAAATATAGAAATATTCAGGCAAGTTTTTCAGAATATCTACCTGTAATAAATCAATTTGCTGGAGCTACTACTACTGGTGCTTTAATTTCTAGTTATCTACAAGGTAAATTAGGAGATAATCCTGATGCATTATTAAAAGCAGCAAATGCTATTAGTAAACTCAAAAAAGACCAACTACAACAATTTCAGATAAACCCACACACACAACAAGTAGCGAAAGCTATTGTTGCTGCAGGTAGTGAATTAAAGAAAGGTAAAAAATATTTATCGAAAAAATATTCTAATATTTCTGAATATGCAGAAAAAGGTTATAAAACTGTTAAGAAAGATTATAATAAATTAGGTGTTACTGGCATGTCTAGTAAATATATTGAACAAGCTGAAGATAGTATTAATTCAGGTATTAAATCTACGAAAAAATATATAGATGGAATAGATATCGAGAAATACAAAAAAGAATTTAGCCATTTATCAGATAAATCTCCAGAAGAAATAGTATCATGGGTTAAGAAACAAAAATCAATAAAAGCTGGAACAAAAATGTTTAATTCAGCAAAAAATTCTTCAATAGCCAATAAAGTTGTTGATGTTGCTGAATCATCTTACAATGCTGTTAGTGGAGTTGTAAAAAATCCTATGGATTTCTTTAGTAAATTTTTAGAAACTTTTGGCGGTAATCCAAAACAATTTTATTTAGATACTAAAGAAAAATTATGGGGCGGAATTGCTGCAATAAAAAAATATGCTATTGGTTCTTATAAAATACAAAAATCAATATTTGATCATAAGGTATTACAAGCTACTGGAAAAGAAAATGAAATATCATATATAGACAAACCAGAAGCTCAAGAAAGACTTGGTTTTACAGCAGGAATAAATGGAAAAAAAGTTGCTGGCATGAATGCAAGACATGATTTATTTCAAGCAGCTTTAAATAGTGATATGATGCAAAGCTTACAAGGTGTTAAAAATTCAGTAGATATGGGAACTAAAAGCAATAGTACTTTAATAAATACAGTTAATAATAATAGTCAATCAACTGTAGTTAGTAATGGTGGTAGTGGTGGAAATCCTGTTCAACCATCTGAATTAGATGATTTTGTAAAATTAATATTAACAAATGGTCTTTCATAAGGAGAAGAAATGACAATATCATTAGATGGAATGATTTTTGGGATGCCTCCAGGCACTCATGTTAGTGATGCAATGATGATGAACTCAATGCCTCAAGCAACTATAACCCCATGTGAACCAAAATTCAGCGAAGGACTTTCATTATTCAAACTCGATCAAGAAAATGGCAAAAAAAAGTACGATAATATATTGAACAGTGTAGGATATTCAATATCTAGTAAGTCAATTAGAGTTGCATATCTTGCAGATAATTTTCCTACTGATACTTTTAATAATGAATATGGAGAGACTTTTCTTGATCGTTTTGCTCAAGCTACATCTAGTGGTTTAGGTGATTTGGCACAAATAGCTGGATGGACAAATTTTTCAACAGCTGAATCACAGGCAAAAAATTTTGTAGAAGCTTTACCTTTTGGGGGTGTTGCTACTGGAGCATATGATACTTTTAAGGGTATGATTAATAATGCTGGTGATAAGATGAATACAGAAAATCATAAAATGTTTAATAATATGCAAAAAACTATGCAATCTCTTGTTACTGGCGCAAGAGTTGATTTTCCAAGTGTTTGGAAGAATAGTAGTTTTACACCATCATATGGAATGACAATAAGATTATATAATCCTAATCCAGGAAATGCTACTGATACAAAAAAATATATAATAGGACCATTAGCAGCTATACTTGCTTTAGGTGTTCCTTTTGCATCTGAAGATTCAGCTACTTTTAAATGGCCACTAATATGCAGAATTAGATCTGAAGGAATTTATCATTTAAATGCTGGGTATATAAATAGTATATCTGTGATAAAAGGCGGGGACCAACAAAATATTGCATACAATCAAGTTTTAGGAATGGTTGATGTTAGAATTGATTTTGGTAGTTTATATAATAGTATTTTAGCTGGAAAAGGGACTGACTTATTAGGAGAGGATAGACCTACATTAGGATCTTATCTAGAAGCTATTGGAGGTAAATCAGTAACTAGTGCATCTTCTAGTAAAACATTGATGGAGTTAGATAATTCTGTTGGTCAAACAACAAGTTCTACAACTACTAGAGGAATTACATCAAATCAAACAGCTGTGCAAAGCAATAGATCTACAGGTATAGAAGATTTAGATTCTTTATTGGCAAATAATAATTTTGTAAATTATTAACATATAGAATTTCTCAAAGTTAATGTTAAATAATATGCTACATAAAGATTAATTAAGGATTTAGTTTGATTAGTTAATTTGTCAAATTCTTTATCAAATTTTATATCTTTTACAATAATTTTAGTAAGAATATTTACTTGTTGTTTAAAATATACTAATGATTTAGTTTTTTTAATTGCCATTAATGAACGAACATTATTAAAAAATTCATTGCCACAAAGGTGTCCAACTTGAGATAATTCTTTTACAAATAATTCTAATACTAATCTTATATTATCTACATTATTAATATTGGTTAAACTTTGAGATAAAGATGTTGCTAGAGATGCTCTAACTTTTGTAAGTGTTCTAGCATCATTCATTGCTTTATTATCTATAACTTTATATACTGTTAAATTTTTAATTACATCATTAATAACACGACTAGATTTCTCTATTTGTTGATATTGAGTGGATTCATCATCTTCATTAGGATTTCTCATAGCAAATCCATCTTTTCCAGCTTTGTAATATATTTCAGCAAAGCTTTTAATACTTTGAGAAATTCTAGTTCTACATTCTGTTATAAATCTAGCAATTCCTTCAACATCTCCACTTTTTATAAATTTTCCAAATCTATTATCCATTTCTATTGACATAAAATATAATGAACCAGGAATAGTTTTTTCTCTTGAAAATAAATGAGTTTTTGTTAAATTTTCTAAAGAATATTTAAAAACATCTGGGTTACAAAACTGCATTTGTTTATGCATCAAATTTGTATAATTTCTGATAATATAGAATATAAGCATTGATTTATAAGCGGTAACTTGACGACTTTTATTTAAAATATACATAAGAAAAATATAAAAATTTGATAAAGGATCTTTATGTAATTTCCATTGTGAAGCAGCAGTACCTTTATAAAATCGTTTTACAAATTCAGAAATATCTTTTTCTTTTAATTTACAAATAGATAATAATTCATAATAGTATTTTTTAAGAGATGGATAATAACATGGTTCTGACAAATTGGATAATTCTAGTGCTGTAATCTTATGTATAATTCTTTTTAATTTTTCCAAATTAATATCAGATTTATCTAATAATATTTCCATAATTATTCCATTGTAAAAATTTTAATAGTAATATCATTATCTTCAAAATATATCCATTCCGGACTATATTCTAATAATTTTTGTTGAGTAAAATCATTAATATCAAAATGAAAGAATACACCACTTTGAGGTTTTAATAATCTACAACGAGAAACTCCTTCTACATTATGCACCAAGTCTATAATTTTTGAACGTCTAATATTTATTTCTGAACCAAATGAATCTGAGTAGTAATCTATAATACTAGTTTTAACATCTGCTATTAAAGAAGTTTCATTAATTGAAGAATCATTTTCTATAAACACTTCTAATAATATTTCTAAAGGAGTTTGATAATAAGGGATTCTCCATCCTAAATCACTATAAATATATTTAATACTTTCGTTTATAACAAATACAATATCATCATCTTTTGGTTCTATAAATTCCCAAGTCTGATTCACCAAATCTGTACATTCAGCTATCTCATATTTATGATCATTCCAATCACCGCCTTCATATCCAGATACTATCCACCTTTCATTTGGAATAACAGCAGTAGGAATACCACTTATTCCAGTTCCTATTCCTTGAACATCTTCTATTGTGGAATCATTAAATAACATATTTTTTGATAAACCAGTTGTATTACATAATTTTATATTAATAAAATCAGTTAACATTCTATAATTCTTAAATGTAAAAGAATCTAAATATGTTTGAAGAACTTGACTTTCAAAATCTATTTTATTTATGCTATCATAATATGATTTTTTTATAACAGGTATATCATATATAATTGTAGCAGTACTATCAACTACTGTATTTGATATCATGTAAGATTTTAAGTCTTGTCTAAATGTAAACGAAGCAGAATATTCAGATATTGCTTGTATTGTTAAATTAGGATTACTTATTTTAAAATAATATGTTTGATTAGCAACAGGTATATCCATATAATCAGAAAATTCATATTCAAATGTACCACCATATGTCCCTGGAACATTAATCATAGAATACTCATCATTTGTTGATAATATTTTCATTGCACATGTACAATCTGCAAAATCAGGTTCTGTTGAAGTATATGATAATACAATTTTTGCATTTGAAGGATCTGTTTCTGTAACTTCTAGATTATTAACATGAATATAATATAAATTATCTATATTATTTTCATCACCCCAACTCTGAATTAATGTAGGAACTAGCGATATTTCTCTCATGATATAATGATAATATGCTACAGTATTTATTCCTTCAACAGTCATTTCAAATAAAGTTATAAAATCAATATTATCAATAGTAATAACAGTATCTCTTGGAATATATAGAGTACTTGTAGGAATAGTATAACTTGAGTTTACTGTTGGTACTATATCTTCTCCAAATTTTAAAATAGTAAATAATTGTATTTCATTTATTTTTAAATCAGATCTTTTTAGTACAGGTTTTGTATTATTATATACTGGAGCTCCTGGAATAACAACTTCAAATTTTTTATAATCTTGTTCTGAAACTAATCTATTTAAACTAGTTAAACTTTGGATGGAATTGCTTCTGATTTGTTGTAAATCTTCCTCATCTGCTCCACCAAATGCTGGGGAAGGATTGGTTACAGTATAATTAACTATAGTAGTTTCACCATTTTGTGTACAATATATTCTTCCACCATTAATTATTGAACCAGCAATAACATTTCCAACAGATCCTTTTGTTATACCAAGACGAACATTAATTGTAGAACCTTTCTCTGGTTGTTCTCCTATAATACCATTCCCAAAATATATTTTTCTACCAGAAGGCGATCTTCTTGCTACATATCCTTTATCGGTACTACTCATTAAATACAAGCTATCAAATTGATTCCATAACTCACCATCAGTNTCAGTAGGTTCGTTTAATGTTCTAACATATACTTCTAAACTTGATAATTTTCCATCAAATGTAAAGTCAACGTCAGTGAATTGATATACTTGTAAATCACTATCAATTGTTTTATCATCTGTTTTTACTTCATATTGTCTTACTGGCAATACAAATTTAAAAGTATTTTGATCAGAAACTAGATCAAGTATTACTGGAATCTCATACACTTTTAAATTTTCTACTGCTTGTATACTTACAGAATTGCCTCCTGTAATGGAAATTTTTGTATTATAATAAGTAATAAACTTAATATCATCTCCAGTTGAAAATTCAAATCCTTCTTTAATATTGAATTCAGTGTCATCAATAAAAGGCAATGGGACTGTTATCAGAACATTTGCTTTAGCATATTTAGCTTCTACAGGATTATATCCAAGGAAAGAACTTAAATTATGAACAGATTCTGGCAATTGAGCTTTAGTTAGAAAAAATTCTTTATATATATTTGTTTGATAAAACATTAGATTAGATGATAAGGTGGTAAGAATATCTATAACATATGATAAAAATGAAGATTGTACTAAATCAATATCATTTAATTCCATATATTGTTGGAGAAACTCTANTACTTGAGTTCTAATNGCNTCTCTTGATGCATATATTGTAGTTGATGTAGGTGTTGTCATAATTTCCTCTATATTTCTATAAGACCTGCATTATCATTCCACATGTCTACTAGATTAATTTTAAGTTCCTCATCTTTAGCTAACATTCTAGCTAAAGTTGTTGCTTCCTCTACAGTATGAATTTTTTTATCATAATCAAAAAATACATAAGTATTTTCTGTTTTAGCTTCTAGTTTTTCTATTCCTTTACTTTGATACACTTTACATTTTAATTTCCAATATCTTTTTTCAGTATTTGGAAAAGGTTCTATTCCTGTAATTTCAAATAGTGGATATGTATCATTTGTTGATTGTAGAAATTCGGATTCAAATTTAACAAAATCCCCAGCATATGGTGTTATACCATAGATTGAAGGGAACACAATACTAGTCTCTTGCTCTTTAATTAAACCTGTTTCTGAACCATCAAATGCGGTTGAAATCTCATCTGCAAAGTATACTGGTAGTAATAAATATTTATCCCATTTAATACCTGATAAATCTCCAGTAGTTTCATATGCACCACCAAACATTTGAGTATCATCCCATACAGTTGCATCTTTATTTATATTCCAATAAGTCGTTAAAAAAGCTACTCCATGCTTACTATAATAGTCAAGTACTAGTTCTTGATACTCATGGATATAGTCGTAAAGTCTTTCCCAATTTTGCATGGTTTACCTCGTTATTGAAGATATAAATTTAGATAGCAATGGTTTAACTACTGCTTGTTTTTTCATTGATTTCATTCTCAATTGAATATTATTAATAGGTTTCAAAGTTAACGGAGAAAATTTTCCATCAAACAAATACACTTTAATATTACCAGAACTATATTCATTAGAATAACTAACTTTATAATTAGAATTTAGATATTTTCCTTTCTTTTTTAATATGATAGAAAATTCTTCTTCATTTTCATTAGGAATATCACAATAAATTTCTTCTAATTGTATAAAATTTTCTGATTCTTCAAAATCATCTATAAAAATATTAACATATTCTGAAGGTGATTTTAATAACATTTGAGATGCAATTAAACCATTTTCCATCAATCCTAAAACATTAAACACAAAAAATATCTTATCCATTTCAATAATAAATATTTGAACATTTCCGATATGCTTCTTAACAAAAATTCCCTTATATGTTTTTAAGATACCGTAAATGATTCTATTTCTCATAATATTTCCTATTATACATAGACTTAATTTTCTAATTTAAATAAATTTTGTTGTTGGATTACAACAGTTAATGTTTTTTTATCTCCTTGATATTCTAAATCTAGATCTACTACAAACCCATGTCGATCATTCATAAAGGATATATTTATATTAGTAAGTAATGCTCTATTATCATACAACATTAATCTATATTGAATTTCACTTTTGATTCCTTCTATTGTAGTTTCATCAGCTGGTTCAAAAATGTACTTATATAAATCACTACCATATTCTGGATTTTCTACATATGTTCTAGTTGGAGTTAATAAAATATTATTCCATGAGTTTATGACAGTTTGTATACCACTAATAGAAGAAAAATCTCCAGATGAAGATACCACCGGAATATAATCATATAAAACTGATTTAGAACCAATTACATGATTATTAAATTTATCTAAAGGAGAAACCATTATTTTTTTCTATCCTCTATTAATCTCATTCGCTGATCTTCAATATCTGATTTCCATTTTAGAAGATCATTGAATCGTTTTACTGGCATTATCATAATATCTAAATATCCCTGATGAAGCATTTCAATACATGCAAATATAGATTCATTTTGCATTTTTTTATATGAATCAATAACATTAGGCTGAGTACACCATGCGAAAAAATTGCGACACTAAATCTATGTCCACATCCTCCTCTGCACTACAGTGCGGGCAAAATGACTTCATCTTCAAATCAACCCCATATTTTCCAAGCTCATCGGCATAAGTTTTATGAATCATTCTTTTGTCTCTAGCTGGAAGTGTTAAATAAGCATCTAAAATATCTATCCTCTCGTTATATATTTTTGATGTTTTGTCAGTAGCTACATCTTGTTCAAATCTATCAATAATTAAAGTTTCAGTAATTAATTCTATAGATGAACCTGGTCTACTACTTAGATTTTTAATAGCAGTCATTTCATCCCATAAAGAAGGTTGTTTAATTACTGCAGTTATTCCCTTTGAAACTGGCAAAGCTACTTTAAATTGTTTCTTTAAAATATCTTTATCAGGGAATATATTAAAATTGAATGTATCAGATGCTTGAATTGTAACTGGGTATTGTTTACTACAAGTAGAGCATGTAATATCATAATTTCTAACCTCTTCATAGGTTATATGATATAATCCGTATAATAAAGCATCTCTATCTTTTAAAGTACATATCTTTAAAAATGCTTCAAAATCTTTAATTACGGTTGGTTTTTTAATAAGTGTTTCATATATACACTTATTTAAATGTTCAGTAATTTTGTTTGGTGAAACTAAACTACCTTTCATTTTCTCTTCTTCTTGAACGTTTAAACTTCTTACACTAAATGTAAGTTTAGTATGAGGAGTAATAATCTCATACTCTGGATACGATAAGTTAAATCCTGTAAATGGCATTTTGAATTCCTTTCCTTCATAATCTAATTAATAAAATTCTAACACTTATTCTACATTTTGTCTGCTTTCAATTGTAATTTTAAAATTTTTGATTGCAAACTTTTTTGACAATTTTCACTATTTTTAGCTTTATTGCAAGTGGCCATACCTGATTTTAGTTTTTCTATTCTCATTGTCATAGCTCTTTTTTTGAAAGATCTCATACAATTTTCTTTATCAGGTTTTCCATTACAAGCTTGTGCAGCTTTACCTAAATATTGTTGATATATTTTTGCAGCTGCAAATGCCACCATTGTAGCAGCAGCTCCAGCGGCCATTCCAACAACTATTTTGTTTGATGCTGCTTTACCAGCTGTATCTATAGCTAAGTCACTAGCAGCTTTAACTCCTTTTTGAACAGTTGATTTAGCAGACTTCATTGCAGATTTCATATTATTATATAAACCCTGTACATATTTCTGCTGATCACCTACTTCTGTTAAAAAATTTAATATAACTTTTGAAGAAGATAAATTATACTCTATTATTGGACCCATTTCAGAAACTAATTTAAACATGTTTTTATTATTTTTATAAATAGAATTTTGAAATTGTTCCCATACTTTTTTTTCTTCTATTATATTATATTTTTCAAATGGTATTTCATTATGAACTATAATATTTATAATCTGATAATCAGAAGCTTCATTTTGAATAAAATAATTTAATTCTCTGTCGGTATATATTTCACATATAGTATCTCTACAAATACGTAAAAATAAAAGAGAATTATTTATATTCATATGAACCTCATTTAGTTTGAAAAAATAGTCGAACCCATTTTAAAGAGTTCGACTATTTTAGATTAAATTAAGCAGTAGCTTTTTTATCTTTTATTTTTTTCTTGGTTGCCGCAATTTTAACATCTAAAGCAGCTTTTTCTTTTTCACTCTTTACTGCTTTTCTATCTTTAATCAATTGTCGCATCTTTTTAACTAGTGCCCAACCAGCTACAACCCCAACCCCAACCCCTACTGCAGCTGCTGTTTTAGGATTATTCTTTATAACATTCATAGTTTTTGTACCAGCACCAGCAGGTTTTACAGGTACAGGTTTAATTTGTGCTTGTAATCTTTCATCAGTTTTTTTGGCAAAGTTTTTAAATTTTCCCCAATATTTTGATCCAAGTTCTGTACCAGATTCTGGACTAAATTCTAACAAAGCACTATTAGAAAGCATTCCTGTAGCTCTAGAAAATTCAAGTATTGGAGCAGCAGATGAATAACCCATTTCACTTACTGGGCCCATTTCATAAATTACAGTCATGATATCTTCTTGAGATACATCTTCACGAAGTTGATCAGTATTCATAATGATAGATTCTTTGAAAATATCCCATACTTCTTGCTCCGCTACAGCATCAAATTTATTCTCAGGCATTTCACCTAAAGTAATAAGATGCATAACCTCATAATCTGAAGCTTCATTTTGGATATAATCAGTAAGTTCTTGTTTTTCTTTAACATTTGAATTTTTAATTGATTCACAAATGTTATTTCTTGCAACCTTTAAAAAAAATAAAGTTTCTAATACTGGATGTAACATAATAATCCTCCTAATCTATAATTTTATTTATTGTTTAATTGTTTTCACCATAAGAATTTACGGTACTATTTACCATAGTATTTCCGGTTGAACCATGCATAGATTGATGGAACTGAGTGCATTTATCAAATACCCATTGTTCATGCCAAGCATAATCCACATTAAATTCAATTTCAATATCTAATTTTCCGATACTTTCAATATCACTTGCATGTA
>BS_KBA_SWE02_21mDRAFT_10000631_pt1 | contig 13314 bp, 13 predicted proteins | sample BalSeasSWE02_21m_FD_9196 | JGI IMG/M metagenome (IMG submission 9196)
GACTTCAAAAAAACATGATTTAAAATATTATGCAGACAGTATTAAAAGAAAGGCTGAAAAACTCCCTATACTCCTCAAGTCGCGAATTAGATACTTTTTCAACAAGGAATCATTTTACCTTTTTGATTCCTTGTAACTAGATAAATCATCCGTGAAATAACTAATCAACATTTAACGCATTCCAAACAGCAGTTCTGAAAACTTTAAAAGTTTTATATTTTAACACTTAGACCAATTATTTAATAGATAAAAATTAATATTTCAAATGAAAAAAGTTTTGATTATTGCACCAAAACACATGGGTTACATCGAAAAAATGGTGCATGAACTCAATAAATATAACAATATAGATGTTACAGATATTCACATACCCAAGTATAAATACCCCAAGTTATCGTCAAAAATTAAAAACTTTTTTTTGAAGAACGAGTTAAAATTTGAACACAGTGAGAAGTACATTAACAACATTATTTCTGATCAAACATTTGATATTATTTTAGTCATTCGCCCTGATTTACTCTCAATAAAAACATTAGAAGAATTAAAAAGTAGAACTAAATATTTTAAGACCTATTTCTTTGACGGGGTCAATCGATTTAAAAGAAAACTTCAACGGGCTCCTTTATTTGATGAGATTTTTAGTTTTGAACCTGAGGACTGCAAGGAATTTGGTTTTCAATTTATCACCAATTTTATTTATGAAGAAAAGCCTGAGCAATCTATTTTTGAGCCTATCAAATACAGTGTTTTCACCATTTCAAGTTATAATAAAAAAAGATTCGAAACCTTGCTAAAAGTAGCCGAACTATTGAAAGAGCAAAATCAAGCGCACAAAATTATTGTAATGAATAATAAAATTGAATCACATAATTTAATTGAAATCATCAAAGAGCCAATCACCCTTGACGAGACTAAACTACTACTTAAACAATCCAATTGCATGCTAGACATTGCACCTATTCAAAAGCATAAAGGACTTACTTTTAGAGTGTTTGAAGCTATGGGTCTCCATAAAAAAATTATAACAAATAATCCAGATATTGCAAATTATGATTTTTATAATCCTCAAAACATTTTAATTATTAATGAGAATAATATAGACATTCCAAACAGTTTTTTGTCATCTGAATACCAGCCTGTGCCAGATGAAATTTACCAAAAATACACCATACAAACATGGGTAAAAACAATGTTTAAGGAAGTATTATAGACAACCCAATAATTATTAAGTAATTAAATTTATTTTCAGAATTCCATATTAACATACTTAGTATTTTGCTTACAAAATTTAATAATCTATTTTTGCAATAATAGTTGAGATAACTATAATATGTTCACTACACTCAATATATTCTAAATATTCCAAGAAAAAAGAATGATTAAACTTTCAGCTGTTATTATTACTTACAATGAAGAGGAACATTTAGATAAATGTTTGAGCTCCTTAAAAGACATTGCTGATGAAATTATTGTTGTAGATTCCTTTTCATCTGACAGAACCCCAGAGATTTGTAAATTGTATGATGTCACTTTCGTTCAACACAAATTTGAAGGATATATAGAACAGAAAAACTACGCGACTTCTTTAGCTACTAATGATTATATTCTATCTCTTGATGGCGACGAAGCGCTTTCTGAAACTTTAAAAATGAGTATTTTAGAGGTTAAATCTGACTGGAAATATGATGGTTATTTTTGTCACAGGTTAAATAATTATTGCGGACAATGGATTAAACATTCAGACTGGTATCCTGATAAAAAGCTTCGATTATTTAAAAAAGGAAGTGGTGAGTGGAAAGGTATTAACCCTCATGATTGCTTTACGCTAAATAACGGACTTCAATCCGGTAAATTACATGGTGATTTATTGCACTGGATGTACAGAGACTATTCAGAACATAACCTCAAAATAGAACATTTTACAACAATTGCGTCAGAAGCCTATTATAAACTTGGAATAAAATCGTCGATATGGAAAATAATGTACCGCCCATTTTGGGGTTTTTTTAAAGCGTACTTTTTAAGATTGGGTTTTTTAGACGGACTTAATGGTTTTATTATCTCCGTACAAACCTATCACAGTACTTTTTTAAAGTATATTAAACTTTATAAATTATGGAAAACTAAAGCTTAGACTTTCTTTTCCAAAACTTCATAGTCTGCTTAAATCTGATTTTTTTATAATATTTATCTTGAAACTTTTGCGTCGAGGCCCACATCAAGTTGAAAATTGAATTATAGTCTTCTCCAGTACATTTTGCATATTCATCACTCATAATCTCTATCATAGATTTAGCTGTAGCCAGTTTTGCAAAATTTTTAACGCGCGTTTCAAAATCCATAAAACCAAAATTCATTCTATTTAAGTCAACCAAATAAAATTCATACTCTTTACCAACTTTTTTAACCAAAGTATTCCCAGGTGAGTGGTCTAAGAAATTAATTCCATTTTCATGAAGCTGAAAGGTAAACCTAGTAAACGCTCTTAAAATAATTTCATGATCTGGATAATTAAAATCAGTAATTAGTTCTCTATAAGTAAGATCATACTCTAAATGTTCACTTACATAAAAACTTCTATTAAATAAAAAGAAATTAGTATTTTCAAAATAGGCAATAGGTTTTGGCGTACCAACACCCATCTCAAGAAGCTTATTTGCATATTCAAAAGATCGTTGTGCTTTACTTTTTCTAAAATATTTGTATACAATTTTATTGATGAAATTAGGTTTTTTAAAAGCCTTGATATTTAAATTAAAGTCTTTCTCCTTAATAATTTTAATTGTGTTTCTTTCACCAGTTCCGCCTTCATAAGTATCAAAATTGTGAATTATATCAGTCAATTTTCTTTTAAAAACATCATCCAAATTATTAACAAATACCTTAATTTCCTTCATTATAATTTTGTAAATCTTAAATAATACTAATAAATCAACTGCAAAATAAAGCTATTACATTATACTTTACTATTGTAAATTTACAGCATGGCAAATATAAGATTCAAAAAATGAATACAGAAATAAATAAAGCCTTACAAATTTTAAAGGATGGCGGCCTTATACTCTACCCTACAGACACCGTTTGGGGTATTGGTTGTGATGCCACTAATTCTGAGGCTGTTGACAAAGTATATAAATTAAAACATCGGAAAGATAGTAAAGTGCTCATTTGCCTGGTGGCAGATGAGAGGATGCTTAAAAAGTATGTAAAAAATATACCAGAAGTTGCCTATGACATTATTGATGTATCTGAAGATCCGATAACCATTATATATGATGACGCCCAAAATTTGGCACAAAACCTAATAGGTGAAGATAATTCCGTAGCCATAAGAATCCCCAATGATGATTTCTGTTTTCAGTTATTAAGACGTTTTAATGGAGCCATAGTTTCGACATCTGCTAATATTAGTGGCATACCTGCTCCAAAATCATTTAAAGAAATATCTGAAGAGGTTTTAAAAGGTGTGGACTATGTTGTAAATTTGCATCGCGAAAAAATTTGCAACAAACCATCCTCTATTATTAAATTAAGTAGTAATGGTGTTGTAAAAGTAATAAGACCTTAAAAGCTATAAATTTCAATTCAAAATTTTGAAGTTTTGAATTTGATTATTGCATTATCATTAATGAATTACAAAGACGCCTTAAAACACCGTATTTTTAAGATTATATCTCAATCTGCTCAAGAGCTCCAATTAGATAGTTACGTTATTGGCGGTTTTGTTAGGGACTATCTACTTGATCGCGGTTTAACTAAAGATATTGATATTGTTGCCATTGGCGATGGTATTGAGCTAGCCAAACAAGTTTCTAAAAATCTATCAGGCAAACCTAAAGTACAGGTTTTTAAAACCTATGGAACAGCCATGCTACGCTATGATGATATTGAAATTGAATTTGTTGGCGCCAGAATAGAATCTTATAGTGAAGATAGCCGAAATCCAGTGGTTGAAAATGGGTCTTTACAAGATGACCAGAACCGACGAGATTTTACAATAAACGCTTTAGCTTTAAATTTAAGTGAGTCACATTTTGGCGATTTACTCGATCCTTTTAATGGTATACAGGATTTAAAAAATAAAATTATAAGAACACCTTTAGATCCTGATATAACGTATTGTGATGACCCGTTAAGAATGATGCGAGCCATACGCTTTTCAGCTCAATTAGGTTTTAAAATTGAAGAGGCTTCCTTAAACGCTATTTCCAAGAATAATAATAGAATTCAAATTATCACGAATGAGCGGATTGTTGTAGAACTAAACAAAATCTTAGAAAGCAATAAACCTTCTGCTGGCTTTTTATTACTAGAACAAACCGGTTTACTTGATTATATTTTACCTGAGTTAATAGCCTTAAAAGGTATTGATGAAATTGAGGGCCAAAGACATAAAGATAATTTCTATCACACCCTTGAGGTGGTTGATAATATTGCCGAAAATACGGATAATTTATGGTTACGATGGGCGGCTTTATTACATGATATTGGTAAAGCACCCACTAAAAAATTCAGTAAAAAGGTAGGTTGGACTTTTCATGGTCATGAATTTGAAGGTTCAAAAATGGTGTATCAATTATTTAAACGTCTAAAAATGCCATTGAATGACAAAATGAAATTTGTTCAAAAAATGGTGTTTATGAGTTCCAGACCCATTGTATTGGCCAATGAAGAAGTAACGGATTCAGCGGTGCGCCGTTTAGTATTTGATGCCGGTGAATACGTGGATGATTTAATGACGCTTTGTGAGGCAGATATAACTACAAAAAATCCGAAAAAATTCAAACAATATCGCAACAACTTTAAAATTGTTCGCGACAAAATTATTGAGGTAGAAGAACGAGACCATGTAAGAAACTTTCAACCGCCCATATCGGGCGAAGAAATTATGGCCACTTTCCATTTAAAACCTTCTAAAGAGATTGGCATCATCAAAGAGGCTATCAAAGAAGCTATTCTTGAGGGGGAAATCCCAAATGAGCACAAAGCCGCCTATGATTTGATGCTGAAAGAAGGTAAGCGTTTAGGTTTAATACACACTTCGCAGAAATGATTAAGCTAGTTAGAACTAATTCTGAAAATACAGATTTCATTAATCTGGTAAAAGACTTAGATGCCTTTTTAAAAATTACTGACGGAGACGAGCATGAGTTTTACAATCAATACAATCATATTGATGTTATAAAACACACGGTAGTAGCCTATTTAAATAACCAACCCGTGGGTTGTGGTGCTTTAAAACCATTTGATAGCGATTGTATTGAAATAAAACGCATGTTTACCAAAGCAAATGCAAGAGGAAATGGTATAGCCACAAAAATACTTCAAGAACTAGAAATCTGGGCCAAAGAATTAAATTACAAATCCTGTATTTTAGAAACAGGCATCAAACAAATTGAAGCTATTGGACTATATAAAAAAAATAACTATCTATTAATGCCCAATTACGGGCAATACAAAAATGTTATAAATAGTTTATGTTTTAAAAAACACCTTTCATAAAATGAAAAAAGATAATAATAAAGTCATTTATTGGCTGCTTACTGGCTGTATATTAATATTTATTATGGTTGTTGTTGGTGGTATTACCAGGTTAACACATTCAGGTTTATCAATTTCCAACTATAAATTAATTTCAGGAGTTATCCCTCCAATGAATGATATTGAATGGCAAGAAGCTTTTGACTTATACAAACAATATCCTGAATATCAAAAACTCAACAATCATTTTAACCTTCAAGACTTTAAAGATATTTATTTTTGGGAGTGGCTGCACCGGGTTATAGGTCGTTTTATAGGCCTGGTATTTTTACTCCCATTTATCTACTTTTTAATAACCAAACAGCTTTCTAAACCTACTATTACGAAGTCTGTTATACTTCTTGGTCTTGGTGCTTTTCAAGGCTTTATGGGCTGGTACATGGTTAAAAGCGGTTTAGTTGACAATCCAGACGTGAGCCACTATAGGTTAGCGGCTCATTTAACAACAGCTTTTGTCACTTTTGCTTATACGTTTTGGGTGGCATTAGATTTAATTTACCCCCACAAAAAAAACATCCATAAAGAATTTAGAAATTTTATAAGATTTGCTTTGGTCATCTTATTACTCCAAATAATTTATGGTGCTTTTGTGGCTGGTTTAGATGCCGGATTTATTCACAATCATTGGCCCATGATGAGTGAAGGCAAATTTATGCATGAAACCGTTTTTATTGAGCAACATCCATGGTATAAAAATTTTATTGAAGGCAAAAGCGGGGTTCAATTTACCCATAGAATCTTAGCCTATATTGTGGTATTTTTAATAATTGCAATTTGGCAAAAATCTAAAAAATTACAATTAACAAGCCTGCAATCAAATGGTGTTTTTTCCTTGTTAATAGTGGTTGGAATACAATTTTTATTAGGTGTTTTTACTATTTTATATCAAGTTCCGGTTTGGCTTGGTGTAGCACATCAGGTGGGTGCTTTTATTTTATTAAGCTCCATGATATTTACGCTGCATCGCTTTACTAAATAATTGAAAACTGTTACATTTGCAACTTAATTTATTACTATGATTTATAGGTTTAGAGTTATTCTTGATAATGATACAGATGAAGATATTTTTCGTGATCTAGAAATAAAAGAATCTGATACTTTAGAAGATTTACATAATGCCATAACACAGTCTTTTGGATTTGACGGTACAGAAATGGCCTCTTTTTATGTGAGCGACGCAATGTGGAATCAAGGCCAAGAAATTTCATTATTTGATTTAAGTGAAGATGCATCCTCTCAATTGATGAGTGATACTATTATAAATAGTATTGTTTATGAAATGCAACCAAAATTAATCTATGTCTATGATTTCTTTAATCTTTGGACATTTTATGTTGAATTAGCCGAAATTGTTGAGGAAATAGATGGCGCTTCTTATCCTAACCTATTATTTTCAAAAGGGCAAATTCCTGAGGTTGCTCCTGAAAAACTCTTTGAATCTGAGGATTTAGACGATTTTAATGAATTTGATGATGATTTAGATATAGATGACTACGAGAATTTAGATTTCGACGAAAACTGGAATTAATTATTTCTGCTAAAATCTTGACGGATTTACATTTTCATAATTTCTCAACACATAAGCTAACGCATTCTTTATGATATCACCCATATTTTTACTGCGTTTAAACTTGACGTCCAGGGTGTATTCATAAATTTTTGATTTTAAAGTATCAATATTTTCTTTGGTTGAAATAGTATCTTTTATCATACAATCAAGTAATGCCTCAATTCTATCATGATAACTCTTTAAACGCTTAGCAATAATGGAGCGCTCTTCAATTTTATATTGGTCAATAGATAATTTTTGAAAACTATCAGTTACCAGTTTAACCATAATAAAGTTTTCTTTAAAAAATTGAGGACGATAAATATTAATCTTGCCTTCATAAGACTGCTGGTCAAAATCAATGGCTCTTATTTTATAAACCACCTGATCAAAGTCATGTGTTGGAACAATAACATAATTATAAGAACGCATATCACCTAAAAGCCTAATCATGCAGCGTTCATTAAATTTAACAAACTCTTTAGCTATTTGCGATTTTTCTGATTTGCTGCAGTTTGGCAGCATGTTTTTTATGAATTCATCACCGGGAATACCCGAAATATGCTCTTCAATTAAAGTGTTTTTATAAACCAAGAAATTTAAGTTATAAGGAGATAACATATGTTCCAGCTCCAAGCCATAAATTCTAGAAGCATCGGCTATTTTTACATAAAAATAAGTAAAGTTATCATTTAATATATTTCTAATCTTTATTCTAAATGGTTTTGAATTTCCAAATGTACAATAGTCAATAGCATCTACATTAAGAAAGGCAATAGAGCTTTCGGTGCCATCAGAATGCAAAATGGTATATACCTTTTTTAAACTTAAATCAATTTCCTCGCGCTCATAATCATTGTAATATACACGAATCCATAAGGTGTCATTATCTGATTTATCATAAACTGTAACAGAACCTTGAAACCTGAGGAGATCTTCATACAATACAGGAAGCTTAATATTTCTATTAAATTCTGAAAGGTATTTATGCAACTCATCATTTACAGGATAAGATGGCTTCTTTTTTGAAATTTTTAAATCTTTCATTATTTAAACTTTTGAAATTTTAATCTTATTTTTATAAAATAGCATGTAACAAATTTACACAACAATCGTCATACTTTTTAACTAACCTGTTGATTTTAGATCAACACCAAAATTTAGAATATCTTGGAGCCTATCCTTACAATTAACAATCTAACAAAAAAATTTGGTTATTTAACTGCTGTAAAAGATTTATCATTTACAATAAACAAAGGTAATGTTTACGGTATATTAGGTCCAAATGGAAGTGGGAAATCAACCACATTGGGTGTAGTGCTTAACGTTGTAAACAAAACCTCGGGTGAATTTCATTGGTTTGATGGCAACACGTCAACACATCAGGCTCTAAAAAAGGTAGGTGCTATTATTGAGCGTCCAAATTTTTATCCTTATATGACAGCCTATCAAAATTTAAAATTAGTCTGTAAAATTAAAGAAGTTGATGCTAGTAAGATTGATGAAAAATTAAGACTGGTAGAATTAATTGACAGAAAAGATAGTAGGTTTAGTACTTTCTCATTGGGAATGAAACAGCGCTTAGCCATTGCTTCTGCCCTATTAAATGATCCGGAAATTTTAATTTTAGATGAACCAACCAATGGTTTAGATCCAAAAGGAATCCATCAAATAAGAGAAATTATCAAAGAAATTGCAAGTACAGGGACTACTATTTTATTAGCATCACATTTACTGGATGAAGTAGAAAAAGTTTGTACACATGTAGTAGTACTAAGAAAAGGAGAAAAATTATACTCCGGAAGAGTGGATGAAATGATAACCAGCTTTGGTTTCTTTGAATTAAAATGTGCCAATCAAGATGGAACTTATTAAGTTTTTAGAAAAGCACAGTTCTATAGCAAATGTAAAAGTGAAAGACCATTTAATCACTGCATTTCTAAATGAACCCATGGAATCTGCTGCTTTAAATAAACTGCTGTTTGAAAAAGGTTTTATATTATCGCATTTAGTACAACGTAAAGAAAGTTTAGAAGAGCAGTTCTTAACACTAACCAACAATCAATAAAAGCATGTACAGACTATTAAATATAGAGTTTCAAAAACTAATGCATAGTAAAGCCAGTAAGGTATTAATTATAACTTATTTTGTTTTACTTACTTCCATTGCCCTTATTGCTGCCATTAAGTTTGATATAGGCCCCATTAAATTTCATTTAGCTGAAATGGGTATTTTTAATTTTCCCTACATATGGCATTTTAATAGTTATTTTGCGGCCATTTTTAAATTATTTCTGGCCATTGTGATTGTTTCTATGATGGCCAATGAATATAGTAATAAGACCCTGAAACAAAATTTAATTGATGGATTAAGTAAAAAAGAATTCATATTATCTAAGTTTTACACCGTTATTGTCTTTTCAATAGTTTCAACCTTATTTATATTTATTGTGTCTTTAATTTTAGGACTCATATTTTCAAACTATACCGAGTTAAGCATTATTTTCTCAGATTTAGAATTTCTGTTAGCCTTCTTTATTAAGTTAGTTGGTTTCTTCTCATTTTGTTTATTCTTAGGTATTTTGGTAAAACGATCGGCCTTTGCTCTTGGGTTTTTATTTGTATGGCAGTTTATTGAAGGCATTGTATTTGGACTCTTGCGCTGGAAAACAGATGCTGAAACCGCCTCTAGTATCATGCAATTTTTCCCATTAAATTCTATGTCTAACTTAATTAAACAACCTTTTTCTCGTTTAAGTGCGGTGCAATCTGTAGCCAATCAAGTTGGAGAAAAATTTGATTTTGATTATGCTGTTCATTGGTATGAAATAGTGATTGTTTTATTTTGGACGGCTATATTCATCTTTTTATCTTACAGGTTGTTAAAAATGCGTGATTTATAATATCTTTTGATAGCTTTGCTATCGAAGATGAAAAAAATTGCATTACTTTTTATTTGTTTTTTTGTAAGCCTTTATACTTACAGCCAGAATGAAGCTGCTAACTGGTATTTTGGATATGGTGGTGGTATTAGGTTTAATCAAATAGCCAATACAGTCGCATCTGTTAATGACGGACAACTTTTTACCAATGAAGGTTGCGCCTCTATTTCCGATGACACTGGAGGCTTATTGTTTTATACCGATGGTACTTCAATTTGGAATAAGAATCATGCAATAATGCAAAACGGATTCGGTCTTTTTGGTGACTCATCAAGCACACAATCAGCTATTATTGTTCCAAAACCGAATGACCCCGATATTTATTATGTATTTACTGTTGATAATGCCTTAGATGGTTTTAATTATGGGCTAAATTATTCAGAAATTAACATTACATTAGATGGTGGTTTAGGAGGCGTTACCGTCAAAAATACAAACTTACTTCAAAGAAGCTCTGAAAAAATAACTGCCGTTTTAAAAGATTGTATTACCAAATCTATCTGGGTAGTCGCTTTTGCATCTGTAGACGGGAACAATGAAAACTTATTTAATACCTATCATGCCTTTGAAGTTAATGATTCAGGAGTAAATCCTGTTGCTGTAAAGTCAACTTTTAATTTAATTGTTGGCGATGCCAGAGGATATTTAAAGCTTTCACCAGATGGTACAAAAATGGCTTCAGCGAATGCGACTGATGGTTTGTTTTTGTATGATTTTGATAATAATACAGGGGTTGTAAGTAACCAAATACCAATAGGAATTCAGGGGAATAGTAAAGTGCCCTATGGTTTGGAATTTTCTCCCAATAGTCAGGTTTTATATGTACATGCCTCCAATGATTTTTTTAGTAATAACAGCAACGAGAGCGAAAACCCTGCAAATCATACGTCGTCATTATTACAATATAATTTATTAGCAGCAGATGTTGCCGGTTCAGGAATCATCATTGATAACCGTAATTTATACCGGGGAGGACTCCAGTTAGGGCCAAATGGAAAAATATATAGAGCATTAAGTGCAACCTACAATGTTGGTCTGTCCTATTTGGGAATAATTAATAATCCTGATAATTTAGGTCTATCATGTAATTATTTTCATAATGGCATTAATATTGCCCCCAATTTATCAGCCCAAGGGCTTCCGCCATTTATCGCCTCCTTTTTTAATACTCAAATAGATATCATTAAAAACGGAGAAAGTAGTATCAACTTAGAGCTATGCGAAGGCGACACATACACCCTTTCAGCTGAAGATTTTCCCGGCGCCACTTATACATGGACTAAAGATGGCACCCTGTTATCTGAAACCAGCTTCAATTTAGATGTTAATAGCAGTGGCCATTATGAAGTATATATTGAACCCAATAATGGTGATTGCGCCATAGAAGGTCAGGCATTTGTTATTTTTAATGAAAACCCTCAAGCTTTTGATTCTACATTGCTTCAATGTGATGAAGATGGAATTAAGGACGGATTTACCTTGTTTAATTTAAATGAGGCGAGTGAAACTTTAACAGGAGGCATTCAAAATATTTCAACCATATTTTATTCAGATATTACCAGATTAAATGCGATTTCAAATCCTGAATCTTATAACAATATTGCGAACCCTCAAACTATTTATGTGGAAGTAATCAATGACAGAACAGGTTGCTCTTCTAATTCTCAACTCGTCTTAAATGTTAGTGTTACGGATTCAAATGATACTGAATTGATAGCTTGCGATGATGATGGTACAGAAGATGGATTATACAATTTTAATTTAAAGGACGCAGATTCAAATATTATTAATGGCTTACCTAATGGATTAGTTATAAGCTATTATGAAACTTATGAAAACGCTTTAATTGAAAAAAACAAATTAGGAAACACCTTTAAAAATTCGATTCCTTATTCACAAACTATTTATGCCAGAGTCGAAAATAATAATAATTGCTATGGTATTAGTGAATTATTACTTACTGTAAACAAATTACCTGAATTAACAACCAATGAAGTGACCTATTATTGCTTAAATAAATATCCGGAGCCTATCACATTACATGCAGAAATTATCAACGATGCTTTCAATAATTACTTCTATAGTTGGTCTACCGGAGAGTCTACGTATGAGATACAAGTAAATGAACCTGGAACCTATCAGGTCATGGTAACAAATCAGAATAATTGTTCAAAAGAAAGAACTATTGTTGTTGAGTCTGCCAATATTGCAACTTTTGAATCCATAAATGTGGTAGATGCTACTCGAAATAATATCATTACAGTCCTGGTGTCAGGTGAAGGTACTTATGAATATGCTCTTTTAGACGCTGATAACATCCTTTATAGACCCTATCAAACTAGTCATGTTTTTGAAAATATTTCTCCAGGATTTTATACCGTTTATGTTAAAGATGTAGAAAATAACTGTGGAATTGTCAATATGAAAGTATCTGTTATAGGCTTTCCAAAATATTTCACACCCAACAACGATGGTATGAATGATACCTGGCAGGTTTATGGTGTTTCCAATATGTTTCAACCAGATTCAAAAATCTTTATTTTTGATCGTTACGGAAAACTTTTAAAACAATTAAAGCCAACTGAAAAAGGATGGGACGGCTCATTTAATGGTAAAATATTACCGACTGATGACTATTGGTTTTCAGTGGTCTTACAAGATGGCAGAGTCTTTAAAAGCCATTTTACATTAAAAAATTAATCCATTATTGACGAAAAACTAACAAAAGCGTCTTTAGTCTGTTTGTTTTGTATTTAAACTAAATATTAGCTACTTTTCGAGCTTATTTAATCATAAAACAATGCTGTTTTTACCCCAATTAAGCAAAGTAAAAAGATGCCTGCAAAAGCATGCCTTATGGGCATTCTTTTTTTGTAGTAGTTTTATATTTTCTCAAAAAATAGTCGTTGACAGCTCTATCCCCTTAACTCAGCTGATTGAAGACAATTTAATTGAAGGTTGCGTAGAAATTTCAAATATATCTTCTAATGTTAATGGAAACTCATTTGGATTTCCAAGTTATGCTTATTTTAATNGGGGCAGTTCNAACTTTCCCTTTCAGGATGGGGTTATGCTATCTACAGGTAATGCTGAATCNGGAGGTAATACTACAACGACTCCAACATTAAGTGAAGGTACCACGATATGGGGAACAGATCCAGACCTTGAAACCGCCTTGGGGATAAGCAATACATTGAATGCCACCTCTATTGAGTTTGATTTAATATCAGCAACCAATCAGGTTCAGTTTAATTATTTGTTAGCTTCAGAAGAATATTTCGG
>BS_KBA_SWE02_21mDRAFT_10000632_pt1 | contig 13309 bp, 13 predicted proteins | sample BalSeasSWE02_21m_FD_9196 | JGI IMG/M metagenome (IMG submission 9196)
CTGCCATAAAAGCCAATCCAACGGTACCGGGGCCTGCGTGAGTTCCAATCACCGGACTTACGGATGTAAATATGGTTTCCTGAGGATTTAATAGTAAAGAAGCCTTACTGAGCAATTCCCGGGAATCTGATTCAGCGTTTGCATGTAATGAAGCCAGATGGATATTCGACTGCCCGCCGATCCTTTCAACGAGGATTTCTAAAACACGATTGTAAGCCTTGCCCTTTGTGCGGACCTTTTCAATGGACTCTATTCTTCCATCCTTTATTTCAAGAATGGGTTTAAAGTTTAGAGCGGTACCGAGCATTCTTTGAGCGCCGCCGATACGACCACCCCGATGCAGAAATTCAAGTGTATCGACAACGAAAAGAACACCGGTATGTTCGCGTGTTGTTTCTGCAAGTTTTTTGCATTCATCCAAAGAAGAACCAGCTTGGGCTGCCTTGGCAACCGTTAATACTTGAAAACCCATCGCCATGGCAGTTGTATCAGAATCAATAATTTCGATCTTTTCCTTTCCTTTTTCCATCATCTCAATCGCCTGAATGCATGATTGGATCGTGCCGGAAAGTTTTGCTGAAAGAAAAATACCACAGATATCGTAGCCTTCACCCAACAGCTTTTCGAAAACAATTTTCATAGTCATTGGTGACACCTGGGAAGTACTTGGCATGACCTTGGCAGTCTTAAGCCGTAGATAGAATTCGTCTGGGAGAATATCAATTCCATCGCGATAAGTCTTATCCCCCCAGATCAATACTTGTGGAACAGTTGTGATATTGTATTTGGTTTGTAAATCGCCGGGTAAATAAGCTGTGCTATCTGTAACTATTGCGACTTTGGACATATTAACATCCTCCTACAAAGAATAAGCGTGTTTGAAATTATTACCAACTAACTATAACCCTTATTTGTGAAATTAGTCGCGCAATTGAGAAATTCCGTATGTAATGCCCGCAGTAGGTCATTCCTTGACCATATACAGGTTCTAGGCTAAAATCTGACACTCTTGGGCTTATGTTGACTTATTTAGAAACCACATGTTCGAAACACTAACCGGTAGACTTAACCAGGTATTTAATCAATTAAAGCGGAGAGGTAAACTTTCTACCGCAGATGTTGATTCAGCCATGCGTGAAGTGCGTCTTGCTTTGTTGGAAGCAGATGTTCATTATGCAGTAGTTAAGAATTTCGTATCCCGGGTTCGAGAACGCTCGATCGGGCATGAAGTTTCAAAAGCATTGAATCCTGGTCAGCAGATCATAAAAATTGTTAATGAAGAGCTGATTGCAACCCTGGGACAACCCGAAGGGCTGAATTTAAGTGGAACGCGGCCGCGAGTTATCCTGCTGGTTGGTTTACAAGGCTCTGGTAAAACAACTGCAGCTGGTAAACTGGCACACTTGCTTCGTTCCAAAGGTGAAAGAGTCATGCTTGTGGCGGGGGACCCTTACCGTCCAGCTGCCGTCCAACAATTACAAGTATTGGGAAAAAGTTTGGATGTGCCGGTTATAACAGATCCAAATCTAAAACCACCTGAACTTGTCAAGAATGCATTTGAAAAAGCCCAAAACGGTGGTTTTAGTATCATGATCATAGATACTGCAGGGCGATCTCAAATTGATAACGCTTTGATGGACGAATTAAAGGCTATCGTTAATAAAGTGGTTCCCGCTGAGACATTGTTAGTAGCAGATGCCATGGTTGGACAGGAAGCATTACATATCGCCGAAGGTTTCCGGGATGCGATCTCAATTACCGGGCTCATCCTCACCAAGATGGATGGAGATGCGCGTGGTGGTGCCGCGATTTCAATTCGCTCTGTGACCGGGGTTCCGATAAAATTCATTGGAACTGGGGAGAAATTAGATGCTTTGGAGGTGTATAATCCAGAGCGATTGGCTTCCCGAATATTGGGGATGGGTGATATGCTCGGCTTGATCGAAAGAGCAGAATCAGTTTTTGATAACGATGCAGCCCAAAACCAGGCAAAAAAGCTTTCCTCCGGTGAATTCAGCTTTGAGGACCTTGCTGAAATGATGCGTTCAGCCAAAAAAATGGGTCCAATGAGCCAGGTGATGGATATGCTGCCGGGAGGTCTTGGCCAAAGGGCGAACAACATCTCTGCGGATGATGTTGAGAAACAAATGAAAAGGACCGAGGCCATCATCAGCTCGATGACGGTTCAGGAGCGTCGTCATCCGGATATATTGAATGCAAATCGGAGACGGCGTATCGCGCGTGGATCGGGTACTAATGTTCAAGAGATTAATCGATTGATGAAACAGTACCTGGAGATGAAGCGCCTTTTTAAAACAATTAATAAAACTGGCGGACGTGGACTTTCACGTCTGTTTGGTTAGACAGTTTTCTGGAAAGAAGCACATCCTTCGTGCACCTCACCTTTCTAAGTGGACTGCAAAATTGAACCTTGTATCAACTCAAATTATCAGCCAGGCTGATAGTTGGGAAGATGCCCAAATATTTGTTTAAGGAGATAGATTTCGATGGTACGAATTCGTTTACGTCGTGTTGGTTTAAAAGGCCAGGCAAGCTACCGCATTGTTGTTGCGGACAAAGAAAGTCCTCGCGATGGTCGTTTTTTGGAGATAATAGGTTTCTACAATCCACGCACAGAGCCCGCAACGATCAGTGTAAAAGAAGATAGGGCTTACGATTGGATGAGCAAAGGTGCTCAACCAACCGAATCAGTTGCGCAGCTATTTAAGACCAACGGTTTACTTGATCGTTATGCCAGGTTTAAGGCAGGAGAAAGCGTTGAAATATTGCTGGCTGAAGTAGAAGCCTATAGCCAGAAGAATGTCATTGACCCCAGAACAAACCGTTAGTCGAAATAGAAATGTTATGAAAGAATTAACAGAATATATTGCAAAATCATTGGTTGAACATACTGAAAAAGTTGAAGTGCGGGAAATCGCGCGCGGTCATCATGTGACCCTAGAGCTCAGTGTTGACAAGGATGACATGGGTCGAATCATAGGTAAGGGTGGGCGTGTAGCCAATGCCATCCGTACACTGCTTAGAGTAGCCGCTGAACGCGATGGACAACAAGTTACGTTGGATGTAGTTGAACCATAAGCGTAAGGATTCCGGTATTAATAACCAACCGGCAGGCTCGCCTACTGCTGGCGAGCCTGCTTATTTTGAAGCTGGCTTCATTCGCCGACCTCATGGAGTGAAGGGTGAGCTTTTGGTGGAGATCGACAGATATTATGAGAGTGAGATTTTACCGGGCACAGTGATATATCTGGGTGAGAATCGCATTCCGATGAACCTTGTTTCAAGTCGTCCTCATAATCAGGGGCTTCTGATCCAATTTGATGAGATAAATAATCCTGAACAAGCCGGACAATTCCGATTACAACGCATTTATGTTTCTTCATTAATAAAGCGAAGTGAATTGCAGCCAGGGGAGTATTATAGCGATCAAATCATAGGATTAAGTATTCGTGATGATCAGGGTCAAGATCTTGGTATTGTGAATGAGATTATTGAAACTGGGGCAAACGATGTTTATGTGGTATCCAAACCGGGAGAACGAGACATATTGCTTCCGGCAATTCCGGATGTTATCCAGATGGTTGACCTCGAAAAAGGTGAAATTCTTGTTCACATCATACCTGGATTAATGGACTTATAATTTAAGCTCTAATTCTTTCCAAGAAATTATTGGGTTTGAAAAGGCAATAATTCATTGGAATTTTCAATTATCACCAGCACATGTACACACGATAATTGAGGTTCTTAATGAATTAAATAAAATGGGAGAATTGAAGAATCCATTCAAGGATGAACGAAAAACATTATTGGCTTGGTTTTAATCTCGTTAAAGGAATTGGCGCTGTCCGTCTGCGTGCTTTAAAGGAGTACTTTGGCGATCTGGAAAAAGCCTGGGAGGCAACAACTCCCCAACTGCGAGAAAGTGGGTTAAGTGCCAGGATCGTTGAAAATATTATTAAAATTCGATCAAGTGTAAACCTTGAAAATTATTATAAAAATATTCAATCCAAGGGTATAACTGTTGTAATAAGTGATGAAGATAATTATCCTAATCGACTAAAGGAAATAGACCAGCCTCCACCTGTCCTTTATATTCGTGGGGAGATTGTAGAAGATGATTTTTGGGCAGTGGCGGTTGTAGGAACCAGAAGAGTTACAGCTTATGGACGCCAGGTGACAGATGAACTGTCATCCTACCTTGCTCAAAATGGAATCACGGTTATAAGTGGGATGGCGCGTGGTGTGGATGCTATTGCACATCAATCAGCCATTCGAGCAGGTGGTCGAACGATTGCAGTTTTGGGATCCGGAGTTGACCGAATTTACCCACCGGAGCATAGAAGTCTTTCTGATCAGATTATCAATCAAGGCGCTATGCTCAGTGATTATGCTCCGGGCACACCTCCAGATAGTTCAAATTTTCCACCTCGTAATCGGATTATTTCGGGTTTATCAATGGCGGTTGTCGTCGTAGAGGCTGCTGAGACGAGTGGCGCTTTGATAACCGCAAATTTTGCAGGTGATCAAGGTCGAGATGTATTTGCAGTTCCCGGAAATATTTTTGCCCCACAGAGCAAGGGTACAAATCGTCTGATCCAACAAGGCGCTCATCCTCTCTTGTCTGGCCGCGATTTATTGGATAATCTAAATCTAACGCGTGTCAATGAGCAACGAATAATTCGTCGAGCAATACCTACCGACACAACGGAAGCAAATGTATTAAATGTCCTCGGAAGAGAACCTAAACATGTGGATGAAATTCGATCGCAAACTGGATTACCAATTGAGAGCGTTTCAGCAGCACTGGTGATGATGGAGTTAAAAGGTATGGTACAACAAGTGGGTGGAATGAATTATATAGCTGTGAGTGAAGAACAATCTGATTATTTGGTGGTTAAAGAGTGAATCATTTTTATGCTGTAATAATGGCTGGAGGAAGTGGAACTAGGCTTTGGCCTATCTCGCGCCAAAACCATCCGAAACATACGCTGCCTTTATTAGGAAATCAATCCCTCTTTCAGACGACTGTCAAAAGATTGCAGGGATTATTTCAAATTGAAAGAATTCTGGTTGTAACTACAGAATCTCAATACTCAATATTAAAAGATCAAGTACCTGAAATTCCCCTTGAAAATTTTCTATTAGAACCTGAGCCACGTGGTACCGCATCTGTCGTTGGATTGGCTGCTGCAGTTATAAATTCACGAGATAGTGATGCGATCATGGCTGTTTTACCATCAGACCACTATATATCTAATACCGATCTATTCCACCATATCATGAAAATTGCGATGGATGTAGCTGATTGTGGATATCTGGTTACAATTGGAATAACCCCAACTTACCCGGCGACCGGATATGGTTACATTCAACGAGGAGAACCCATTTCTGAAGAATTCCCATGCCCAGTATATCAAGTGTCAAAATTCAAAGAAAAACCAGATGAAGCTCTAGCCCGGGAAATGTTTGCTACCAAAGATCATTCATGGAATTCCGGAATTTTTGCCTGGCGCACAGATAGAATATTGGGTGAGTTTACAATTCAGATGCCGGATTTACGAAATAAATTGTATGAGATCATGGGATTTTGGGGCGCTCCAACTCAGGCTCTTCTATTAAAAAAAGTATGGAACAATCTGATAGCAGAAACGATCGATTATGGGATCATGGAAAATGCCACCAAAGTTGCTGTTGTACCTGCATCTGATCTGGTGTGGAATGATGTAGGTAGTTGGGATTCGTTATTTGATGTTTTAATGCCAGATGAAAACGGAAATATTGTGTTTAGTGGCGATCATATGTCTATAAATACTCACACAAGTCTCGTTTATGGCAATCCTGGTGGCAAATTGATTGTTACAATTGGTGTAGATGATTTGATAATTGTGGATGCAGGGGATGTTCTATTAGTGTGCAAGAAAGACGAAGCTCAGAAAGTTCGACAGGCAGTAAAGAATTTAATAAATACTGAGCGGGAAAGTTATCTTTAGGAGGATCTTCATGGAAGCCTACTGTATGAAGTGCAAGACTAAACGAGAAATACAAGATCCCCAGGCAGGGTTTAATAAAGCAACGGCTCCGATAACTCGAGGAACCTGTGGCATTTGTGGTACAACCCTTTACCGGATTGGAAAAACTCCAGCTCATGAGGGATTAACTGTACCGGAAAAAGCAGATAAAAGAAGTGGAAAATTAGTAATTGTGGAATCGCCTGCCAAAGCAAGAACAGTTGGAAGGTTTTTAGGAAAAGGCTATACTGTCCGGGCTTCTGTCGGTCACGTTCGCGATTTGTTGCGATCTCAACTTTCTGTGGATGTAGAAAATAATTTTTCACCCAAGTACCGGGTGCCGAATGAAAAGAAAGCTGTTGTCAAAGAACTTAAAGTATTGGCAAAAAATGCTGCTGAAATTTATCTTGCCACAGACCCTGATCGGGAAGGCGAGGCAATAGCCTGGCACCTGGCTGAGGCTGCAGGCGTTGAAGAAAAAATTTCCAGACGCGTGGTTTTTCATGAAATAACTCAAAGTGCAATTAAAGAAGCTTTTTCGCACCCACGTTCCATCAATATGGATCTGGTAAATGCACAACAAGCCCGCCGAGTCTTGGATAGGTTGGTTGGTTATAGCATCAGCCCAATTTTGTGGGAAAAAGTTAGAAGCAGACTTTCCGCTGGTCGTGTGCAATCCGTAGCACTTAGGTTGATCGTTGAACGGGAGAATGAAATTGATGCTTTTGATCCTGTGGAATATTGGAGCATCAAAGCAGAGTTCCGAGCCCAGGGTGAAAAAAGTAAGAAGAGTTTATTTATTGCCAAATTAACTCGAATTGATGGCGAAGAAGCTGATCTCTCAAATAAAGAATTAGTCCAACCTTTCCTTATCGATATGGAAAGAGCTGATTATTTTGTCAGTAAAATTAAGCGTAGTGAGAGAAGAAGAAAACCTTCAGCACCATTTATTACCAGTTCTCTGCAACAGGAAGCATCACGAAGACTCGGATTCACTGCGAAACGTACAATGGCCATGGCACAATCACTATATGAAGGGGTAGACGTGGGTGATGGCGGGCAAACAGGTTTAATCACTTACATGCGTACTGACTCAATTAATATTTCAGATATGGCAAGGAATGAAGCCAGGCAATATATCACTGATAAATATGGCAAAGACTTTGTACCTGAAACTCCACCTGAATATAAAACTCGTGCTGTTGGTGCTCAGGAAGCGCATGAGGCGATTCGACCAACTTCTGTTCTTCGTGAACCTGGAAAAATTAAAACATTTCTCGAACCAGCACAATTCAAACTTTACCAATTGATTTGGCAAAGGTTTATTGCATCTCAAATGGAATCGGCAATTTATGACACTTTATCCGTTGATGTTACAGGAAATGGACCTGAGCACGAATATACCTTACGTTCTGTTGGGTCCACTGTTAAATTCCAAGGATTTCTTGTCGTTTATGAGGATGCCAAGGATGAAGATGCCAAGAGCTCTTCAGATGAAGAGAATATAAAGATTCCTCCATCTATTGCTGAAGGACAAAAACAAGACCTTATTCGATTAATTCCCGAGCAGCATTTTACACAGCCGCCGCCAAGATATAGTGAAGCAAGTCTGGTGCAAGCTCTGGAAGAGAATGGAATTGGAAGGCCTTCAACATATGCTCCCATCCTGTCCACGATACAAAACCGGGGATATGTATTCAGGCAGGAAAAACGGCTTTTTCCAACCGAGACTGGAAAATTGGTTAATGATCTCCTCGTAAAGTATTTTCCGGAAATTGTTGATGTGGGTTTCACCGCCCATATGGAAAGTGACCTTGATAACATTGCTGCAGGTGAGCAAGATTGGGTTGATGTAATAAAAACATTTTATGGTCCATTTGCGATTGCAGTGGAACATGCCCAGGCCGATATGCCTGTCTCAAAATCGGAACCGGAATCTATCGGCAGACTTTGCCCGGATTGCGGAAAAGACCTGGTAATTCGGTATGGACGTTATGGAAAATTCATAAGTTGCAGTGGCTTTCCGGATTGCAGGTTCACAGAAGCCTGGCTCGAAAAGATAGGAGTTTTATGTCCAAAAGACAAAGGCGATATTGTAGAACGTAAAACACGGAAAGGGAGGATCTTTTATGGGTGTGCAAATTATCCGACCTGCGACTTTACATCATGGAAACGACCTCTTGCGAATCCTTGTCCTAATTGTAAAGGGATGTTGGTAATATCCAACAAGAGGGAAGCACAGTGTCTTGATTGCGAAGAAACTTTTTTGCTTGAAAAAGTACTTCCAGAAGAAAATTAACTCTATTGCAATGGTTGTCATTTCCTGATAGTATTTGTATAATTAGATATGGCTGCAGGGTTATTAAAGGAGAGTTACATGAATTCATTAATGGCATATCTCAAAAAACCGCTTATCTTGGGATTATTAGCGGGATTTCTTGGTTTTGGGTTGGGTTTGATGTGGGGATGGGGAATCCAGCCTGTACAATGGGAAGATGTACCTCCATCGCTTATGCATCCTGTCTACCAGGAAGATCTATTGCGTACAGCAATAGATTCATATGGCGTAAATGGAGATCAGGAAATGGCTATTAAACGCTGGGAGTCGTTGGGCTTATCAGCAAACAGTAGTCTTGAAAACATCCAGCGAAACCCTGGAAACCAGGATACGACGATAATTACCCAATTCACAAATTTAGTAATTCCAAATAGTGAAGTTGCTGCTCCAACTCCAATACCGAACCTTGATGAACCAACAGGAAGTGGCGTTTCATCTTTCTGGCGAATCGTTTTGATTGGTTTGGCAGTATTGGCGATAGCGGTTGTGCTTTTTGCAGTAATAAAATTTCTGAAACCAAATACACGCTTTGGAGCTGGTACGCCTGCTCAACAAGCCGGGGATTATTCCCGCCAGGTGGAGTTGACCGATTATTCTGCTCTGGGNGAGCAATCACCTATCGCTCAATTTGTAACTACCTATGTTAGCGGTGATGATCTGTTTGATGATTCGTTTAGTATTGATTCAGCCTCAGGTGAATTTCTTGGAGAATGTGGGGTAGGTATATCTGAAACGATTGGGGTTGGTGATCCTAAAAAAGTGAGTGCATTTGAAGTCTGGATGTTTGATAAGAATGATATTCAAACGGTAACCAAAGTCCTGATGAGTGAACATGCCTATAACGATCCATCCACTTTTCAGCGGTTACAGGCAAAAGGTGAACCGGTCATGGTAGAACGAGGCCAAAAGGTAACATTAGAAACGGCCACACTTCAAATGATTGCTACCATATCTGAAATAGATTATGGACAAGGAGCACTTCCGACCGGGAGCTTTTTCAACAGAGTCACCTTGGAGTTAGCCATTTGGCAAAAGACGGCTCCGATCGGATAATTAGGCAATTTACACCATTTGTAAGAACAACTCGTTAAAATTTAATAACTCTACAAGGTAAAATCGAGGCCACTAAATAAATATTCAGTGGCCTCGATTGATTTTAAGGAAATTAATATATGTGGAATTATTCGATTTTTAGTATTTTAAAGATGATTTGCCCTCCGGGAGTACTGACTTCAACTGTGTCTCCAACTCTGTGGTCCATCAGTTCTTTTCCAATAGGAGAAACATGTGAAATTTTGCCATTGCGTGGATCCGCTTCCGCAGCACCAACCAGATGATATATCTCAGGAGAATCATCACCCTCCTGGATCGTCACCAGAGCACCAATTGTAACTTTATCTCTGCTGGCAATATTGTCTTTTATGATAGTTGCATTTCGTAAAATATATTCAACCTCTTGAACCCGACCTTCAAGAAAACCTTGATCTTCTTTAGCTTTCTTGTAATCAGCGTTTTCTGATAGATCACCCATCTGTATGGCATCGCGTAATCTGGCTGCCAATGCAATCCGCTCAATATTTATTAATCTTGCTAATTCTTCTCGAAGGACTTTTTCACCTTCAGTTGTTAGATAGACAACATCACCCATTTAAAATTTACCACCTTTCAAAATCTAAGATCTGTAGAGGAGTTTAATCCAGTAACGAACAGATGTCAATCAAAGGATTTTTCAAACCTATTATGCTATAATTTTAAACTTGATTTTGAGAGGAATTTTATGAGTTTGGATATCCATTCTGCCACAGTAACTGCCAGTATCATCGCCATAATTAGTGCGGTATTCTGTCTCTGGGTTGGAGTTCGAGCTATCCAGGAAGGCAGGAAGATCGCTTTTTACCGTATTCGCCATGAACGTGAAGTAGGTGGATGGCGCTATGTTTCCTTGGCTATATTCCTGGGTATATGCTCTTTGATATTTTGGCTGTTTGCTGAACCTATCATATATTCTGTATATGAGCCAACTCTAAAACCCAGTCAATCACCAACCATCACATTAACGCCAACAATAACCTTGACTCCAACCATTACTCTGACACCAACCATCACACTTACACCTGCAATATCAAATACCCCTACAATAACTCCTACACCATATATTCCNCCTGCGATCCTTGCAAAATTTGAAAGTGTTGTCACCCCTAATCCGGATGCGATTTTTAGTCCATTATCGTTTTCCACACAGACATTAAACGGACAAGCTGTCAGCCCGAAAACACTTTTCTTCATGCCTGTAGGTCATATATACGCAGTATTTTCATATAATAATATGATTCCCACATCTCAATGGACTGCTCTTTGGATACACCAGGGTGAATTGGTCTTTTATGAAACCAAGCCATGGGACGGTGTTGAGGGAGGGTGGGGGTATACAGACTGGAACCCAGCAGCAGAAGATTGGAAACCGGGAGAATACCAGGTTCAAATATTTGTTGGTGAAGTCTTTAAAGTTGAAGGAAAATTTACTGTTGAAGGTGATCCTCTCACTTCTATTACTACTACAAAGATTGCAGAGGCTCCAACCGATTCTCCTCAACTGTTGGCGACAAGTACTCCGTAATCTAGTTATTGATATCAAAGAGGAAATTTGAATACTAAATCATTTCAAGATTACTATCCCGATAATTTGTCCCATTGTTACGGGTGCGGTAGACTAAATGAGGCTGGGCACCAAATTAAAAGTTATTGGAATGGGGANGAATCCATCTGCTTATTCAAACCAGAACCTTATCACATATCCATTCCCGGTTATGTTTATGGTGGACTGATAGCGTCACTTGTCGATTGCCATGGAACAGGGACTGCCGCGGCCGCAGGCTACAGGGCTGAAGGACGTTCAATGGAATCGTTACCTCCGCTAAGATATCTCACAGCATCCCTGCATGTAGATTATTTGAAACCAACCCCATTAAATGAAATATTAGAGCTAAGAGGCATCGTAAAAGAGATAAAGGGTAGAAAAATCGTTGTGGAAATAAATGTATCGGTAAATGGAATCGTCACTGCACGGGGACAGGTAATTGCATTGCAAGTTCCTGAACACCTGATATCTGAATTGATTGAAGGTTAATTGATATTATTGAAGATTACAAGCGATACGGGCAGCAAGTTGGGCATTATTCAATAATAGATCAATATTTGTTCTCAGGGTTGCTCCATCCGTTATTTCGGTTAAACGGGCAAGAAGATAGGGAGTTAATGCCTGGCCAGATATATTATTTTCTCTTGCATCTTTTTGGGCTTGCCCAATGGCAGACTTGATTTCACGAGATGAAATCGCAGATCCGGCAGGTGGGGGGAGGGTAACCAGTACAGCACTCTTAAAACCGAGTCGCCAATGCGTTAATGCAAATTGAACAACTTCTTCAGGAGAATCCAGGCGAGTGCTGACGGGTAACCCACTATCTGATGAGTAAAAAGCTGGAAATTCATCTGTTTGATACCCTATAACTGGGACACCGTTGGTTTCAAGTACTTCAAGAGTAGCCGGGAGGTCCAGAATTGCCTTTGCGCCTGCACAAACAACAATCATAGGCGTTTGAGATAAGGCTGATAAATCTGTAGAAATATCAAAGTTTGAATACGGGTGGACCCCTCCTATCCCGCCTGTTGCGAAAACTTTGATACCAGCCTGATTTGCCACAAATAGAGTACCTGCAACTGTTGTGCCTCCAAACTCCTTCTTAACAATGGCGGTTGCAAAATCACGATGGCTTATTTTACGAACATATTTTTCGTGAACCAGTTTTTCCATCTGAATTTTATTTAATCCGACATGGATGGTTCCGGCAAGGATGGCAATAGTGGCTGGAAAAGCACCTTCAGCTTGAACTGTTGCTTCCATTCTGATCGCCATATCCAAGTTTTTAGGATATGGTAACCCATGTGTGATAACTGTTGATTCAAGTGCAACCAGGGGAACGCCAGAGGTTATGGCTTGTTGAATCTCTGGAGAAAATTCAATGTTTGGGAAAGTTTTATTCATACTAATTATTATAACTTCGAATGAAGAGTAAAATACTATTATGTAATATTTTATTGGAACAGGATATCGATCAAGAATGCGAGTTGATATGGAAGACTTCGAAAAAAGAAACAAATTGCGCATAGATTTTCATTGCCATTCAAATTTTTCAAGAGATTCATTAACCAAACCAGAGATGCTTGTAAAAATGTGTCTTCGAAAAGGTCTGGATCGTATAGTAGTGACTGACCATAATTCAATTGATGGAGCTCTTGAAGCACATCGCCTTGATCCTATCCACATAATCATTGGGGAAGAAATTATGACAACCCAAGGAGAAATATTGGCTGTTTATGTAAAAGAAAGTATCCCTGCCGGCCTTCATCCACTTGAGACCATACAAATATTACGTGACCAGGGATCATTTATAAGCATCTCCCACCCATTTGATCAAATGAGGAAAGGAAGCTGGAGCATGAAAGATATTTTATCTATCCTTCCATATGTGGATGCAATAGAGGGATTTAATGCTAGAATAATGACACATGATGCAAACAAAAAAGCGTTAATTTTTGCAAAAGAACATGATCTGGCAATAACTGCAGGCTCGGATGCTCATGCTGCCTTTGAATTGGGGACTGCATCGGTTTGGTTGAACCCATTTAAAGATGTAGATGAGTTAAAAATAAATATCAGGAAGGGGATACTTGATTCTAAACGATCCCCCTGGTGGGTCCATTTAATTTCTTCATATGCAAAATATCGCAATATCCCTAAAAAGGGTTGACGTATTCGCAGGATTGGGTAGAATTACATTAACGGGGCGGTGGCGGAATAGGCAGACGCAGTGGACTTAAAATCCACCGGTGGTGACACTGTGAGGGTTCGACCCCCTCTCGCCCCATATATATGGATTTTACT
>BS_KBA_SWE02_21mDRAFT_10000633_pt1 | contig 13303 bp, 16 predicted proteins | sample BalSeasSWE02_21m_FD_9196 | JGI IMG/M metagenome (IMG submission 9196)
GAAGTAAGGACAAAGGCAAGAAGGAAAAAAAGAAAAAACCCTTGCATGATGCCAAGGAAAAGAAGAAGTTAAAGAAGGAAAAGAAAAACTCGACAAATTAAAAGACCCTGCATGCAGGATTTATAAAACTCACTCACAACAAAAGAGACCACCAGGCGGTGGTCTCTTTTTGATAGGCTCTATTGGATCAAAATATCCGAGGTGTCAGCCCTGCGGGTTTCAGGGGTTGGCCGACTGCTATTCGCCCGGCATGCGCATCATGGTGGCTTGCATGAGCGCCACGGGCGTTTCGACCCCATCTTGAAAGGCCACCACTTCCCCGCTGCAAACCATGAGCGTGCGTCCGGGTTTTATAACACGTCCGCTGGCCAAGAATTTCTGACCGCGGGCCGGGGACATGAAGTTGACCTTGAACTCGACGCTGAGCACCTGGCTGCCGACAGGCATGAGGCTGAAGGCGGCAAAACCACAGGCCGAATCGACCAGGGTGGAGAGGATGCCGGCATGCAGATAACCGTGCTGCTGGGTCAGAGCGGGTTGGTAATCCAGCTCGATATGCACGAGGCCGGGAGCCACGCTAACCAGCCGGGCGTTGATCAGTTGCATAACCTGTTGAGCGGCAAACTCCAAGCGGACACGCTCGGGGGTGAGGGGGTCGGGATATTCAAAGGCGGTCGAGGTATATTCAGACATAGAATTGTCTCCAAATCTGTTCGATTTACCCGGATACTATAATCGATGTCAGCTTTGTGCGGAAGGCCGGGTTTGAACTCTTGTATTTGACAGGACAGCTTTTCTTGGCTATGCTTGTGTGTATGAAAACCAACCCGATCCATATTCGTCGTTTTGAATATCAGGATTGGCTGCAGGTGTGGGGCGTTCTGGAGCCGGTCTTCCGGCTGGGGCAGACCTATGCCTTCGCAGCGGATATCAGCGAGGGGGATGCGCACAAAACCTGGGTGGAAGCTCCCCGGAAAACCTATGTAGCCGAAACAGACGGGCAGGTGGTGGGGACATATTACATCAAGCCCAATCAACCCGGGCAAGGGGCACATGTATGCAACTGCGGTTACGTTGTGGCTGGCAACCTGCGCGGGCGGGGCATCGCTACGCAAATGTGCAGCCACTCCCTGGTGGAAGCGCGCTCATTGGGATTCAAGGCCATGCAGTACAACCTGGTGGTGGCAAGTAATGAAGATGCGGTGCATCTGTGGCAGAAAATGGGCTTCGAGGTGGTAGGGCGACTGCCGAAAGCCTTCAATCATCCGCAACTGGGTTATGTGGATGCGCTGGTACTGTACCTGTGGCTGGGGGAGTGACTTAACTCAATAAACACCAGGGATTACCTGTTACATAAAAAACTGAATGGCATGAATGGAAGACTGGTTAACCAAAAATACGGGCGTAGATCAGGATAAGGACAAAGACCAGGGCACTGCCAGCAAGGCCGGTGAGCAGGTTGGCCCACCAGGTGTCGAACCATTTTACGCGGCGGATGGAAAAGCGCAGCAGGAGTGAAAGCAACCAACCTCCTGCTCCGGTGATGAACATGAGAATTCCAGCCAGATCCATCATGGATTGGTGTTGTTGCCCCAGGTACCAACCATAGGTCATCAGCAGAATGGGAAGGATGCCAAGCAGGAACAGTTTTTTTACATTCATCAGCAACCTCTTAAAGTTAAAGATATCATTTTGCCTTTTCTTCTTAATAAATCGGGAAGGGTCACTTAAAAACCTACTCAGGTGAAGCCAGGAGTTGAGGTTTGCCAGCCTGTTTGATGGCGGCATTAACGACCTGCCTGAGCATTTTGGGCTGGTCTGTGCCGACATGGACGATCAGCCCGTTTTTGAGAACGATCTCGAGTGCGTCTCCCGGGGCAATGGCGTATAACCAGCCACCAGGGATGGATTTGACTCCCCAGAAGTAATACCAGGGATCTTTTACCTGGCGGGTGGATTTGATCTCGCTGAGTGAATAGGTCTTTCTGAAAAGCCCGATGCCAAACCAGAATTTGATCTTTCCTGCGGCGACCTGGACCGTGAAAGAGTAGAACAAAGAGACCCCAAAAAGGTAGATACAGATCATGATTACGGCTGCTGCCAGTCTGCCTTCAGCGATGATGGCAACAGCGACAGTGCCGATAAGAATGGCGACAATAATGAAGACGACAAACATTAATACTCCGTATTGGGTGTGTTTATAATCTTTTTCCATTCGTAATCCTTCCTAAAATTTTATAGACCTCTTTGCAGGGGAGTTAGGTAATAAGGTTTTCCAAGAATAATTTGAAGACAATATATTTTATACCAGAGGCAATTAAGTAATAGATGACAAGCAACGGGATGCCAATATAGTTTTGGACATAATCCCTGTACAGGATAGCTGATAGATCATCAAAATTACCTTCGGTATGAAAGAAAACCTCATTCAGAAGGCCATCATAGAGTTTTGTTTTTATATCCCAGTGCTGTTGGTCTCCGGGTAGATAGTTCGTTCGCTCTGGTTCGGCATAGATAAAGACCACCGGCAAAAGCAGTGCCAAAGCCAGGAAAATGATAATTGTGACAGGGTGTGGGCGAAAGAATCGAGAAATTTTTTTACGCATCATGGGACAGGTCACTCTTCAACATATTGGGGTGGATCAGACTCCGGGATCCTTGCGCTGGGAGAGCTGGATCCAGTTGCCAGCCGGGTCTTGAAAGGTGGCTACCAGGGATGGACCAGCCTCAAAGATGGTCTCCTGCAGAGAGGGGTAAAAGAGGACGCCGCTCTCCGCCAGGGTTGCCACGGCCTGGTGGATATCCGAGACGCGGAAGCTGATCATGATGGCCTGGTTTTCCACGACGGAGCGCGGGTAGGCAGCATGCTCCACGGCAAAGCGGGTCAACCCTTCGGTCTGGTATTCCGTCCAATGGCCGTCTGAGTAGCCGGGTTGCAGACCAAGCACATCGGCATACCAGTCCGCCAGTTCTTTGTAGGGGGAATGGATATAGATTACGTCAATACCTTCGATCATATGCTGTTCACCTTTCATCTTTCATATTAATGGAGACGGCAGGAGCCTCCTGCGGGAATCCTGCCCTAAGGCTGAAGCCAGGAGATGGCGGGATTCCCCCAGTGGGGATGCTTCGCTAGAATCCCGCCCTACGTTATGGTCGATTAGTGATCTCCATTTTTTGCTTCAAGCAGCTTTGTTAGCAGGCGGATCTGTTCCTGCTGCATTTCGACCAGTTCGGCCCATTTTTTCTCGCGCAACTCATCCAATTTTTCGTGCAGGTTGGCGATCTCGCATTCGGCTTTGAGGTTCACTTCATAATCATGGGCAGCATCCAGCCTGTCTTTTACTGACAATCGGTTTTGAGACATCATGATGACCGGCGCCTGGAGAGCGGCCAGCATGGATAACATTAAATTTAACAGGATAAATGGATAAGGGTCGAAGGTATGCTTGGTGGCAGCCATTATGATGGAGTTCAAAATGATCCAGCCGACTATGATGGAACCGAAAATAATGATAAAGGTCCAGGACCCGCCGAAGGAAGCAACTTTGTCTGCGACACGCTGACCGAATGTGAGCTGGTCGTCAAACTCCTGGTTAATGTTGCGCACAATGGGTTTGCGTTCCAAAATGTGTCTTATTATATTGCGCTCATGTTTTGTAAAAGTATCCATTTTCTCCAACAGGAGATTTTTGAATTGATCCTGGGGATTACTGTTCATGATTTTACCTCTCTTGGTTTTTCATTATTTGAAATTTAATAGGCAGGTGCAGACAGGTTGTTATTTAATCAATGCCATTGGATGGTCCGGTATTTTCCGAGTTGGCGATGATATCTTTATTTTATCGCACCCCTGATAAAAAAAGCAGACTTCCGAAATCTTGGAGATTTCGGAAGTCTCAGCAAGATGTTGGGTTTCAAGCTGAAGGCCAGCTCAAAAATCTATTTGCAGTTTCCGCTATCTACCCAACCTACGAGTTTAATCATATACTAGAAAGCGAAATATGAGATTCCCCGGTTCCGGGAGATAATATTAAGGATTCGATTTGATGACAACCAACAAAATGATGATCCTGACCAAAATTTCCGAATTACGCCTGGCAAGGGCCGGGTTGCCCGAACCTGTGGGGCTGGTGCCGACCATGGGGTACCTGCATGCGGGTCACATCTCGCTGGTGGAGCAAGCACGCCGGGAGTGTGCCAGCGTGGTGGTCAGTATCTTTGTCAACCCGACCCAGTTCGCCCCGACGGAAGACCTGTCAAGTTATCCGCGCGACCTGGAACATGACCTGCAACTGCTGGCAGGAGCAGGTACAGACCTGGTGTGGACACCTACAACTGAAGAGATGTATCTGGATGGCTACCAGACCTGGGTCTCGCTTGACGAGCTGGTAAAGCCACTGGAAGGTGCCATGCGCCCGAGTCATTTTAGAGGCGTGGCAACAGTGGTGAGCAAGCTGTTCAACTGTGTACAGCCTCAAAAAGCCTATTTTGGTCAGAAGGATGCCCAGCAGGCGGCTGTTTTACGGCGGATGACACGTGACCTGAATTTTCCGATCGAGGTGATCGTCTGCCCGATCGTGCGAGCGGAAGACGGCCTGGCTCTTTCCAGCCGGAATATCTATCTGAATGCCAAAGAAAGACAGGCAGCCACGGTTCTGAACCGCTCCTTGAGAGCTGCCGGTTCAGCTTATGAAAACGGGGAGAGGAATGCCAACTCGCTGCGCCAGATAATGACAGACATTATCAACGCCGAGCCTTTGGCCCGGTTGCAATATGTTTCCTGTGCGGATTATGATTCTCTGGTGGAATTGGAAATGGTGAACGGCAAAGCTCTGCTATCAATGGCGGTGTATTTTAGAAGCACCAGATTGATCGACAACCTGGTGCTGGGATGAACGTGAGGCGTTAGATCTGGGTATAATTTTCGACCGGCACCACAAACAGGGTGGCGCTCGCCTCGTCCCCATCAGATTTCACTGTGTTGGCACGCATAACCTGTATGGCGGCATCCACGCGGTCATCTTCCAAGCCCACCAACAGTGTGACCACACCCCGGCGCAACCAGCCTCCCGTAGAGGCGATGCGTGTTATTCGAAAATTATCAGCGGTCAGAGCCTGGGTTACATTATCTGCATCTGAATCCTGTAATATGGCAATGATCAGTTTCATCTTAGAACTCCTCGAATCGATCCACAGGAAAGGTAAAAATCGTTGCCCCTCCGACAGTGATGGGTATGGGGGAAGGCAGCGGCAAGGGAGACCCCTCCAGGGGAACAGCAAGATATTCCACACGCTTATGACAGGTATTATGCAAGGTGCTGATGATGGTCTCGTGCATGTCATCCGGCAATCCGATCATCAACGTGGCATTGCGCCTGCCTAAAAAGCCCCCGCTGCTGACCATATGGATAACCGGGATACCCATCTCCTTTAAAGTGCCTAAAGCCTGGTCGAGGTCCTGATCCTGAACCACAGCCATCATCAGGCGGTGAATATTGGTGTATCTCATAATCATACTCCATTGCGGATAGGTTAGAAAAAATGGATGATCCCTGCTTTATTTTACCATCCCAGCATCGTATTCCATCATGATAATTGCAGGTTCTCTGGGATTTTCCGTGTAGGTGAGTGTATATGGGGGTGTTTTGCGGGCGTAACCCGCAAAACACCCCCATATCTATCTTTTACCACGCTTATTCCCAAAGAACCCAATTGTAGGGAGCGAAAGGGCTGAGAAGAAAATTAGAACTGGACGAAATTATCCACTTTTAGAACGAAGACAGTTACTTTTTTGAGACCCGGTTCAATACCGGGCGGATTATTTTCACGCACCAATTGTATGGCTCTTTCCACTCTATCGGCTTTTACACCCATCAACAAAGTGGAATTGCCGCGCCGCATAAAACCACCGGTGGAGGCAACGCGGGTGACGCGAAAATCTTCATCCAAAAGCGCTNTCAACAAAATTTCACTCTCGGAATCATTTACCACTATGACGATCAATTTCATGTTGTCAGAATTCGACATACGGTCCAACCTTTAAAAAGATGTATCCCATAAATCTCTATTTTTTCTGCCGTCAAATTTCAACCGGTGCAAATTTGAGGTTCCCGAAAACATGCGCCTGTCAGCGGGGGAAAAGAGGGAAGGCCAGTATATAAAGAAGTGTGGCCACCGAGCAAGTTGTTAACATGACCGGCAATCCGCGCTTGGTCCACATTTTTGTGGTGATAGGTGAGCGGGTTTTCTCAGAAAGGGTTGCCACCACAATGTTGGCTGTTGAGCCGATGATGGTGCCGTTCCCGCCAAAGCCTGCTCCAAATGCCAAAGCCCACCACAGCGGACCGATCTCCATGCCGGCTGCGCCCAAGCCGTTGATGACCGGGATCATGGCTATGGTGATCGGGATATTGTCCACAATGGCAGATAAACCAGCCACTCCCCATATGATGAAGACACCAAACAACACAGGTGGAATACTGCTCGCCCCTGCAAGAACACGGACAAGCGATTCCAATACACCCGCGGATTCCATACCACCTACCATTACAAACAAGGCGGCAAAGAAGATCAGCACACTCCACTCAACACGTTCCAGTGTTTCCTTTACGTCCGGGCGTACCCACACCAGGGCAAATCCCGCGGAACTCAAAGCCACGTAGGCTGGACTGATATGCAGGAAATGGGCCACGAAAAATAGCAGGATGGCTGCGCCTAAGACAATAAGGATCTTTTTGGCTGTCTTTTTATCATCCAGAGCTTCGGATGGAGATAATTTCATGACAGCATCCATGTTCTTGGGCGGGACATTCAATTCATGGCGCATAAGGAACCGTAAAAGAAACAATGTGATCACCCAGACAATCAGAACGATCGGAAGAGAGTAAACCAGAAAATCGTTGAAAGAAAGCCCGGCTGCAGAGCCAATGATGATGTTGGGGGGATCGCCGACCAGAGTGGCCACACCACCAGTGTTGGACAAGAGCGCCTCTGCAATAAGGAATGGTGTTGCGGTAATACCCAGGATCTCGCAGATCAGGATGGTGACTGGTGCGATCAGGACGATGGTGGTGACATTGTCCAGGAACATTGACAGCAGCGTTGTGACTGCCCCCAGCATTATCAGTAAGCGAACAGGCTGACCTTTGGATAGTTTTCCTGCCCACACAGCCATGTATTGAAAGAAACCGGTTGGCTCAAGCAAAGAAACCAGGATCATCATACCCAATAGCAGGCCGAGAGTATTAAAATCTACTGCTTCAAGCGCCCGGGATTCGGAATAAAAACCAAGTATATTCCCCAGGCCGACCATCAAAGCTGCCCCCGCAATCCCAACGATTGTACGGTTGATCTTTTCTGAAAAGATCAACCCCAAACTGATCAAAAAAATTAAACTGGATAGAATTGCAGCGAGTGCCATAAGACTACTCCGGTGACCAAGTGGTTAGAATGCCTGTGCCAATATCAACACGCGAGACGATCCCCACCAATTCACCATTTTCATTCGTCACTGGAAGGTCAAAGATCTCATCTTTGAGCATAATGGCATAGACACGCATCAAACCACAATCTTTATCAATAGTTTCGACGGGCTTCATAATGGTTGTAACAGAACGGGCTAACAATTCGAAGTCAGGCTGCATCGATTCGATCGCCCCAAAATCATGGACGAAATCAAAGTCTTCCATAAATTTGAGAAAATCGGGCATTTCCAGCGAGACCAAATCACTTAACCTAACCACGCCAACCGGCTTTCCCTGAGTGTCTACAACTGGAAGGAGACTGACGTGTTTTTTAATAAAAACTGCGGCAGCTTGGCCTATCGTAGTTGTTATAGGTATGGATATCACATTTTTTTTCATAAATTTTTCGATATTCATTTCATCTCCTATGAAAACACCAGGGGTGGATATGTGGGTGACGGTTAATAATGGTACAACGACGCAGCCACCTTACGATCAAAATTCATCATATGATTCAACCTCGAACATAAAAATGGTAGCGCCGCCCACCGGTATTGAGATCGGGGCAGAGAGAGGCAAGGGCAAATTCTTCCAGGGTTGAGACAGGAATTCAACCCGTTTCTTGCAGCTGTTTTGGAGCGTGCGCACAGCCGCGGCTTCCCTACCTTCCTGAATGCCAACCAGGAGGGTGATATTGCGGCGGCTAAGGAACCCTCCTGTGCTGGGCATATGGGTCACGCTGAAACCAAGCCGGTTCAATGCGCTGGCTGCATTTTCATAGTCCTGTTCCTGGATGATCACAAACATCAGATAGCGCACTTTTATACCTGCATCGCTGCCACCGCGCAAAAGATCCGGCCAATTCATGTGCTGATCGGTTAGGGCAGTGTCAATTTCATTGACCAGGTAAGCATAGGTTTCATCTGAAATAACACCATCACGGATCAAACCACTCAGTGCGCTGCGCTGAGCCCGCAAACTTTCCCGCCGGGCGGTATCCAATTCTTCGGCTTCCACAGTTGGGTCGGAAGTCAGAACTTCACGGACTGCATCAACCAAATCACTATTTTGCTTTTCAAGCATGGTGGATAATGTCTGCCAGGTATACTCAGAGATAAGACCTTGTTGACTCATGCGCTGGATGTAATCATAGGCGGCACGTCCAGCCACAAAGCGGGCATGCCTGCGCTCATATTCATCCTGCATGGGTGTTCTTGTGATCAATTTCAGGCGCTTCACCAGACCATCCATTGTAAAACCCTGGACCAGCAAGGTGAACAGTACGACTCCAAAGGCCATCGATTGAAGTAAAAAGCGCTGCTCCCCCACCAGACCAATGTTTGGAATGCTGAGCGCCAGGGCCAGGGTAATGGCACCACGCAGACCACCCCAGTACAAGACGTGCTTCCATTTTCCGGGTATTCTACGACCAAAAATGGAGAAACCATAAATGCTGACTGCCCGTGATAACAGGACAGCGAGTATGGCGATGGCAATGGCCTGCCAGTTTTGAATTAGCAATTGAAGGTCTATGGCCAGCCCGATCAACAGGAAAATGATCGAGTTGGCTCCAAAGGCCAGGTACTCCCAGAAATTAAAGACCACCACGCGTGAGGTTGGTGATAATCCTTTGGAATAAACATTNCCATTCACTATTCCGGCAGCCACTACAGCCAGAATACCGCTGAAGTGTAATTGTTCTGCCACCAGGTAGGAACCAAAAGCCAGAACAGTCGTTAATGTTGTTTCCACCAGGGGATCATCGATGCGACTGATCACCTGGGACGAAATTAATCCAAGCACTACCCCCACGATTGCGCCACCACCAGCCACACGAATGAAATTGGTGACGTCAGTCAATAGAGTAACTTCACCCGATCCCATGCCGCCCAGACCGCCAACACCGGCTACAGCCAGCATAATGTAAAACATAACGATGGCAGTGCCATCATTAAACAGGCTTTCACCTTCCAGCAAAACCTGCAGACGCTTTGGACCACCGATCCTGCGGAATAGCGCCACCACAGCCACCGGGTCTGTGGCTGCCACCAATGCTCCGAAAACCATCGCTACTTTTAATGTGATCCTGGTCCCCAGAGGTGCCAATGATGAGCCCCAGGTCACCAATAATCCTACCAATAAGGTTGTCATGACGACGCCTGGAATTGCCAGAAGAGCGATCAGCCAGAAATCCTGCTTTAGATCATCAACCCGGATGTGGTAAGCAGCTTCAAAGACCAATGGAGGAACCAGCAAACCTAGAATGATCTCAGGTATGAGGGGATTATGAGAAATATCCAGCAATTGTTTGATGGAATTGCCCGCATCACCAGTAAAGAGCGCCGGGGAGAAAAAGGCAATTGCCAGGCCGATCAACACCAATCCAACCGTGTAGGGAATTCGCAATTGTCGGGCAACAACTGCAACAAAGGAGGCAACAAGAAGCAATAGCAAAACAACAGCAACCAGAAGGTTTATCGTTGGAAGATGTTCAACATTGATCATACTATTATTGTAACCTACTCCCGAAAAAATTCAAAAAATGAGATAAATAATTATCAGGTTTCGATAGAAAAGATTTCTCTCTGTGAACCCCCAAAGCAAGTTCAATATTCACCCGATAATTATTATCGTCATAACTTTAGATTTGATAAGAATTAGGAATGTAGCGTTTCATGAATTTGATACCAGGCAGATGGCCGGGTCTGTCACCCGAATGTTCTGCCCATCCGGAAAGGTGATGTCGGTGAAATCCAACTGGCGAACCACGACCAGGCCTCTGTAGCGCAGGGTTACTGGCCAGGGAAACGGGTTTAAGCCTTCCAGGCGGACAATGTCGGGGGAAATGATCCGCACACCCAGGGTCTGCAGGAACAAGCCCACGGGAACCAGACCACGCAAGCTGTTGCGCTCGCCCTGCCCCACCCTGCTTTCTGCCTGATAGCTGTTAAAGAAAGAACCCTGTTGTTTAAGGCTTTCAATGGCCGTTTCCATCAAGCGCGTCATCAACTGACTGACTTCAGACCGCCATCCATAGTCCAAAAGTCCTGAACCAATAAATTGATTCCAGGGAAATTGCACTTCGCGGCTTTCTTCAAGCACATCTTTGCTCCCAGTAAATTTATGGGTAGAGAAACCGGCCTGATGCCAGAAGTTTTTTCTGTTGAACAGGTTTGACTTCACCAATGAAGCTGCTTTGAGATCATCGGGGATACCAGCCCAGAGAGGCAGGATACCGGTCTGGTCTTCCTGCATGTAATCCAGGCTGCGAACAATCAATTTGTCTGAAGGCTGCAGGCCTTTCACTTCGATCTCTTCCAAGGAGGTATAAACCTGATGACTGACAGCTACTGCAAGCTCCATATTCCAGCGAAAATCCTTACGTTCCAGATATTCGACCACCAACCCGGATGAAGAATACCCCTGGATATGAACATTCAAGTTACGCGTTGTCCGGTTCGCTGCCCATACCTGGATCAGGAGGCGCACAGGTTGTTTAAATACACTCTTCGGTTTGTAACTACCCGATCCTGTACGGGTAACTATTGGCCTGCCTTTTAAGGTGTTATGTGTGTCCCTATCGCGATAATTGTAAAAGCTGTTTTTCTTGTTCCAGCAGGCTGTTACACCCACATACAAACCATCCGCAAGGACACCAAAATCCTTCATTTGATCGGTTAGTTCCAATTCATCAGCCAGTTTCACAAGGGTGTGATATTCCCGCCAAAGACAGGCTGCCAATGCCGGGCTCTCAAAGAAGCGAATATCGGCTCCCTGATCTCCTTTTCCCAGGCTATTGAAGGCCGGATTGTCTTCAAAACCGGTTTGCAGCGGGTGATCCCATTCCGGAAAGCCATCCTGATCCTGGTCACAGGCCGGGTCAAACCAGCGCTTATAGAAAGCCAATAATTTTGGAAAGACTTCGAGCAGGAAATCTTTATCGCGGGTCTGTCGATAGGAATTCCAGGCCAATTCCGCCAGGAGGGGTGCTGCCAGCCAGCGACCGCGTTGACCAGCCAATCCGGGGCGGCAGTCCACAAAACCCTTCTCATCCTGTGTTGACAGGAAATTTCGCACCAGACCGGCTACCAGTTCGGGAGAACCCGGAAGCAGGCTGGCAATGTAAATTGCATCATGAACGGATTGCCCATCCCACTGGGCTGAATAATCACGGCCATCGCCTCGTGAGGAGTAGCCATGGTCTGGCTGCCGTGCCATCACAAAAGAAGGATGTGGAAGGTGTTCGCCAGCCTGAAAGAATAAGCGCAAAGCCGTGTTCTGGCTGAAGGCCAAGCTGGCATCCCAATCCAGATCACCTGTTTCAATATCCACAGTCTGGGCTGCATTGACCAGCCTGATGCGAGCCAGTTCGGCATCCCAGGAACGGGCAGCCGTGAGACGGGCCAAGTCAAAAGAAGCCTGCGCATCGGGCAAAGCAGCCTGCACCCAGGTGAACTTACGGGAGCCCAGAGGCACCAGACTGATATCCAATTGCAAAGATGGATAGGGACCCGGACCACGCAGGGGACCACCTGTTAAGAACACGACGGGTTCAAGACCCGATGTCCTTCCAGAGAGGACATAAACCGATTGTATCTGGGTGGATGTCAAAGGTTGCCCATCCATGTGTGTCATGGTAGCGTTTACATCAAATTGCAACTCAAGGGAGTGAGTGGTCAGGTTTCGAAATGTGAGCCGGCTGGCAAGAGTCTGCGATGAGGGTACCCAGTATTCGATACGTGCTTCCAGCCCCTGAAAAGGAGAGCAGGTAAATTCCAGATAATTGGGATAGAACTGTGTCAAAATTGGGGGAGAAAAAAATAGCAGCGGGTTCACGACTTTTTTGCCGCCCAGCGTAAAACCCGGGAAGATGCGCATGCTGCGTGCGCGCAAACCATAGGTGGTTTGAACAGCCATGACGGCAGATTCACCAGTGCCTGTTTCCATTTCCCAGGTGTGGTCATTGATATAATCAGGTTCGCAGAAGCGAAAATCAGCGGATAACACCAGCGTGCGCGGGTCACCCGCTTTGAGAGACCAGGATCGCATGGCTTTATTGTACGGTTAGTTTAGCTGTTGGTCAAAGGTTTTATGCTAAAATCCATATAATTAGTGGTAATCTTAGTGTAGAGGCTTTTCCACTGCCAACCAAAGGAGTTTTAATGTCACTACTGCCTGCCAAACACGGTATGTATTTTGAAGAATTTGAACCCGGCCAACACGTCTCTACACCAGGGCGTACCATCACTGAAAGTGATATTGTTAACTTTGCCGGGTTATCCGGCGATTATAATTTGATCCACACGGATACGGAGTACAGCCGCACATCGCCTTTCGGACAACGCGTGGCGCACGGTTTGCTGTGTGTCTCGATCGCATCCGGGCTGGCAACACGCAGTGGTATTATGGAAGGCACTGTTATGGCTTTCCGCGAGATCAACAACTGGAAATTCATTAAACCAGTTTTCATTGGTGACACAATTCATGTCGAGATGGATGTAAACGAAACCAAAGCCTTTCCCCGCCTGGGCGGTGGCGCTGTCTTCATCAACCTGCAGATCAACAATCAATCCAACGAGGTTGTGATGAAGGGCACCTGGACAGTCCTGATCATGTCAAAACCGGCCTGATAATCGCAAAACAGGAATAAGGAACTAATGGAAACACAAGAACCAGAAGACCCACTTGAGCGTTTTAACCGTTTGATCAAATCGGAAGCTGAAACCCGGATGGATATCCCGGTTGAAAAACCAGCCCCCCCGGTTACACCAACCACTCCGGATGAACCCAGTACGGAGGTGACATCGGACGCGCCAGTCACTCCCAGGACATCCCCA
>BS_KBA_SWE02_21mDRAFT_10000634_pt1 | contig 13296 bp, 13 predicted proteins | sample BalSeasSWE02_21m_FD_9196 | JGI IMG/M metagenome (IMG submission 9196)
ATTCTCCTAAAGCAAACAACAAACCCCGCACAGATCAGGGCCGATCTGCAGCGGGGTTGGTGTTTAAATGCAGATTACTAAATCGGGGCATGAACCAGATTCTTCTTGACAGCCTGATTTGACCTGCTTATACTAAGTGTCTATCAAAAGGTATTTTTTGCTGGATAGGATATAAAACACAATTGAACGGGGAGCCTGCGAGACAGGCTGAGAGGAAAGCTAACGGCTTTCGACCCGAAGGACCTGATCCGGATAATGCCGGCGGAGGCAACAAAAGCTGTACCATTAACCATCCTCCACGGCGAGGATGGTTTTTTTATGGCTACAACTCGAGCTTTGATCTTTGCAAATGGTCTTCTTCCTGACCTGGAGGCTGCCAGAAGGTTTTTGCAAACAGGGGATGTGCTCTATGCGGCAGATGGCGGCACACAGCATATTCTTCGGTTGGGATTGCTGCCTGACCTGGTAGTGGGTGACCTGGATTCGTTAGAAAAAGAAGACCTTGAAATGCTAAACGCTGCTGGTGTCCGGATCGTGCGACACCCGCAGGATAAGAATCTGACCGATCTCGAGCTGACCATTAATTGTGCCCTAGAGGAAGGTCACCAAAGCCTTGTAATAGTAGCAGCCCTGGGCGGGAGGTTGGATATGATACTAAGCAATCTCAGCCTGTTGACACGCCCGGATCTGCTGGAGAGAGATATAAGGCTGGATGATGGTGTGGAGCAGGCTTTTTTTTTGCGCCATGAAGCTCACATCTCTGGTAAAGCAGGAGATATTGTTTCATTATTGCCGTGGGGGGGAGGTGTTGAGCAAGTGACCACAATTGGATTACGATGGACACTAACTAATGAAGATCTTAACCCCTATGAAACCCGCTCGATCAGTAATGAAATGCAAACCAGCGAGGCAATAATTCGGGTCGGTTCAGGATTGTTGCTGTGTATCCATCGTCGACAAAAATCGCCAGAATAAATTATGGATAAGACCTTTTTCATTTATTCGGGATGACCCTTTTANNATCCCAAATTATCAGGAGTTAGATATGAAACCCAAATTGTTTTTCACCGTGCTTATTGNATTATTGGTTACAGGATGCAGTGGAANTGCACCAGAATCAAATATTCCCATCTTGAGCATAATGACTCATGATTCGTTCGAAATTAACGCAGAATTGGCTGCATCTTATGAAGCAGATAACAATGTAAAACTGGTCTTTCTAAAAAGCGGTGACACCGGTGCGGCGTTGAACAAAGCCATCCTTTCAAAAAATGCCCCACTGGCAGATGTGTTCTATGGAGTGGATAACACCTTTTTATCCCGTGCCCTGGAGGCAGAAATATTCGAGCCTTACAAATCTCCTGCTTTGGAGATAATCCCTGGAGAGATGCAACTTGACCCCGGGGATTATCTGCTGCCGGTGGATTATGGAGATGTATGCATCAATTATGACAAGGAATATTTTTTAAATCATAAGCTTGCCGTGCCGCAAACTCTTGAAGATCTGCTCAAACCTGAATATAAAGGGCTGCTGGTGATGGAAAATCCAGCGACTTCCTCGCCCGGATTGGCTTTTTTGTTAGCGACCATCTCTCATTTCGGAGACCGTAATTACCTGGATTACTGGCGGGATCTGCGTTCAAATGGGTTGGAGGTTGTGGGCGATTGGTCGACTGCATATTATACGAATTTTTCAGCATCCTCCGGACATGGTCCCCAGCCTTTGGTCGTTTCTTACGCCAGCAGTCCGGCTGCTGAAGTGATCTTTGCTGAGACAAAACTGATAGACGCACCCACGGGTTCGATCACCGGTGCAGGCACCTGTTTTCGTCAGATCGAGTTTGTTGGCATTTTAAAAGGTACCCAACAACGAAAGCTGGCAGAGAATTTTGTGGATTTTATGCTTGGTGTTCAATTCCAGCAAGATATGCCTTTGCAGATGTTTGTCTATCCGGTTAATCCCCTGGCAGAATTGCCTCCTGAATTTGTTAAATATGCCCAGGTTTCAGAACAGCCTGCCAGTCTGACCCCGAGCGACATCGCCAGTCATCGCGATGAGTGGATCGCTGCGTGGGTTGAAGTCGTCTTACACTAAAGTTGGACCAAAAATAAACATGCGACGAATACTCCCCTGGTTGGGGGCTTCAACTTTTCTCCTCATATTCTTTTTTTACCCCCTGGCGCGCATCCTGGGGTTGGGGCTGGATTGGAGTGGACTGAGAGAAGGTTGGGATCAGGTTGTCAGGCTGGCAGGTTCCACGATCTGGTTCACTTTTTATCAGGCGTTTCTTTCCACACTACTGACCTTGCTGGTCGGTCTTCCGGGAGCTTATCTTTTTGCCCACTATGATTTCAAAGGTAAAAAATTATTTAACGCACTAACCGCAGTACCATTCATGTTGCCTACTGTGGTTGTTGCGGCTGGTTTCAATGCTCTGCTAGGTCCACGGGGTTGGGTCAATGTAACCTTGATGAATTTTTTTCATCTGGAAAATGCCCCGATCCTATTTATGAACACCCTGGCTGCGATACTTCTGGCACATGTTTTTTACAATACGACCATCGTTTTTCGGCTGGTGGGTAACGCCTGGATGCGGCTGGATCCGCATCTGAGTCAGGCTGCACGAGTGATGGGGGCGAAACCACGGGATGTTTTTTGGAAAGTGAGCATACCGTTATTGCGTCCATCCATTATGGCGGCTGCTTTACTTGTATTTTTATTTGATTTCACCAGCTTTGGTGTGATCCTGCTTCTAGGTGGACCGCATTTTGCGAGCCTGGAGGTTGAGATATTCATTCAAAGTGTTCAAATGCTCAATTTGCCTGTGGCGGCTTTGTTGTCCATAATTCAGTTGCTGTTTACGCTGGCTTTTTCTGTGTTATACAGCCGGGTGGTAGCAAAGGAAAATGTAGTCAGTAAACCAAGCTTGAATCCCATGCGAAAAGTAAATACCTGGCGATCACGCATAATTGTGTCAGGTATGTTAATTATTCTTGGGAGTTTGTTCGTTTTACCGATGGCGGCTCTACCGCTGCGTTCGATCGCCCGATTTGACCCTGCAATGGGGGAGCGCACAGTTCAAACAACCAGTTTGACCCTGGACTATTACCGGGAATTGTTCATCAACCGGAATGGGTCACTTTTTTATGTGGCTCCAATCGAAGCTGTGCGGAATTCCCTCAGTTATGCAGGATTGACTGTATTGATATCACTCCTGCTTGGATTCCCGGTAGCCTCGGCATTGGCGCGTCCGGGTCGTTTGGAACGTGTTCTGGATCCATTTCTTATGCTACCTTTGGGCGCTTCTGCAGTTACCCTGGGGTTGGGTTATATTGTCTCTTTCAACCAGCCTCCATTTAATCTTCTGACATCACCCTGGTTGGTTCCGCTGGCACATAGCACCATTGCCCTGCCATTTGTCATTCGCAGCCTGCAGCCTGCCCTGGCTGCCATCCCGGATGATTACCGGAAAGCAGCGGCTGTATTGGGAGCGCCTCCGTTACGAGCCTGGTTTGCAGTTAACTGGCCGCTGGTTGGACGGGCAACCCTGGCAGCCGGGACATTTGCTTTCACCGTATCACTGGGAGAATTTGGCGCGACTTCCATATTGGCGCGGCCGGATAATCCAACCCTGCCCCTGGCGATCTATCGTTTTCTCTCACAACCTGGTGGATTGAATTATGGTCAGGCCATGGCAATGGCAAGTTTGCTGATGCTGGTTGCCATTTTAGCCATATTATTAATCGAACGGTTGCGCTTGCCTGGCAGCGGAAGTTTTTAAGGAACAGGATCGTCTTATGCTGGATCTAATTGACATACACAAATCTTATGAAGGTGCACAACTGTTGAATGGGATCTCATTTTCAGCAGGAGAATCTGAAATCATTTGTCTGCTGGGTGCCTCGGGGAGTGGCAAATCAACCCTTTTGCAAATCATAGCCGGTTTGGAAAAGCCTGATTCTGGTCAGGTGTTATGGGAAGGGAAAGATCTTGCCATAACACCAACACACCTCCGAAATTTTGGATTGATGTTCCAGGATTATGCTTTGTTTCCATTCCTGAATGTGGCTGAGAATGTAGCCTTTGGATTGAAGATGCAAAATATACCTCAAGCGGCAATTAATTTACGGGTAGATGAGATATTAAAACAGGTAGATCTTCAGCAATTTGCGAATCGCAAAGTAACAGACCTTTCAGGTGGTGAACAGCAACGGGTAGCGCTGGCGCGTGTTCTGGTTCCACGGCCGAAGCTGCTTATGTTCGATGAACCACTAGGCGCATTGGATCGCAGCCTGCGGGAAGACCTGCAGGCCGAATTGCGCCGGATACTGCGTAAAAGCCGGGTTCCTGTCATTTATGTAACCCATGACCAGGAGGAAGCCTATGCGCTGGCTGACCGGATCCTGCTATTGCATGAGGGTCAGATCACCAGGGCAGGCAGCCCGGAAGAATTGTGGCGGGATCCAGGCTCAGCCTGGGCAGCGAGTTTTCTTGGGTTGGGGAATATCCTATCGGGTCAATACCTGGCTGATGGAAGCGTTCAGACTTCAATTGGACCATTCCGGGCAAGCGATTGCCAGCATAGCCATTATGCGGGTGAGGCTATCAATATTTTGATCCGCCCGGAAATAGAGCAAGGATCTGGTGGCGAAAATTACCTGGAAGGATTTGTTAAAGATGTTCATTTTTTCAAGAATGGATACCGGGTAACCTTGCAGTCAGACGTGTATTTATTTCTACCTTATGCTCCTCGTGTGGGAGAATTATTGAGCATAAACCTTCCCGAACGGTCAGTCCAATGCCTGGGATGAATGATATTGCTATTTATAAATGTGATAGTAAAGGGAAAGTACTCTGGCAGTATCAGGGCAAGGTAATTAGCCATGTGGCAAACACAATTGTGGTCGAGGCATTTTTTAATCGGGAAGATACTGCTTTCCAAGGTATCGTGTTGAAGACCAACGACCGGTTTCTGGAAACATTCCATACAGACCGCTGGTTTAACATCTTTGAGATCCATGATCGCGACGATGGACACCTAAAGGGCTGGTATTGCAATGTCGGTCGACCGGCTGTATTAAAAGATGATAATAAACTGTTTTATGATGACCTGGCATTGGATCTATGGGTGTCACCGGATGGTGAACAGCGGGTTCTGGATGAGGGTGAGTTTGCTGATCTCGATCTGGATGAGAGCATGCGAGCGCGTGCTTTGGATGGATTAGCAAAATTGCAGGAATATTTTTATCTAAAGTTCAAGGATCGAAAAACAGGTTCTGAATAAAGAAATGTGGAAAAGATAAATCACCCGGGTACATCAACTGGGTGATTTATCTATCTTCCCAAATGATTGGGAATTATTGTCTGGTATTTTATGGATTGTCTCAGGCTATAAATTCATCCAAGCGTAATAACCACCAACACCAACTGATACACAGCAGCAGCAGAGTATCAGGACTGCAGCGACAATGATAATAACTTTCTTGTTATCTTTCTTTTCGACTGGCGCATCGGGCATGGGATTTAATTCTTCAGACATTGCATTCTCCTTTTCGATCGGTAATTGAATAAAAAAATTTCATATTTGAGATGCTTGGTATGTAGATGATTTATGTAAAAAATTAACCTACAGAACCAAATTTAATAATTTAACAGATCCTGGAAGGAAAACAAAGAAATACCTACCAAAGGTAAAACTACCATCAGGCAGGCTATAAGCAATCCCACAATGACGCCGATCAGCATTAAAACGCCATTAACTACGAAGAAAGTCTTGATATTGCTCATGGCAGAATTAAATGCGTATCTCTGCCCGGTGTTGGCAGCGGTTTCAATGGATGAGGCGGCTTGCATGAGTAAAACACCCTGCCAGATCGGAATGATCCCTACCAATGCAAGGGCGCTGGGGATACCTCCCAGGATCATCATGATGCCAACAAATTTCAGCCAGCCCCTGGATTGATATAAAGGCAAGGCGGCTTCACGAATAAAATCGCTTTCAGACTGATTGTTTATAATTACATTAGGCGGATACGTTCCGGGATTGCTTGACATGCAAACCTCCAAAAAAAATTATTGAAAAAATTTATACAAATATTCTACACCAATTTTTGTTTATTTGCTCGTTTATTAAACCACCAGATCAACACTGCTACCATAAGTAATAAAAATACTCCCAATAAAACAGGGATGAGTACTGCCAGGAGAGATGTAACTGTTGCGAGAATGTCTTCTGCAATGCTGACGGGAATATTGGCAGCTCCCCCAGTGGTAGCTGTAACAGCTGGTCTAATGGCAGCAGCCTTGACAACATGGACGCTGCCTGCGACCAATAAACCACATCCTAATGCCAGCACCGGGTGGATGTCGCTGACGACGCGTGCGCTGGCAGCGAAGACGATAGCGCCTGCTGCCGGCCTAACGATGGTTTGAATGAGATCATTAATGTGATTGACAGCTGGAATTTTATCGGCCAACATCTCAATTATGACAAGTACTCCCAACAGGATCAAGATCCATGGATTTGCAAGTGTATCCCAGGGTGAACTGAGCTTGATCAGATCGGTGAAATGTGCAGTAACGCCAATAACCAGGAGAGGAATATATGCGTTCAGTCCAGCGCTGGCTGAAAGCCCAAATGCAGATAAGATGCCTGTTAATAGTTCCATGGTAAATCCTTTATCCGAGAGGGAATCCACCCCAAGTGCCGGTCATCCAGAAACGTAAAACATCTATCAGGGCAATCTGGAGGATCCCTAATGTCAATCCGGCCAGTAGGGCCAGCCAGACCTGAGAAATCTTGTCAAACTTGTTCTCCTGGCGAAAAAGCATCAACCATAAAATGCTGTAGATCATGGTGAGCAGTACAAGTACCCCTGCTGTGCTGATAAGAGCAAGCGGAAGAAGAACAATAACATTTTCGGTTAGCACCAGCAAGTCGATGATCAAGGTGATAACAAGGAGCATCAATAGATCCTTCAACCCCCCCAGTGCAGGTTTGAAATCCTGTTCCATCCAAATGGTCTGGTTGAAAGCGGGGAACATGGCTGCAGAAATAACAAGACCCATGCCGCTACCAGTCAACAAACGAAGGATATTGTTGGGGACGTACAGGTTGGGGATATTTGCCAGTGCGCCTGGGTAAGTCTGCTTTATCAAGTACAGATAGGAATTGCTGCCATCCAAACCAAAAGCGAGAAAGAGAAATGCCAGGGGAATGATCACGCGCCAGGGAGGCATACCTGAGCGACGCCTGGAAATCAGGGCCTGGAAACCGATTCCAAGCATAGCTCCCAGGTACATGCCACTGCAACGCGCACACAAAGGAAGTTGATAATCACCTATATGGAATGACCTCTCAGGTATACGATGACAGACTGCATAACCAATTGCATCTGCTTTTGCAGAAAAGCCGGGGGGGGTTGTCAACATCCAACCAATAAAAACCAGGGCAAATGATATGAATACCAATGCTCTTGAGGCACCAGCAATTCTATTGTGTGTTTGTGGGGGTTGCATAATGCGCCAATTATAGGTTTTTCTATCACTAAAAGCAAGTACGAATATAATTAATGACACTATGTATTGCGTGTAGATAAAATATTACAAAAAAGTATAAGTTCTTCCTTTTCAGATCTGAAATAATTGGAGTATGATTGCAGAATCTTACAGGAGAGACCGACAATGAAAAAAATGACCCTCGGGATATTATTACTTGTGTTCTTATTAACCGCATGCGGGAAAAGTGAATTGACCTCAACCCCGCTTGTGGAGATTAAAAGGACATCAACGAGCAAGCCGACCCTACCAGCTCCAACGCCTACAGCAACATTTGAACCAACTGCCACCCCAGGTTATCCACCCGAGGGGATGGGACCTATTAATTTTCCACAAAATGTGGATCCACTCACGGGATTAGAAGTGATCGATCCTACTTTGCTTGAGAGGCGTCCATTGATGGTCAAGGTTTCCAATCTGCCGCGTTATGTCCGCCCACAATGGGGATTAAACCTGGCAGACCACGTGTATGAATACTACACCGAATATGGGACGACCCGTTTCATTGCCATTTACCTGGGGCAGGATGCCTCGCAGGTAGGTCCCATCCGTTCGGCACGCTTTTTTGATGAAAACATTGTCCGGGCTTACAAGGCCGTTTTCACCTTTGGGTCTGCAGATATCACGGTATTAAACCGATTATTCAATGCAGATTTCGCAGACAGGCTGGTAATGGAATCCGATTGGACTCCCTTGTTCAGATATGACCCGAATAAATATAATCACCTGATGGTGGATACCGATGCTTTGAGTAAATACTTCACAGAGAAAGGCTTTGAGAATGGCCGACAGGATCTAAATGGGATGTTCTTCCAGATGGAACCTCCTAAAAACGGTGTAATTGCTGAACAGGTAACGGTTCGTTTTTCCACTGCAATCTATAATAAGTGGGAGTTTGAGGCGGCCTCTGGCAGGTATTTGCGTTCATCCGATACAGTTGATGACCCGAATGGAGGACAAAATGAAGTATATGCACCTCTTCTTGACCAGAATACCGGTGAAGCGGTAGCCGCTGATAATGTTGTTTTCCTGGAAGTGCCTTACCAATTTTACCGAAAGGAACCAGAACAGATGGAGATCCCATTTGTTGGCTCAGGGTTGGCGTATGCGTTTCGTGATGGGAATATGTATAAGGTGCGCTGGCAGCGATTTGAAAAAGATTCGATGGTCTCGTTGGCTTATGAAGATGGCACTCCATTTCCATTTAAACCGGGGAATACCTGGTTTGAGGTGATCGGAACCACTTCTGAACAGATCCAAGTTGCTGATGGTTGGCGTTTTGTATTCCATATTCCCTGATCTATTTAGCTAATAGGAGAAAGTGATCTTGAAGCGTATTGGAGTTTTGACAGGTGGAGGCGATGCACCAGGGTTAAATGCTGTCATCCGTTCTGTGGTTAAAACAGCGATAAATATATATGACTGTGAAGTACTTGGCATTCGGGATGGTTTTGATGGTTTCTTCCATCCGAATGGAATTACATCACTCGGACTGGCAGAGGTAAGGGGAATATTACCGCGGGGAGGAACCATCTTGGGTACAGCCAATCGCGGAAATCCATTTGCACGCACAATGATCTGCAATGGACAGGAAGTGATCGAAGATGTATCAGATGTGGTCGTGCAATCTGTCAAGAACCTAAAGCTTGATGCCTTGGTCGTGATAGGAGGAGACGGCACCTTGCGAATTGCAATGGAATTATTTGAAAAAGGGGTTCCCGTTGTAGGGGTTCCAAAGACAATTGATAATGATGTTGGGGGCACCGAAGTCACCTTTGGTTTTGACACAGCATTGATGATAGCAACCGAAGCACTCGACCGACTTCATACCACGGCTGAAGCTCACCATCGTGTGATGGTGCTTGAATTGATGGGACGTGACGCAGGTTTCATCGCGTTACATTCCGGTGTAGCAGGTGGTGCGGATGTTATTCTTATCCCAGAGATCCCATTTAAGTATGAAAAAGTACTTCAAAAAGTGCGTCAGAGAGTTGAAAATGGAAATTTGTTCAGTATCCTGGCAGTTTCCGAAGGCGCAAGGGCGGAGGATGAAGATCAAATATTTTCCCATCAGGGTAATGCGACTGAAAATCCACGGCTTGGAGGAATAGGTTGGCGAGTGGGGGAATACCTGGAGACACAAGGATTGGAAACACGCGTAACAGTACTGGGGCATGTTCAGCGAGGCGGAAGTCCAACAGCCTTTGACAGGTGGCTGGCAACACGCTTTGGAGCGTCTGCGGTAAGATTGGCAGATGAAAATGGATTCGGGTGTATGGTAGCGCTTAAGAATTCAAGAGTGGAAGATCTTAAATTATCAGAAGCACTGGATGTTCCCAAAAGAGTGGATCTGAATGGTGATGCGATTTTAACTGCGGGCGGCCTGGGGATATCCTTTGGAAATTGAACAGTAATTTTGAAAGAATCCTTAAAGTGGAAAGCCGTCCGAAAGGACGGCTTTCCGTTGCGCGCTACGGCATCTTTTATCGCAGAACGAGGAGGGATGCCGCAGCGCTTCGTTTATTACTACTATCCATAATGGGCATCACCTCCTTGTGCATAGGATGGCAATCTTATGCAGACTTTCGTCTGATCAAATTTAGTATCGCATAATACTTTTTGAATGTCAATAGTTTTTCAATGCAAAAATTATCTCCTAGCTTTTGATTTGGGCCGAGGACGTAATTCTTTCTCCGGTATGGTCTCTTCCTCATTATTCAGTTTTATTATCCAGATCGAATAGATCAGGAAAGCCAAAACCCCTGTCAACCCAAGACCTAAAAAGATGAGATAGGAATTCCAACGCGATGCAACAGAAATTCCCACACTTGAGAACAAATCGCAAATTGATTGATCACCTGTATAACAATGAGAATCATTGTCAGGGAGCATCATTTGTTGCAACCAAATTTCATTTGTGATGGCAGATTTGTTGTTCTTCCAATCATCTGCAATTTGGGCGATCAGTGAGCCGGTCTGAATAACTGCATGTGCGTCTTCAAATTGGTATTGGGTAACCCGATAATAAGCGCTGGCTCTATAAAGGGTGCTTGCACCAAATATCAGTGAGAATAAGATCAGGCTGATCATTATGAAGGTGATAACCTGGATCGGCGCGTTTTTTAGGAAGAGTTTACGTCCCGTTGGACGCATTAGTAAAAAAGCGATCCCAATCCCCAATAAGGCTGCGAGGATAAATACAAATAGAACTACCACAAACGTCAAAAAAGACATAATATCCCTTTCAGGTGAATAAATTTTGGTTGGCTGCCAATTTCATGTTTATGGCAGAATCATAATGGAATAAATATTTCGAGCCCTATTGTACCTCGACTTGTTGCTGAGTTTGAAACAAATTAATGAGAGGGAACATATTATTTCCAATGGACAAGCTAATTGGTATAAGGCGTACACACGTAAGGGTAGTTAGTGGAGTGGTGGGCGGGTTTCACGCGCCCACCACTCCACTGAATCCTTTTCAACTACGTAACTCCTTTGATATTAAAATTTCTCCAATGAGGTCTGGCGTCCCATATTATTGGCATACTACAGTAGAATATTAATATGTTTCAGGTTGGAAAAGATTTGAGACGAATTGATACTTTTTGATAGTTTCCGGAAGCGATGAATGGCTATGATCTAAGAAAATTTATTGGAGGTACTCATGAAGGATCGTTCAAAACGAATATGGATCGTAGCATTGGTGATGGGGTGGTTATTTGATCTCCTTTTCTGGAAACAGACCCCGGGTATAAATTTTTTCATATATGTTGTTTTATGCCTGGCAGGAGGTTACCTTGTATTGCGTATGGATGATATCAAACCTGCAACCCGTTCTCTGCTCTTAGTGATCCCCATCATTTTTTTTGCGGTCATCACCTTTATAAGACAAGAGCCACTCAGCTTGTTCCTGGCTTTTGTTTTTTGTCTCTTTTCAATGGGCTTGTTGGTAATAACGTATACAGGGGGGCGATGGGTTTTGTTCGGATTGGCGGATTATCTTGCGTCTTTCTTATACATGGCAGGAGGCTTGATAACCAAACCGTTCCTGCTTAATAAGGCTAAAAACAAACAGGAAGAGGGATCGGACGGAACAACCGAAAGGAAGAATATCTGGCCTATCGTGCGTGGAATACTGATCGCCATTCCAATACTGGCGATCTTTTCGTCATTGCTGTCTTCCGCAGATATGGTATTTGCTCAACGCCTGGATTCCTTCATACAACTTTTCCGACTTGAAAAATTTCCTGAATATATATTTCGCATCATTTATATAATTACAGGCGCATATTTGCTGGTGGGTATCTTTTTGCATGCAGCCCTTAGCAGCCAAAATGAAAAGTTGATCGGCGAAGATAAGCCATTGGTTTCACCATTCCTGGGCTTTATTGAATCAAGCATTATTCTGGGAAGTGTCGCTGTCCTATTTACACTTTTTGTGGTCATCCAGTTCCAATATTTTTTCGGGGGACAAGTAAATATTCATATTGACGGCTATACCTATGCTGAATACGCCCGTAAAGGTTTTGGAGAGTTGATCACGGTGGCTGTTTTTAGCTTGATCTTATTCCTGGGGCTAAGCGGGATAACCCGGCGGGAAAACTCAACCCAGCGCAATGTTTTTTCCGGACTTGGGATAGCAGTTGTGACCCTGGTGGGCATCATGCTGGTTTCAGCTTTTAAACGCCTGGTACTCTATGAAAATGCCTATGGATTCTCGCAATTGCGCACATACACACATGTGTTCATGCTCTGGCTTGGGCTGCTCCTGGTTGCAGTGGTAGTTCTCGAGTTTATGCGCAAGGAGCGTAGGTTTGCCCTGGCTGTACTATTGGCCAGTGTTGGTTTTGCCGCCAACCTGGCTTTGTTGAATGTGGATGGTTTTATTGTTCGTCAGAATGTTCAAAGGGCGGTGCAAGGTCAGGAATTGGATGCTGCTTATCTGGCTTCGCTGACAACAGACGCCATTCCTGCACTTGTTGGTAATTTCAAGAACACAAACCACTCGAAAGAGATCCATGAGCAGATAGGAGCTTCCCTGGCATGTATGTCCTCCATCAATCCTGTTCGGGATGATACAGACTGGCGATCCTTCAATAATTCGCTTTTCAATGGACAAAGAATGCTTGACGGACTTGAAAAAGAATTAATTGCTTATAAACTCAGTGAAGATGATTACCAGAAGTTGGTAACCACGCCTTCTGGAAAGAAGATCGATTGCTGGAATAATAACTGGATAGATTAAAAGCCAAAAAAGAATGGCAATTAATTAATATTTGAAAATAATCAACTAGGATGGTTTGAATTCCATCCAAGTTGATATTTAAACCATTATCCATTTCTTCGTGTTGAAAATGGAAATAGAGGTAGAATTGTCTTTATATATCCGATGACCTATCGGGAGGTAATTGTGAGAACATTTGAGATCCTGGCGGCACTTTTCCTGTTATTGACCATTCTCCGATATGTAATTCCAACCCGTCCACGATGGTTGGAATATTTACCAGCTTTAACATTAATCGTTTGCCTTCTGCAAATAATTATAGAAGGCTACCGATGGCAAATGGTTCCGATCTTTGTTTTCTCATTTGTTCTTTTCCTTTTTACACTCCCATCAAAAGCAAGATCGACAAATAAGCCTGCGACAAGTCCATGGCGGAGAATAATCGGGCTGTTGCTGGCGCTTGTATTGTTTGCAGGGGCGTATGAACTTCCCATACTATTACCCATACCAATAT
>BS_KBA_SWE02_21mDRAFT_10000635_pt1 | contig 13285 bp, 12 predicted proteins | sample BalSeasSWE02_21m_FD_9196 | JGI IMG/M metagenome (IMG submission 9196)
GGGAGATGTACTTACGGTTGCTCAAATTGCTGGTATTAGTGCAGCTAAAAGAACATCCGACCTGATACCTTTATGCCATCCCATTTCGTTGACAAAAGTTGATGTGGATATAATTCTGGAAGATGCAATTCCAGGTGTCATGATCACAGCGACTGCCCGAACGATCGGAAAGACAGGTGTCGAAATGGAGGCATTAACGGCTGTCGCTGTAGCAGCTTTAACGATCTACGATATGGCAAAAGCTGTTGAAAAAACAATGAGAATTCAAAATATTCGCTTGGTTGAAAAGCACGGCGGTATGTCAGGCGATATTTCCAATGAAGAAGACTGATCAATTGCATGGAGTAACAATGAAACAAATAACATTATTATTCTTCGCAACACTGCGTGACATTACTGGTGAACGAAAAATTATCAAAATGATTCCGGAGGATATGGTTATATCTGGATTGAAAGAGATATTAGTGGATGAATTCCCGGGATTTAAAGAAATTATGCCTTCCGTAATAGTTTCTTTGGATCATGAATTTGCGTTTGATAATTCTTCTATACCCTTTGACGCAGAAATTGCCCTTTTTCCGCCTGTATCGGGAGGATAAATATGGTTGGTAAAACGGTTTGTAAGATCATAGAATCTGATGTCAGTTTGGATGAATTGTTAGCAGAACTTTCTCAAACCTCAACGGGAGCCGTTGTCATGTTTACGGGATTGGTTCGTGGGGTTACTGGGAAAAGTAACCCGCATGATACATCCCATCTTGAATATGAAGCTTATCAACCTATGGCAGAAAAAATGATGTGGCGTATTGCAGACGAAATTCGGGTGAGATGGCCTGATATCGAATCGATCGCAATAATTCAACGAATTGGGAAGTTTTTACCAGGAGATCCTACAGTTACTGTTGCTTGCTCGGCTGCGCACAGAGATACAGGTGTTTTTGACGCCGCCAGATATGGGATCGATCGTTTAAAAGAGATTGTTCCAGTTTGGAAGAAAGAATTCACATCTCAGGGTGAATCCTGGGTAGAGGGGGATTATATTCCTCAACCAGGTGAATAAATGAATATTTCGCACATTATTTGCACGAATTGTGGTCGGGATTACCCCATTATTGGTAACCCTTATCGTTGCACGGAATGTGGAGGAGTTTACGATTTTCAGGATCCAATAATTTATGATTCTGAAAATATCGACCAACTTCAACCGGGGATATGGAAATTTCGGCATACTTTCAATATAAGCAATGATGTGAGCGCTATTTCTCTAGGGGAAGGAGATACGCCGTTAATTTGGACAGAAATGCTAGGACATAATGTTGCAATAAAATGTGAACACCTTAATCCGACTGGATCATTTAAGGATCGCGGATCCAGTTTGATTGCTTCAATTTTGAAGTACCGAAATATAGATACATATATTGAAGATTCTTCTGGCAATGCAGGAGCATCATTGGCAGCCTACTCTGCCAGGGCAGGTATAAAATTAAGCGTTTTTATCCCGCAAAATGCTTCGGGGATAAAAAGAAAACAGATAGAAGCATATGGTTCATGTATAATTCCAATTAAGGGAACACGTAGTGCGGTGACAGAAGCTACCAAAGATTTAGCAGAAAGCGGAGTTGTCTATGCCAGTCATGCATACATGCCATTTAATATTCCTGGATATGCAACTGTGGCATATGAAATTTACGAGCAAATGGGATATAAAGCTCCGGGAACAGTGATCATTCCAGTAGGACAAGGTGGGTTGTTAATCGGAGTTGCGCGAGGTTTTGCTGCTCTCAAAAGAGCAGNAAAGATTGCTAATGTTCCTTCCATTNTTGGCGTACAAGCGCGTGCATGTGCTCCGCTTTGGTCCATCTATATGGGGGGGATTGATGCTTTGCGATTCGCCACGGATGGCTCAACTTTGGCTGAAGGTGTGCGAGTATGGCAGCCCATCCGTGGGGACTCGGTTTTGAAAGAAATTGGATCATCCTTCGGAAAATTAGTTGCAGTGGACGAAATAGAAATAGTAGATGGTGTTAAAGAATTCGCCCGGCATGGCTTTTATGTAGAACCGACTTCGGCTTTGGCTTGGAGTGCTTTGAAGCAAAGTGTTGATGATTGCGAAGGACCAATAGTTGTAATATTGACAGGTTCTGGCCTTAAACAACAGGTTGATTATTGATTTGAGCGATTCAAATAAGGAAGGAAAAATATGGATGAAAGCCAATCTGTAAGCAATGATCTTATAAAAAATCTGGAAAAAGTAATTGTTGGAAAGCGAAATGTTATAGAAATGATGATCGTTGGGCTTTTGTGCCAGGGTCATATTTTAATAGAAGATGTTCCGGGTGTTGGGAAAACGGTATTAGCTCGATCTTTGGCACGATCATTGGGTGTCACTTTCAGTAGATTGCAATTTACGCCTGATATGCTTCCCAGTGATGTAACTGGTGTCTCAGTTTTTAATCAGGTCACGCGCGATTTTGAATTTCGACCAGGGCCAATTTTTGCCCAGATTGTGCTTGTGGATGAGATAAATCGCGCGACCCCAAAAACTCAGGCAGCCTTGCTAGAAGCAATGGAAGAAAGACAGGTAACAGTTGATGGAATAACACATCTACTACCACGGCCATTTATGGTGGCAGCAACTCAAAATCCTATCGAATATGAAGGGACGTTCCCTCTCCCTGAAGCGCAATTGGATCGTTTTCTCCTGCGTGTGAGAATGGGTTATCCAAACTTATCAGATGAAATCAAAATTCTTGAGATGCAGCAAATTCAGCATCCATATGATTCGATAAACACCGTGGTAAGCGAGGCAAAATTATTAAGTGAAATTGATGCAATAAAAAAGACTTATGTATCCGAGCCGATCAAAANATATATAGTCGATCTTGTATCACAAACAAGGCATAATGACGACCTTTATCTTGGAGCCAGTCCTCGGGGAAGCCTGGCTCTCTATAGAACCGGGCAGGCACTTGCCTTCCTAAGAGGCCGCAATTATGTTCTGCCTGATGACATCAAGAAAATGGCTTCGTTTGTTCTATCACACCGGGTTATCGTTAGCCCTGCTTCCAGATTGAGAGAGATAAGCTCATCCAAAATTATTGAAGAGATTTTGGAGAGCATCCCGGTACCGGGAGGCGCATACAAGGAATCTACAATGTAATGAAAAAACCTGTCGGGGCACGCTGGTTATTTACGCTGATAATTATCATCCTGTTTTTTGGATGGGCAACAACTGGCGTTATGATTTATATCCGATTATTCTTAGCGGTTTCATTAATGCTATTAGGATCATATCTTTGGAATTTGGTTGCGCTCAAAGGGATCCGGGTCAACCGAAGATCACGAAGTTTGCGCACAAGTGTTGGAAAAGTTTTCGATGAGCGCTATGATATTCAAAATGTTTCCAGGTGGTCTTGTATGTGGCTGGAAATTGATAATCTATCGCAAATGCCACAAAAAAGTGGGTCCCGATTGCTTACTACCTTAGGCGGTCTGCAACAAAGATCTTATACATCCCGAACTCGGATAACAAAAAGGGGAGCATATCCATTAGGACCTACATTGCTTACTTCGGGTGATCCCTTTGGGCTATTCGCTTCTACCAGATTGGACCCGGCAAAAAATACCCTGATCGTTTTACCTTTGGCGGTGGATATCCCATATTTTCCTGCTCCAGAAGGTATTTTGCCGGGCGGAAAAGAGATTCACCAAAAAACTATGGATGTTACTCCTCACGCTACTGGGGTTAGGGAATATGTTCCTGGAGACCCTATAAAACGTGTCCATTGGCCATCAACAGCCAAGCGTGACCATTACATGGTAAAAACTTACGAACAGGATCCTCAAGCAGAGGTATGGTTTTTCCTTGATTCTGAGAAAAAAGCTCAATTTTCTTTACCGGAAAGTGAAAATGAAGCAAGGGAAGAATATCTGAATATTAATCGACGGTCTCAAATTAAACTTCCTAATGATACATATGAGTATGCCATCAGTGCAACTGCTTCCTTGGCTAAATATTTCTTGCAACAAAAGAGAGCAGTTGGGTTGGTAAGTTCAGGAGGGCAATTTACAGTTATTCCTTCTGAACGCGGCGAGAGGCAAATTGGGAAAATTTTAGAGACCCTGGCCTTTCTTCAAGCTGATGGTGAGCTTCCTTTAATGGGTTGTGTCAGTGTTCATGCAAAATATCTACCAATGGGTAGCGGAGGAATTCTTGTCACTCCATCACTCAATAATGATTTATTGATCACTGTTGAGTACTTGACTCGCCGACATTTGCACCCTATGGTTGTGTCAATAATGCCTGAATCGTTTGGTGGACCATCAGGTGGCGAAGAGATTTATGAAGGGCTGGAAAGACGGAACGTACCTGTGTTTAAGATAGTGTGTGGGGAGGATTTGAGTAAGCAATTAGGGCAGATAAAAGGTGTTTATAAAAGAGCCTGGTCATCTATCTAACAAAAAATCTCCATTTTTTTACAGTATACTAACCTTGCTTTCTAATTACTATTTCTATAGGAGAAGTTGAATGCATTCTATTTTTACATTGGACCTCAATTTCTTGGACAGACAGAAAGCTATTGCAGCATACTTGATCCCTTATGAGGGGGGTGCTGTTTTGGTTGAGACAGGACCTGGGTCAACAATTATTGAGCTTACAAATAAACTTAAACAGCATGGATTAAGGCCTGAAGATGTAACTCATGTTTTCTTGACACACATACATTTGGACCATGCTGGTGCAGCTGGCTGGTTGGCAAAACAAGGCGCTCAAATATTTGTCCATCCGGCCGGCGAGTCGCACATGAAATTTCCCGATAAACTACTGTCTAGTGCAAAAAGAATTTATGGAGATAAGATGGACTTTTTGTGGGGAGAGTTCCTGCCAGTTCCCGCTGGGAAATTAATTTCCGTGGGTGATGGGGAACAGATCAAAGTAGGCAGCTTGATTTTTACAGCAATTCATACTCCCGGGCATTCCGAACATCATATTTCCTGGTTATTGGAAGATACTTGTTTCGCTGGAGATGTAGGAGGAATTCGTATACCCGGTGTTTTTTATATAAGGTTGCCGTTGGTGCCCCCTGAATTAAACTTTGAAAAGTGGAGGCATAGTTTGACACTTTTAAGTGATATCGGTTTTAAAAATATCGTCCCAACGCATTTTGGTATCTTTAGTGATGCTAATGCGCATTTATCTTTAGCCAGGCAGATCCTGGATGAAAATGAACACTGGATGGAGCAAGCCTTGATAGTTGAGGTCCCAATTGAAGAGCTCCGTGAACAATATACAACCTTTCTTCACAACCAAGGCAGAAATCTCGGAGTAAGCGAAGATACTTTAAAAATTTCTGAAATTGCCAACCCTTCCAGGATGTGTGCTGATGGAATTCATCGATACTGGAATAAATACCGGCGCACAAATTAAATGTGATTATATTCACAATTAATACTGTCTGATTACACTGGACAATACTAACTTCGAGTTTGATAATTTTACGTGGAAAAAAAGAGGAGACTAAATGAAAGACTTTTTGGCAATAGCCGATTATTCATCTCAAGAAATTCAGGCTTTAATAGATTTGGCTGTACTTCTTAAAAAAGAACACAACGAGGGTGGAAACAAGGCATTATTCAAGGGAAAAGTACTCGGGATGATTTTTCAAAAACCAAGTTTACGAACAAGAGTTTCTTTCGATATGGCCATGCGTCATATGGGGGGAGATGCCCTTTATTTGTCCCCAAGTGAAATTGGTTTGGGAAAGCGCGAATCTATTGCCGATGTAGCGAGGGTACTTTCTGGTTATGTTTCAATATTAATGGCGAGAGTTTTTGAGCATGAGCATGTCCAGGATTTAGCCAAATGGTCGAGTATCTCGGTGATAAATGGATTGAGCGATTACAATCACCCTTGTCAGGGGATGGCGGACGCGCTTACGATCTATGAAAAATTTGGCAACTTAAAAGGTATAAATGTTGCCTACGTGGGTGATGGAAACAACGTAGCAGTTTCATTGATGCATGTTTGTGCAAAATTAGGTGCAAATTTTACGATTGCCAACCCAGCAGGGTATTCAATTCCAGCAGAACCTATTCAGGTTGCCCGTAAAATTAGCCAGGAAACTGGAGCCGGCCTTAATTTTATTTCCGATCCAGAAGATGCTGTGAAAGGTGTACAGGTAATTTATACAGATACTTGGACAAGCATGGGGCAGGAAGAAGAGCAAGCGAAACGTGAAAAACTTTTTCCGCCTTACCAGGTAAATTCGGGTTTGGTTGCAAAAGCAGACAAAGATGTGATCGTTATGCACTGCCTACCAGCTCACCGAAATCATGAATTAACAGATGAAGTTGCTGATGGTCCTCATTCGGTGATTTTTCCTCAAGCGCATAATCGACTTCATGCCCAAAAAGCGATCCTTGCTAGATTGTTGGGAGTGGCCTAAAGCCAGGAGGAAAGGTTATATGAATGCCAATGAATATATTCGGATGGAAGAACAGTATGGAGCAAACAATTATCACCCGCTGGATGTGGTAATTACTCGAGGAGAAGGTGTTTGGGTTTACGATGTTGATGGAAAAAAATATCTGGATTGTTTGAGCGCATATTCGGCTGTAAATCAAGGGCATGTTCATCCAAAAATTCTGTCTGCGTTGATCGAGCAGGCAAAAAAAATCACTTTAACATCCAGGGCATTTCGTAATGATCAACTGCCCTTATTTTATAAAGAACTAGCTGAATTATCTGGTTATGAAATGTCGCTTCCAATGAATAGTGGCGCGGAAGCGGTGGAAACTGCATTGAAATTGGCAAGGAAATGGGCTTATCAGGTAAAAGGGGTGCCCAGGCACCAGGCAGAAATAATTACTTGTGCTGGAAACTTCCATGGTCGTACGATCTCCACAATATCTTTTTCAAGTGAACCTTTATACCGCGATGATTTTGGACCATTTACGCCTGGTTTCGTTTCTGTTCCATATGGGGATGCTGATGCCATTGCAGGTTTAATAAACCCGAATACTGCTGCAGTTCTATTGGAACCAATACAAGGCGAAGCAGGAGTTGTTGTTCCACCAAACGGATATCTACGAAAAGTTTCGGATTTGTGCAAGAATAATAATGTTTTGTTTATTGCCGACGAAATCCAAACTGGCCTGGGACGGACAGGAAAACTCTTTGCTTGCCAACATGAAAATGTACGTCCCGATATTACGATCATTGGAAAAGCGCTAGCTGGAGGATTTTATCCGGTTTCTGCAATTTTGGCTGATCAGGCGTTATTAGGTTTATTTACACCAGGGGAACATGGATCCACTTTTGGCGGGAATCCATTGGCTGCTGCAGTTGCCCGGCAAGCGATTAAAGTCTTGATAGATGAAAAAATGGTCGAAAATTCAGCTTTTCTGGGCGAATATTTTATGGACCAGTTGTCCGAAATTTCAAGCGAACATATAAAGGAAATTCGAGGAAAGGGTTTGTTCATTGGGGTTGTATTAAAACCAAGCGCCGGTGGAGCCCGGCGTTTTTGTGAAGCTCTTCAAAAATATGGGATATTAGCCAAAGAAACGCATCAAAATATTATCCGGTTTGCTCCTCCATTGGTAATTGACAAGGAAACAATAGATTGGGCTTTACCATTGATCAGGGACGTTCTATTGATGAAATAAAACCTCGGAAGTAGTGAAGTAAATTGATGCGAATATAGGATGATGGAGACGAAAAATGAATATTGGAATACCTAAAGAGCGTCGACCTTTTGAATACCGGGTGGGTCTATCTCCTTCTGGTGTAGAAATTCTCTGTCGTGCAGGAAATTCTTGTTATGTAGAGCATGATGCAGGATTGGGAGCTGGTTTCAGCGACCTGGATTATGAAAGAGCAGGTGCTCGTACGGTTTATTTGATAGATGAAGTCTTTGGAAGAGCAGACATGCTTGTGAAAGTTCAAAGACCTACTCAGGAAGAGCTGGAATTTTTGCGCCCTGGTTCTACTTTGGCGGGTTATCTGATGTTGGCATCTGCCAGGCAGGATAAAATTGAACATTTATTGAAGAATAAGATCACATCTATAGCATTTGAACAAATTCAACTGGCGGATGGATCATTGCCGGTTCTAAGGCCTTTCAGTGAAGTTTGTGGGTTGATGACTGTCCAAATCGCGGCACGTCTTTTACAAAGCAATTTAGGTGGTAAAGGCATATTAATAAGCGGTGTTCCCGGAGTACCATCTGCCGAAGTAGCCATTTTAGGTGCTGGAGTTGTTGGAACAAATGCAGCGCGGGCTTTTATCGGTTTAGGTGCACATGTAACTGTTTTGGATATTAGGATGGATGCTCTTCAGAAAATTAATGATCGTTTTCCGTCTGTTGTGACGATGATGGCGACAGAAAGAAATATAGAACGTGTATGTAGTTTTGCTGATGTTGTAGTTGGAGCTGTATTAAGAACTGGGGAACGTACTCCAGTCCTTGTACCCCGTAACATTGTTCAAAAAATGAAACCCAGATCCGTGATTATTGATGTCAGTATAGATTTGGGTGGATGTTTTGAGACTTCTCGACCTACCAATCATGAAAATCCTACTTTTATTGAAGAAGGTGTGATCCATTATTGTGTGCCAAATATCCCTGGCGTAATTGCAAGGACAGCAACCCACGCTTACGTCAATGCGGTCATACCCTATCTTTTGGACCTTACAACCATGGGGATTGACAAAGCTATTGTAGAAAGCAAGGCGATCGAATCTGCTGTAAATACTTACCACGGAGAGTTCAGGCATTTCCACCGATTAACAAGTGGAGGAGGCTCCTATGGATTGGAATAGCCAATACCAGTCGCGCATTGTTACTCCGGAAGATGCGGTTAAGGCGATTAAATCCGGCAATAAACTTTTTATGACTGGAAATGTCTCTGTCCCACAAAAAACTCTTGCTGCATTAGTAAAATATGCTCCGAATCTGCAAAATGTAGAAATTTATCAGGCATTGACAATCGGGCCAGCGGATTACGTATCACCTGAAATGGAAGGTCATCTCAGGGTAAATACATTTTTTATCAGCGCCAATATTCGAAAAGCAGTTCATGACGGACGAGCTGATTTTACGCCGGTATTATTATCTGAATTTCCTCTATTGTTTAAACGCGGAATTTTGCCAATTGATGTTGCGATGATCCATGTATCTCCTCCTGACGAGCATGGATTTTGTAGTTTGGGAGTGGAAGTTGGGCTAACAAAATCACCAGCGGAATCTGCAAAAATAATCATTGCAGAAGTAAACGAAAAAATGCCACGTACTTTGGGAGATTCTTTTATCCATGTAAGTCGATTAAACTTTATTGTTCCGGTCGATTACCCCATTCCGGAATTGACCATGAGTGCAGACGGACCTTCCGATGTAATTGAAAAGATTGCGGGATCTATCGCTGAAATGATCCCGGATGGTGCTACCATGCAAATGGGTATCGGTTCGATCCCAGATGCTGTATTAAAATACCTATATCATAAAAAAGATCTTGGAGTTCACTCTGAATTATTTTCGGATGGTGTGATTGGATTGGTGGACGCAGGTGTTTTAAATAATTCACGAAAAACACTTCATCCGGGAAAAATTGTGGCAGGTTTTGTCTTGGGTACAACCAGGCTATATAATTGGATAGATGACAATCCTCTAATTGAACTTCATCGTACAGAGTACGTTAACGATCCTTTTGTTATTTCGCAAAACGAACAAATGGTGGCAATTAATTCAGCCATTGAAGTTGACCTCACCGGGCAAGTTTGTGCAGATAGTATAGGCCCAAAGCTCTACAGTGGAGTGGGTGGTCAAATGGATTTTGTTTATGGAGCGTCACGATCTAAAGGTGGAGTTCCAATCATTGCCTTACCGAGCGAAACAGTTTTGAGGGATGGAACACGTGTCAGTCGGATCGCATCTATGCTAAAACAAGGAGCGGGAGTAGTTACGTCTCGAAATCATGTGCGCTACATTGTTACAGAATATGGTGTAGCCGATCTCTATGGAAAATCAATACGTCAACGTGCCACGTCTCTTATCAATATTGCTCATCCAGATTTCAGATCTGATCTTGAAAGAGAAGCTAGAGTGTTGAACTACATTTGATGTTGCCAAATCAAGATTACGATGCGTAAATGTAAAATAGTTGCCACCATTGGTCCTGCTTCTAATGATTACAACTCGCTTGAGCTGTTAATTCGAGCAGGGGTAAATGTTGTTAGGTTGAATTTTTCGCATGGTTCACAGGATGAGCATAAGGCAGTAATTTATAAAATCAGGGAAATATCTGGAAAATTATGTTTGCCGGTAGGTATATTACAAGATTTACAAGGCCCAAAATTGCGCATAGGTGTTCTTAATGCTCCAATCTTTCTCGAAAAGGATCAGATCGTAACTTTGGTATCGCAAAGTTCTTACCAGAAAGAAAATGTCAAAGAAATCCCAATTGATATACCTGAGTTATATCGGACCCTTAAAGAAGGGGACAAGATTTTATTGAATGACGGCAGCATTCATCTTGAAGTTCAAAAATCAGGACATGGGACTATTACCGCCCGGGTTATTGATGGGGGGCACCTTTCCTCTCAGCAGGGCATAAATTTGCCGGGTATCTCGCTCGATATCCCTGGTTTTACAGAAAAGGATGAAGCCGATCTTGCTTTCGGGTTAGCGATGAGCGTTGATGCTGTAGCAATTTCTTTTGTCCGAACGGCAAAAGATGTAACAAGGGTCCGCAAAACCATCCAAAAATTTTCGAATAACCAGCATCCATTATTGATCGCTAAATTGGAAAAACCTGAAGCCTTGGATAATCTGGAAGAAATTATCGAGGCTTCTGATGGTGTAATGGTAGCTCGAGGAGATTTAGGGGTCGAGATGGACTTGGAAGATGTGCCGGTTGCACAAAAAAAGATCATTAGATCCGCCAATAAAATGAACAAATTGGTAATAACCGCCACCCAGATGTTGGAGTCAATGATCCATGAGCCTAGCCCGACACGAGCGGAAGCATCTGATGTCGCTAATGCAATATTTGATGGCTCGGATATGGTCATGTTGTCAGGGGAGACAGCCATCGGAAAATTTCCGGTCGAAACCGTTTCTACAATGGACCGAATCATCTGCCAATCAGAAGCAGCCTATCAAGAATGGGGATATATTCAGGAGCAGCGTAGCTCAGATTTTCGCGAAGGAATTGCTATTGTGAAAGCAGCGCGTGAATTGGCTCATGCCAAGGATGTCGCCGCTATCGCCGTTTTTACACTCTCTGGGCAAACCGCAAATCTAATGGCAAAATTACGACCTCAGGTGCCAATAGTAGCCTTTACGCCAGAGGAAAGAATATACCAGAGGCTTTCTTTATTATGGGGTGTTTATCCCCATCGAGTGCCTTTGGTTAGTAATGTGGAAGAAATGATCAGATGTGTAGAGATCGAATTAATCTCATCTGGATTAGTTTTACCAGGCCAGCAGGTCGTATTAATATTTGGATATCCAGTAGGAGCAAAGGTTCCCCCGAATATGACATTACTGCATAAAATTGAAAACAGGTAATGACTAAGAATATTGGAAACTAAAAGAGGCGAGGATTTTTCCTCGCCTCTTTTAGTTTTTAGAAATTTTACAGCATATTTGCATTTATTTGATCAAGCGTCTCGGGTGCAGGACGTAGGTCCTTGTCAGTCAACCTATTGAGCGGAGTGTTGGTAAGGTTGTATCTTTCCGTTAATGATGGTCGATCGCATTCGATATAGATCAGCCCTGTTACTAGCCAATTGTTTTTTTGTGATTCTTCAAGCATATGAAGAGCTTGCCATCTATCAGTTGGATCATAATCTTTTTCAAGTTTTTTAAGTGCGATCATATATCCATCATGCATGCAAACTTCGGTTACAGTTCCTGGCAAAAAATCGTCCTCGAGCATAATTTCATCAAGTTTCGGAACGAAGGAAATTTCATGTAGGGGAGCTTCATGATCTTTTCCCCAGGTATAGGAATGGAAAGCATTTACCTGATTATTGAATGTTACACATGGGCTTATAATGTCTAAAATCGCCACACCATTATGATTTAGTGCTGCTTTGATCAGTTCCTTAACTTGTTTGGCATCCCCCGCAAAGGATCTTGCCACAAATGTGGCGTTTGAAATGATTGCCTCCATGCAAATATCTACTGGCATGTAGGGATTTGTTCCTTGATGTTTAAGATTTAATCCTACTTCGGCTGTTGCAGAGAACTGACCTTTGGTTAACCCGTAAACTCCGTTATTCTCAACAATATAAACCATCGGAGTATTCCTGCGCACCATATGTTTGAATCCGCTCATGCCAATGGATGCGGTATCTCCATCCCCCGAAATCCCAAGGGCTTTTAAGCTTGTATCTGCAAAAATTGCTCCTGTTGCTACAGGCGCCATTCGTCCGTGCAGGGTATTGAATCCAAAAGAGCGGTTTAGAAAATATGCAGGACTTTTGCTGGAGCAGCCAATACCGCTAAATTTCAAGATCTCTTCTGGTACAAGTCCCAATTCATAACAGGCAGATATGATCTGATTGGAAATTGAGTTATGTCCACAACCCTGGCATAGGCTGGATGGGAGACCTTTGTATTCATTCTTTGTTAATCCAATATGGTTTGAGTTCGAAACAGTTGTGACCATGTTATTTAGCCTCCATTCCTTGAATTTTCTCTTTCACCCAACGAGCTGATAGGGATAAGCCATTATCCAGACAGATTGACCTGAATTTTAATGCTTGATCCGGCATTTCAATAGTTATTAATTGATTCATTTGCCCATCGTGATTGGTTTCAACGATGTAAACTCTCTTGTGGGAGTGGACAAAATTGGTAACTTCTTCAGTGAAAGGCAAAGCCCTGATGCGAAGATAATCGCTTGTTATTCCTTCCATTTTTAGGATTGTTCGAGCCTCGTAAACAGCAGGTTCATTAGAACCAAAGGTAATGATTCCGATCTCAGAATTTTCAGAAGTATCGATTATTGGCTTAGGGACAACTGAGCGAGCTGTTCTGTATTTTAGTCTAAGCCTGTCCATGTTGGTTTCCCAAACATCAGGATTTTCGCTGTAAACAGCATCTTTGTTATGACCTGTTCCACGTGAAAAATATCCAGCTTGGGTATGCCGATTTCCAGCAATAGTGCGATAGGGAATTCCATCGCCATCAACATCGCGGTAGCGTCCCCACTCTCCATTGGCTTTCTCCAGATCTTCTTCCCATAAAACCTTTCCACGATCCAGGGATTTATCTGG
>BS_KBA_SWE02_21mDRAFT_10000636_pt1 | contig 13251 bp, 8 predicted proteins | sample BalSeasSWE02_21m_FD_9196 | JGI IMG/M metagenome (IMG submission 9196)
GATCCCAGGACAAGAATTGGTCATTGAAATGACCTCGTCCGAGTTTGACAGTTATCTCTATTTATATGACGAGTTTAACCGTTTAATTGCACAAGATGATAATAGTAGCGGTGATAAGAATGCACGAATTCGTTATCTGCCGGTGCGAAGCGGCGAATTACTAATTGAGGCCACCTCGTTTAAAGATAATGCGTTGGGAAAATATTACTTAACTTTAGAAACGGCTAACAATTATTCTGGCCAAGGGGTGCCGATTGAGGCTTCGACTTTTCTTAATAATCCATTGCAAAATTTATTGGTAGTGCGACTACCGAGAAGTTTCAACAGTAATTTTTTGCTGTGGGATTTTGGTGATAAAAGTCCCGTTGTTGGTAGTAATGAAGCAATAGTTTCTCATGTTTATCCAGACCCTGGCCGTTTCACCGTAAAAGTGAGCGCGATCGATAAACTAGGTCAGGAAATGACGGGGCAACAAGAATTTATTATGATTAATCAAGCCTTTGTACCCACGGTTCGATTTCGTGCTACCCCGTTATTTGGAGAAAGGCCGCTCCGAGTATTTTTTAGCAATGAATCGTCCTCTAATTTACCGGGAGATGAGTTAAGTTATATTTGGCAATTTGGCGATGGTGAAGTTTCTACCGATACCAATCCTGCTCATACGTTTTCCCAAGAAGGGACTTATCAAGTGGTGGTACAGGCTTATTCTAAACTAAATCAACAAAGTGCTTCCTACAGTATTCCGATTGCGGTGATTAATCGAGACAGCAGTAAAATACCAGTGACAGGGTTGGTGCGCTTACGTCCTCAAGTATTAATGGCAGGTTTTGACCCGATATTGGTGGATTTGTTGGATACGGATATTAATGTCTTTGCTCTCGTCAGACCAGGCGCGACTCCAATTCAAACGGTGCGAGCAATGCAAAATGGTAGTGAATTTACCCTAGTATTGCAACAGGTAGCTACTTATGCGAATGGCGATCAGCGTTATGAAGCAGTCTTAACTTTGAGCAAGGGAGTCTTGCCGGTGAGTACGTTGGCGAATTTGTTTGGCGATAAATCAGGTCAGTTTAGAATTCAAGCCATTGACCAGGCTGGACAATTTCATGCGTTTCCAAATTTGGAAATTGGGAATAATCCGCTATTGGAAAATATTCCAACTTCGTTAAATATTCAACCCTTACACCAGGTGGGAGTGCGGCGCAGTTTGCCACAAGTGTTAGCGGCGGGGTTTGACCCAGCATTAGTGACCGTAGGAGATTCACAATTTTCAGTCAAAGCGATGGTGCGTGAAGGTGGCTTCCCCATTAAAAGTGTGACACTGGCACAAAATCAAGGCGGATTGAGATTACCTATGCGCTTGCAAGAGATATTACCGAATGGCGACAAATTATATGCGATAGAGTATATTTATCCTCGTAACAGTTTGGAAATTGGTACGTTAGGGGGATTATTTGGTGATCAGCCCGGCCAGTTTATGATTACAGTAATTGACCAGGTTGAACAAACGCATAGTTTTCCGGCACTGATGGTGGGTAACTTTCCGCGGCNGTNAAATCTAAACCCGTTGAGAGATTTGACAACTTTTCGAAAGTTGTCAAATCTAAACCCGTTGAGAGATTTGACAACTTTTCGAAAGTTGTCAAATCTAAACCGCGTTGAGAACGCGGCTTAACTTAATAGCATTGGGGGCCGGGGGTGCTTTAAATCAACAAATAGAACAATACTATGAGGGTAACATTATGTTGAGAATTATATTCAGCAGTCTATGGATAATATGTTGGCTTGGCGGCTGGGGACTAAGTTCCCAAGTGTGGGCCGCAGAGGAAATGTATTTAGAAGGAATTAGTGTAGTAGGAAAGGAAAAGAGTGCCTACTTATCCCTGACCGGTGAAAAATTTCAAGTGCATGAAGGAGAAACCGTCGGGGACTGGAAAGTAGCTAAAATTGAACAACATTCGATTTTTTTTACCACGGAGCATGGAGAAACCACGGAATTACGTCTGTATAATCGTTTACCGTTGAGCAAAAAATCCGCCACTGGTGAGGAGGTCACGGCACCAGGCTTAATTGAAAATAGTCAAGATGTTAAAATTGATGAAGATGAAACTGCCGCAACTACCAATGACAAAAAAACGGCGGTAGAACAAAAGCAGGTTGAAAAAACCGAGACGACTTCACGCTCGGGGTCGACTGAAACTGAAACCGTGCCACCAGGGTATCGTAAAGTGCATACTCCTTTTGGTGACTTTGTACTTAAAGTAGAGGAGGCTAATAAAATTAATGCCGCCACCTCTTCTGTAGAGGATAAAACCATATCGCCGCCGCCCTCAAATTCTGAAACGACTTCTCATTCTATTTCCGCCAATACCCCGTCGACTACTACTACCCAGTCGACTACTACTGCTCCGTCGACTACTACTGCTCCGTCGACTACTACCTCACCGACTGATTCCACTGAAGACACCACTGAAGAGCCTATACCACCTGGGTACCGACGGATGCAAACGCCATTTGGTAGTTTTTTAGTAGAAGATAAACCGAAAACTGATAAATAGACATAAATTCAGAGCAACAAACTTTAGTTGATTAAGTTGACTAAAAATATAAACTAAAGTTTGCCACTCGAAAATTAATCGTTTAAAATAACCATCTAACAACTACAAATTAAGGAAATAATTTATGAAAGCGCGTTTAAAATTAATAGAAAATGTATGCCTTTTAGGCGAAGCCGATAGCGGTCATGGGATAGTTATTGATGGTGCGCCAGAAATTGGCGGACGCAATTTAGGCACTCGGCCTATGGAATTAGTGTTAATTGGTTTAGGGGGATGCTCGGCGATGGATGTTTTGAGCATTTTGAAAAAGCAACGGCAAACGGTGACTGACTTTATGATAGAAGCGCAGGCACAACGACGTGAAGAAGAACCAAAAGTATTTACAGAAATTCATTTACACTATATTATTAAGGGCCGTGGATTGAAGGAAAACCATGTTAAACGTGCGCTTGAGTTGTCAACTCAAAAATATTGTTCTGTATCGGCCATGTTAGACAAAACGGCGAAAATAACATACGACTATGAAATGATTGAAGAAATTTCTTAAGCTTAAGCAAGGACCGTTGGGTCGGTGAAATTTTTTCAATCGCCTCTTGACAATCATTAATAGTTGTTTTACAATAATGACCTTAGTTTTTTGGAGAAAGTTGTCTTAACAGTGATAAGTTTTTTGAGCGTTTTTGGACCTGGGTCATCTGGTCAAGTGAGCTGAATTTTTTTGGTGAATTATTGACAAATTTAATTGTTTACAATTTTAATTGTTTACAATCATAAATTGATGGCCATTCTAATAGTAAGAAAAATGATCACGAAAACTTATTGAAAATATTTTATTTTGACACTTGACAACTTTCTACTAATTCTTCATAATTGTGTTAATCCTTCCTGTTACTCGTGGCTATGTAGCTCAGATGGTCAGAGCGCGGCACTCATAATGCTGAGGTCGGTAGTTCAATTCTACCCATAGCCACCATCTTTTATTTTTATCTTCGAATGTAGCCTCAAAATATGAGTTTGTTAAAATTCATTACAGTAGGTGGTGTTCTAAATTCACTGGTGACATCAAACTAAAAATAGTTTGTCACAGTGTTATCATGTTCCACTCAATCCACTCAATCAAAATAAAAACCTTTGTTCATATACACGAGGGCTTGACTATTGTTAGTTAACGACGGCAAGTGTGCTCCTCCTTCTAACTAACATCATAAAGCACGTTACCCTAGTCTAAGTGATAAAGCGGATGGAATATATTTATAAATATATCAATGTAATTAATTAGTCACTCGTTGGTAACCCAGGCGAGACAGGAATATTACCCTTCCTACTGTGAGGTGAGAATGATAATGAGTAAAGCCCCNAAAGCATTGAAATTTAAACTACAAGGTTTTAACAACCTCACAAAAACCTTGAGCTTCAATATATATGATATTTGCTATGCCACCAATTCCAAGCAACGCAAACGTTATATTGAATATATTGACGAGGTATATAACAGTGAGCGTCTGACTGAAATTTTGACTAGCGTGGCCAACATCATTGGGGCTAATATTCTTAACATCGCTCACCAGGACTACGATCCGCAAGGCGCCAGTGTCACCGTGCTGATCGCGGAAGAACATGTGAAATCGGAACGATTGCATGTCGACCGAGAGGAGCCAGGACCTTTACCTGAAATGCTGACTGATGCTCTCAAACCACCTCCTTTACCAGATGCCATTGTGGCACATTTGGATAAAAGTCATTTGACTGTACATACTTATCCTGAAAGTCATCCAGACAATGGCATTAGTACTTTTCGTGCCGACATTGATGTATCAACTTGTGGTCGTATTTCGCCATTGAAAGCGTTAAATTATCTAATTCACAGTTTTGATTCAGATATTGTCATCATGGACTATCGGGTACGTGGTTTTACTCGTGATGTAGAGGGCATGAAACATTACATTGATCACAAAATTAATTCCATCCAGAATTTTATATCGGAAGACACCAAATCGCTTTACCACCTCATAGATGTCAATGTTTATCAGGAAAACATCTTTCATACTAAAATGATGTTGAAAAATTTTGACCTGGATAATTACCTATTTGACATACACACCACTGATTTACCATTGCATGAACGAGACCGCATTGAAAAACGGTTACGTCGCGAAATGATGGAGATTTTTTACTCGCAAAATGTGCCAAAGTTGTAATTTACGGCTCACCGATTGACCTGACTACTCCACTATTTTCGGTTCCTTCTTCCTCCTTAATTCTCAAATATACCCAAATATATTCTTCCCCTCCTTACCAAGGCGGGGAAGCTATCTCCCAATACCATTCATTGGTAGTCCCTACCAACCACCAGTTTTAGGTTTCCTAAACCGCGAAGGTTGGGTCTGCCCTCCAAGCTAATGAAGGTCTTAAAATTCAATGAGTTACCCAGGTTCAAAGTTTCCTAAACCTCAAAGGTTTAGGAAACTTAGCACCTACCAGGTTTAATTTAAGAATCTTCGACCCTGGCGTAGGGTGTATAAGCGAAGCGTCATACACCACGGCTTCGCCCCTGGCGGTAGGCGGTCAATGCCATTAAGTAAGCTACCTTGGAGTCCAAACCTTCAGATTTGGACGAGATTGGTCAAGACGAGACGGCGTTGCCAAATCTGAAGATTTGGACTCCAACGCTGTAACCTTAGCTTAACTTAATGGCAGTGGCGGTAGGCGGTAGGGTGCGTCCCACGCACCGTTTGAAAATCCGCACGGTGTTTGAGTGGTGCGTAGGACGCACCCTACCACTTTGTTAAAATGGTCAAATCTTAACATTTCAATTAAATCAACTCTCTCACATCGACAAAATGTCCTGCAATAGCTGCGGCAGCAGCCATAATGGGACTGACCAAATGGGTCCGGCCACCGCTACCTTGTCGTCCTTCAAAATTACGATTGGAGGTAGAGGCACAACGTTCGCCTGATTCTAAACGGTCGGCGTTCATGGCTAAACACATAGAACAACCTGGCTCTCGCCATTCAAATCCGGCCGCGGTAAAAATTTGGTCTAGCCCTTCTTGCTCCGCTTGTACTTTGATTAAACCGGAACCGGGTACAACCAAGGCTTGTTTAATCGTGGCCGCGATTTTGCGTCCTTTCACTATTTGCGCAGCGGCTCGGAGGTCTTCAATTCGTGAATTAGTACACGAGCCGATAAAAATTTTGTCCAATTTAATGTCCGTAATCGCCATTCCCGCAGTGAGTCCCATATACTCTAAAGCTCTCTGCATTCCTTCCGCTTTGCTCACTTCAGTCATAGCGGAAGGATCTGGCACCGTAGCCTCAATGGAGACCACCATTTCCGGTGAAGTTCCCCAAGTGACTTGCGGTTTCAAGGTCGTGGCATCCATTCGAATGATACGGTCAAATTGAGCACCCTTATCGCTATGTAAATTGCGCCAGGCAGTGACCGCCTGGTCCCACCATTCACCATGAGGTGCATACGGTTTACCTTGCAAATATTCAATCGTTTTTTCGTCTACGGCGATGATACCTGCACGCGCTCCGGCTTCAATGGCCATGTTGCATACGGTCATTCGTCCTTCCATGGATAATGCTTGAATCGCCGTGCCGCCAAATTCAATGGTATACCCAGTGCCGCCGGCNGTGCCGATTTCACCAATGATGGCCAAAATAATATCTTTGGCNGTCACGCCTACAGGAATCTCCCCCACCACTTCGATCAGCATATTTTTCGATTTCTGCTGTACCAAACATTGAGTGGCCAACACATGCTCAACTTCGGAAGTCCCGATGCCAAAAGCTAAGGCGCCAAAAGCCCCATGGGTGGCAGTATGCGAGTCTCCACACACAACTGTCATACCAGGTAAAGTTAATCCTTGTTCCGGTCCCATCACATGCACAATCCCTTGACGAATATCATTCATGGTAAATTCCATGATACCAAAATCTTGACAATTCTTATCTAAGGTCTCCACTTGCAACCGTGAAATGGGGTCCGCAATGGTACTAACCCCGCCGGCGCGGGCGGTCGTAGGTACATTATGGTCAGGTACCGCAAAATTGGCACTGGCTCGCCAAGGACGACGCTGAGTTAACCGTAATCCCTCAAATGCTTGTGGAGAAGTGACTTCGTGAATTAACTGACGGTCAATATAAATTAAAGCCGCGCCGTGCTCATCCTTATGTACAACATGGTCATCCCATAATTTATCGTATAAAGTTTTAGCAGTCATCATTTTGTGAGTTGATAATTGGTAGTAAATAGTGGTCTGGATTTGACAACTTGTCGAAAGTTGTCAAATCTGTCATATAGTGGTCTGGATTTGACAACTTGTCGAAAGTTGTCAAATCTGTGGTAAAGTGGTAACATAGACCTGGTGTGAAATTCGGTTTTTACCAGCGTAACCGATTGATTTAATTATGACCAACTGGAATTTCACATAATGTCTAATCTACTTCCAATTGTAAATTATACCAAATTAATTATCAACTATCAACTAAAACCCATGCCAATTACCAAAATTGCTTACGATGAATTGCCTTATACTTGCAACGCCATGCCCTACGCTCAACCGGAACGTTTAGCGACGGTGGCTACTCTATTTGGCTTAACGCCTCCTCCAGTGCCATCCTGCCGGGTGTTAGAATTAGGCTGTGGCGATGGTAGTAATCTGATTGCTACGGCTTATACATTACCACAAACGGAATGTGTTGGCATCGATGTCTCCGCTGCACGAATTATTAGAGGACAAGCCACTATCTCTGGCGTTGGTCTATCAAATGTGCAATTGAAATCCATGAATATTTTGGAAGTGGACGACAGTTTAGGTCAATTTGACTACATTATCGCTCATGGAATTTATTCCTGGGTGTCTTCGGCGGTGCAAGATAAAATTCTCAGTATTTGTCAGCGGCAATTAGTTCCGAATGGTGTCGCTTATGTCAGTTATAACGTCAAGCCGGGTTGGGAATTGCGTAGCACTCTCCGTGATTTAATGTTGTATCATACGGCGACCATTCGTGATCCGACTCAACGAGAAGTACAATCCAGCGCATTACTCGCGATATTGGCCGATGGTGCGACGGAAAATAATGATGCTTACAGCCAATATTTAGCAGAAGAAATTAAAAATTTCAATGGTTTACCGAAGCATTTTGTATTTCATGAATTTCTCGAAGAGGAGAATAAACCGGTGTATTTTCATCAATTTTTGGCGCGAGCGAAAGTGCATGAGTTAACCTATCTCGGTGATGCGTTTGTGCATACCATGTTAACCCATCATTTATCACCCATAGCCGCGGAGAAATTGCAGGTATTCAACAATAATTTAGTTCATCAAGAGCAAGTTATGGATGTGTTAACTAATCGTCACTTTCGTCATACCCTCCTTTGTCATCAAGGGATTCCGTTAACTCGCTCACTGTCAGCAGAGGCCATCAGTAAATTTTATTTAGCCTCCTCGTTACAGCCTGGAGCTAACACGCCAGCGGGTTTAACTTTTGCCAATAATCGCGGAGGTCTCACTACGGATAATCCGATGATTCAAGCAGCTTTGCACTATTTGGTAAGTCAATGGCCCAAAGCCGTCAGTTTACAGGAATTGATTGACCAAATAACACCGGTCATCAAACGTGCATTGGGCAAACGTGATGAATTTACTGTGGTTAATGCACTGTTGATGGGGTATACTAGGGGATTGATTGAATTATATTCTCTTCCCATGCGTTTGGTCACTACTGTCAGTGAACGTCCGCAAGCGAGTAAATTAGCGCGTTGGGAAGCCGCGCAGGGTAATCGGGTGACTAATTTACGCTGTGAATTGGTAGTGATCGAGGATGTGACCAGTTTACAAATTTTACCTTATCTGGATGGGACGCGGGACCGTAAAGATTTATTGGAGTTATTTATGAATTGGATTAACACTGGCCGGTTAGCGTTGCAAGTGGAGCAGGCGCATACGGGTGAAACCATGAAGTTGCCTGATGATAAATTGAACCAGGTATTAGAACCATTGTTAGATGAAGCGTTGCAAGTGTTAGCGAAGGGCGGATTGTTGGAAAGTTAAGTTATTACTAGGGGCTCAGGACTGGCAGTCCTCGAAGGACTGCCAGTCCTAAATTCTCCCTTTGCAAATTTGAAAATTTCATGGAGTCCAAAACAGGTTTTGGACTCCGGTTTCATTAGGTCATCAATTATGTCCGCCGTCAATATTTGCCAGGTCCACAAACGTTATCATACTTTATCCGCATTGAAAGGAATCAATTTTGAAATTCCGCAAGGCGGTTTTTTTGGATTACTTGGCCCCAATGGGGCGGGTAAATCGACTTTAATTAATATCATAGCCGGCTTAATTCATGCTACTGAGGGTACGGTCAGTGTGATGGGCTACGATGTGCGTACTCAGTGGCGACAGGCAAGGAGTTTACTCGGCGTGGTGCCACAGGAATTAGTGGTAGATGTGTTTTTTACCGTGAAGGAGTTACTGACGTTACAATCGGGTTATTTTGGAATAGGTCCAGAGAATAAACCGTGGTTGGAAGAGTTATTGGAAACTTTAAGTCTCAGCGATAAGGCCGATACGTTGATGATGAATTTGTCCGGCGGAATGAAACGTCGAGTGTTAATTGCTCAAGCCTTAGTGCATAAACCGGCAGTGGTCGTGCTCGATGAACCTACGGCCGGCATTGATGTCGAATTGCGTCAGGTATTATGGTCATTTATTAATCGTTTACATCAAAGTGGTCATACGATTATCTTGACCACTCATTATTTGGAAGAAGCCGAAGCGTTATGTGAAACTATGGCTATTTTAAATCATGGGGAGTTGATTGCCTTAGAGAGTAAAACGGCTTTATTAGCACGTCACCCTTATCGTCGGTTACGGTTAACCCTCACCGAGTCTCCACTCACTTTACCTGCCGGGTTACAGGAGAAAGTGCAATCGTTACAGGGGCGGGAATTAGTCTTACGATTACATCGACATGAAGATCAGATTGGTGCTATTTTGGAAGCCTTACGGTCGGCACAAATTCAGTTGGTCGATTTGCATACTGAGGAGCCGGGGTTAGAGGAAGTGTTTATGAGTTTGACTAGACTATCCAACCACCCCCAACCCCTCCTTGGTAAGGAGGGGAGTCTGGAACCAAACCCAGAGTTGACAACTTTCGAAAAGTTGTCAACTCTAAACCAGGGTCCGACCCAGATTTGACAACTTTCGAAAAGTTGTCAAATCTAAACCAACCCAGATTTGACAACTTTCGAACAGTTGTCAAATCTAAACCAGGGGTGGTTGACGTTTCGCGGTAAATTTAGCTATTTGCTCTTGTACTTTAACTAACAATTCTTCCCGACTGAAAGATTGTTTTTGTAACACGATTTCTACGCCTTGTAAACGTTGTTGCTCTTCTGCGGTCAGTTTGGTAGAAGTAAATACCACTACGGGTATCGAGCGCCAGTGACCACTCTGGCGTAAATTTTCCACCAATTGAAAACCATCCATTTCTGGCATGGTTAAATCTAATAAAATTAACGACGGCTCTTTGTCGGCTAAATGTTCTAACGCAACTTTACCATTTTCCGCTTTAAATACTCTCCACCCTTCTCCTTTTAATACTTCGCTCAATAATTCTCTAATCACAATATCATCTTCTACGATCATGACCAAACCTTGAGAATCATCGCCAATATGATGTTTAGTTAAGATCGCGTTTAATTGCTCGTGACTGATTGGCTTAACCAGATAATCGGTGGCACCCAAGGCCGTGCTTTGGTCTTGAAATTCGCGCACGGAGCTCATAATGACCGGAATATCTGATAGCAGGGGGTCTTGTTTTAGAATGGACAGTACCTGCCAACCATCCATGAGGGGCATCGTGATGTCTAGTAAAATAGCATCGGGCCGGAGTTTTTTCGCCAGTTTCAAACCTTCTTTACCATCGGCCGCCAGTGCTACGGCATAACCCATTTTACTGAGATAACTGTGCAGTAATTCTAAGATAATATGGTCATCATCAATGACTAAAATAATGCCATGACGTTTAATTACCGTATCTAACGATTGCGCAGTGTTAACCGTTACCCGGGTTGGTAAATGCACCGTAAAGGTACTGCCGTGGCCAAATTCGCTGGTAACTTTGATTATTCCGCCCATCATTTCGGTAAACTGTTTAGTAATGGCTAAACCTAAGCCAGTGCCACCATATTTACGGGTACTGGAGGTATCCGCCTGCATAAATGGTTGAAATAATCTCTCCAGTTGCTCGCTGGTCATACCAATGCCATCATCGCTGACACAAAACAGGAGCCATTCCGTGTTATCTGGTTTAGTGTGACGCACAATTTCTACCGAGATATTACCTTGTTCAGTAAATTTGGCCGCATTGCTGATGAGATTAAATAAAATTTGGCGCAATTTAGTTAAATCGGCATACATTTTACCGAGTGGTTTATTAGATTTAAGTTCCAATTGATTGTTATTTTTTTCAATCAAGGGTCGTGTCATGGCTACCACCTCGTCGACTGAAGTGGTCAAATCAAAGTTTTCTAACAGTAATTCCATCTTACCGGCTTCCAATTTGGAAATATCTAACACATCATTGATGAGACCCAATAAGTGTTTACCCGCTGTCTTAATTTTTTGCAAATCGGCAATGGAATCTTCAAACCCTTCGGCTTCCGCATCTTCTTGTAACATCTCACTATAGCCAATAATCGCATTTAACGGAGTCCGCAATTCATGGCTCATATTCGCCAAGAAGCGACTTTTCGCTAGATTAGCGGATTCTGCTACTTGTCGCGCTTGCTCTGCCGTTTCTTTCGCGTCTTGTAAGGTTCGTTCAATTTGTTTACGTTCGGTAATATCACGAAAAGTAATGACCACCCCAGTGACCAATTCCTGTTCCAGAATCGGGGAGACCATATATTCTACCGGGAAACTACTGCCATCTTGCCGCCAAAATACTTCATCATCTCGTTGATAAACGGTACCTGTGGTTAAAATAGTACAAGCCGACCCCTCCTCCGATATTGGCTCCGCAGTGTTGTCATTCTCGGTCTGATGCAAGACGAAATCTAGTAAATTAGTCCCAATCAATTCTGGCGCCGAATATCCTAACATGACACAGGCAGCGGGGTTAGCAAAGGTGGTTTGGCCATGAATGTTTAAGCCGCAAATACCTTCGCCGACTGATTCTAAAATTAATTGGGTATAGCGGTTGAGATGTTCCAAGGCCGCTTGTGCTTGTTGTCGCTCTTGAATTTCGACGGTTAATTGTTGATTGATCGCAGACAATTCGGCGGTGCGCTCTTGTACTCGATGTTCCAATTCATGGTGGGCGAGTGTTAACTGTTCTTCGATTTGTTTACGTTCGGCAATTTCTTGTTGTAAACGTTCATTAATTTCTAATAATTTGGCGGTACGTTCTTGTACTTTCCATTCTAATTCTTGTTTATGTTGTCGCTCTTGTTCGATAAAACGTAGATAACTTCTAATTCGGTTGATTAATTGAGAGGTGTCGATCGGTTTGGTTAAATAATCCGCCGCGCCAATGTCAAAGCCTTTTTGTTTAAACTCTTCGGATTTGAAGGCCGCGGTCAAAAACACAATCGGCACATGTTGGGTTTTTTTGCGCGAGCGAATTAATTTGGCGGTTTCAAAGCCGTCGAGGTCTGGCATTTGCACGTCTAGGATGATGAGGTCAACTGGTTCGTGCAGTAGGATTTCTAAGGCGACCACACCGGAATTAGCTTCAAAAATTTTGGCTTGCTCAAAATGTTCATTCAGCAATTGATGAAGCGTAAATAGGTTATTTTTATTATCATCTACAATTAAAATATTAAGTAATTGTTGACTATTTGACATGATTGGTTACCTGATAGGCATTTTCAATTTGTTGGCTCGATTGACCAATTGGAGTAGATAGGGACCAATTTGTTCTAGCGGTAATACTTTATCGACCGGTGCGGCGGCTATCGCCGCTTTCGGCATGGCGTCGGCTTCCGCGGTCGACGGCTCTTGGACAATGACATAACCGCCATTGCGTTTGATTTTTTTGACGGCTTGACTACCATCATGGTTGGCACCGGTCAAAATAATCGCTATTAATTTATGACGATACGCATAAATGGCACTTTCAAACAACACATCTACCGAAGGACGTGCAAAATTGATGTGACCTTCTAAAGATAAAGAAAAAGTGCGGTCTTCTTCGATCAGTAGATGATAATTGGGAGGAGCAATATAGACTACTCCGTTTTTAATCGGTTCTTTTTCATCGGCTTGTTTCACTGGTAAACTACATTTAGCCTCTAGTATTCGCGCTAAATAACTCTCCGAATGGGGGTGTAGATGTTGCACAATAATAATAGGCAGAGAAAATTCGCTAGGTAAGGCTGATAATACGCTGATTAAGGCTTTAATCCCGCCTGCTGAGGAGCCTATCACGATCGCTTCAAACATGGTGTGGTTAGTGGAAACAGTGGTTGGTGTGTCTATGATAACTTATCTTACGCCTGGTTATTCAACCACCCCCGGCCCCTCCTTGGTAAGGAGGGGAGTACGCATCATTTGAATCGCAGGGTTAACTCCCTTGGTAAGGAGGGGAGTACACACCATTTGAATCGCAGGGTTAACTCCCTTGGTAAGGAGGGAAGTACACACCATTTGAATCGCAGGGTTAACTCCCTTGGTAAGGAGGG
>BS_KBA_SWE02_21mDRAFT_10000637_pt1 | contig 13240 bp, 20 predicted proteins | sample BalSeasSWE02_21m_FD_9196 | JGI IMG/M metagenome (IMG submission 9196)
AGTTGTGTGGTGCAGAAAGGGGGATTGGTGGGTAATAATAACGATAAACCACTTCTAACTACCCCCCAAATTCCTCATCCTACCTAGCTAAATTTCTTCCTCCATAATTCTTACTTTTTTATCAAATAACACTCGCTTCTCCCTACCTTGATTATGCTGTTTGAGTAGTTTCGTCAATTTCTTTTCTTCGGTACTTTTAGTATCCGGTGTCGGCACTTTGTTAAGCACCACCCGTCCATAAATTTCAAAGTCTTGCAAATGAGAAATTAAGTGTTCAACAGCAAGACGAATTTGATTGCAAGCCTTTGGTAAATCTGAACCTTTAAGTTCGATAAAAAAGGCGTTTCGGTCAGCGCAATTGAGAACTAAAAAGTCACATTTCTCACCCTTGGTAATCAAGCACCCATCTACCCGGATTTTACAACAAAACTTCTCGGCAGGATTCTTTGCTGTAAAAGTCTGTGGGTTCTTTTCATCTTTTACCTGGATGATACGTCGGGAATCACATTCTGCACACCGATGTTGAGTGAAAAATTGGTCGCACATGGTTAGTCATCCAGTTCAAATAGCTTATCATACTTCTCATTGGTGAGAGAAGAAGCACCGTCTACTTTTTCCGCCTGAAGTTGATTCAGTTCCTCATCCAAAATTGATTGGCATTGACCATTGGCAACGAAGTAAGCCGCTACCCGGTTAGGTGCTATCCATACTTGTGGATTGAACACGTTAGCTACCTGGGCAGGTTTAGATTGTCCAAGTTGATGGGCATAGAGTAGATTATTGAAAGCAGTCAGAATATAGGGACTGTGAGTCGTAATGACGATTTGGTTGGTTGGCCGGGCATTAGCCAACAATCCTATCAGTTCCACTATATCATTTTGGGCTTCTGGGTAAAGATGTGCTTCGGGCTCTTCAAACACGACAAACACTTCTTCTTGGTCCAAGACCAGTTTAAAGGTGAGTAACAAAATCCATATCGCTTCTTGTTGACCAGAAGACGAATATTGGAGTCTGGTATACTCCTGGTCGCTGAAATAAATTTTCTCTCCCTCAGCGTCACATCGGTATTCACCCTTTAAGATGTTAGTGATGACCTTGATTGCAAAATAAACCTGTTCAAACTCAATCTTGGTAGTCGTCAGTCGTTTCTTATCTTCAACCAAAGCATGTAAATTGTCTTTAAAGACGGGCTTCAGATTATTTATTCTATCCACAAAAGACTTCGTGAAACCATCGAGACTATGGGGGTTGATATTTTGAATTTGGTCAGCCAGGGTTGACAACAAATTTCGGCCCGCAGGGATAAAGACCGGATTTCTGGTCTCGGCAAATAAAGTATGCAAATGTTTTTCCAGCGACTTGAAGTAATTTCTTCGTTCGGCATCTCGTTCTAACAAGTCTTTCAAGGTGTTAGAAGAAACTTGCTGTTGCAATTGAGTGGAATAATCTCGAACTATTCTGAATATAGTATTCAACTCATCAAGAATGGTTTGACTAAAATTGACTTGAACGTAACCCTCGTTCAAGTTTAACTTGATGGTTTTATCGTTGGCATAAGAGTATTCCATGAGGAAAGGTTGTAAGTGTCTCGTGGTGCCAAAATAATCCACAAAACGCTTTTGCAAATGTTTGGCAAAACCGATGATAGGAGGTTCTAAATCTTCAGGAGTGGCATCATAAATCCACTTCAGCAATTCCTCTGGAAGCGATTTAAAGAAAAATATGGCTTTGCTGATAGTGCTTTTGCCGCTGGCTTGCGGGCCGATGAAAAACATGATGTCTTTTACTTCAGATTCAAAATACTTGACGGGGCCGAAGTTTTCAATCCGAATTGTTGGCATCTGTACAATGGAATGACCAGGGGAATTGGCTTCAATGATTTTAGGTATGATGCCCTTCATAGTAGTCACTTTTAGATTATATTTAGTTGGGTGAGTTGTAGAGTTGCCCATGCGGTTTATGGTTGCCCATAGTATACCTGTTGTTGTGGATAAGATAAACCAAAATAAAAATAATTACCTGCCCGCCTAACTAGGACCGAATCAATTGGTATGATATTACAATAGTTATTTTACTAACTCACCTTACGCACTGTTGTAAGTTGGAGTGAGCGCCAATGAACTCCAACGCGGGCAATGAAATTCGAATCACTAGAGGCTTTAGCCGGTAAGAAGTAGCACACAATTCAAATCAGTAGTTTTAATTACCCCTCACCTCTTTACCATGCTGACCAGTGGAGGGGTAACGAGAAGTTGCATGGTGAAGAAAGGGGGGAAACAATAAACCAAGTGCTCATCCCGCCTAACTTTAGCAACCCGTTGTTAATGCCGCCAGGATTTAATCACTTGGTTATATTCTTCATGAGAACCTATCCAAAACCAGGTAATGGTATCTCCCTTCCACAGTCCTAATGCCCGCCAAGCGTAACCAATGCGAACTGAGTAAATGGGAAGATTAATCCCTACGGGCTTGAAATGCAAACTCGGATGATACGAGTTAGTTTGCCAACGACGGTAGGTCATTATGGCCCGCAACTGAATAGTTTTGGGTAACTGCTGAAAGAGTTTCCAAAAGTCTCTAGTCGTTTTGGATTTCATTTAGGCAGGGTCCCAGGGTCAAAGTCGAAAACCTCACCTTGTTGAATTTCTTTTTCCACTTGTTGCGCCATTTGTTCCAACCAGTGTTGCGAATCGGAACTGGCCAACAAAGTTTCCCAGACGAGGTCATCAGTGGCGACTGTGTCATGGTCAAACCAATCGGTTAGTGCTTCTGCCAGCCAATTTTGTTCAACTTGGGGGAGGTTGGAAGCTAATTGGAAAACTTTTTCTAATTGGGGAGTAAGATTGTTATATAACATGAGGTCATCCTCAGTATTTCATCAGATAAGTTAAGTAGTCAAGTAGGATGGTTGCAACGGAAACTCTGGACTAGAGGCTTTAGCCAGTAAGAAGTAGTACGCAGTTCAAGTCAGTGGTTTTAGTTACCCCTCACCTCACCAATCTATCAGGACAGGCTATCCTGAATCAAGTGAATCAAGTTTCAGAGGGTTGGAGTGGACTTGTCTCAGTCAGTAGTGAACAATTTTTTAGGTGACCTAACTTTTTGTCAAAAGTGAACAAATCTAATTTCTCCGATTGCACTTCCGAGAGAATCAAGCTATCAGCAAAACCTACATTGGTATCACGAAATAACTGCAACGCGCTTAAAAAAGACGCTTCTGATTGCAAGACAAAAACACGACTGTCATACAACGTGGTCAACAAACTCAGTAATTGTTCTTTCGGCACTTTATAAGCCCGTTCCAAGACCCAGACACATTCCACTTGAACTATCTGTGGTACATAGACTTGTCTGACGGTCTTGAGAAACTGCCGTGCCAAGAGAGTTTGTTGAACCGCTTCTGGGTCATCAATCAAGAGACGAACTAAAATATTGGTATCAATAGCGACCATTTATCGCCCCCTGCATAATAGCCTCTTCCATTTGTTCCAAACTTACTGCACAATCTGCTTGATACAAGCCACACACGGCTTCAATTTCAGCATCAGAAATGGCCGGTTGGCTGCGGGATACGGCTTCTTTATCCCAAACTAGATTGAAGTTTCTTAAAGTTTCTAGTGGCGTTGGTAACACTGGGTTCACGGGCGGTTGTGTCAAAGTTGTTATTTGGACTAGCGGTTCGGAGACATTGTGGTGACGCCGTTTTAGACAATCAATAAAACTAATGAGTTCTTGTTGTGCCGTGATTGGCAAGGATGTGAAGTCTTGTAATAATTGTTCTGAGTTCATCACTTTACCTCTATTAGTCAATAGTAGGGAGGATACTTCGTTTAATCCACTCTACCTTAAACTGCAAATTCTGATTTAGATTCTCATTTTGTTTGTCTGAATCAGAATTTGCAGAATTTAAAGAATTAACAGAATGTTCCAATTTAGCAGTCGTCGGTTATTCTGAAAATTCTAAAATTCTGTAAATTCTGATTCAGACTTTTAAGAAGTAGCACGCAATTCAAATCAGTAGTTTTTGTTACCCCTCACCTCTTTACCATGCTGACCAGTTGAGGGGTAATGAGAAGTTGCGTGGCATAGAAAGGGGGGAATTGGTGGGCAACGATAAATCTGTTGCCCACCCTATCTTGACTAACTACAAAGTTAAGCGGGTGGGCATGAATCACAAATGAACTTCAAAACGCCCTTATCATGGCCGCTCCGCTTCAACGATATATTAGGCTTTTCTATAACTCGATTGATTAGCTTACTCCTTAACATAAACAGCTAAATACGTAATTGTCGGTTTACCCAAACCGAGACATCCTGGTTGCTGGACTTGGAATGCAGAATGGAACTTGTATCCACTTTCGGCTTGACTCGTAAATCTGGCTTCCAGTTGTGCAATCGCCTTAGTTGAAAACTCAGATCCAATTGATTCAATTTTATATTTCATATTTTCTCCTTAGTCATTTATGGAAAATCTACACCACCATTACCTGGACGGCAGCGGTAAAGTCTTTTACATGTCAAAATGATACCTTGCACGAAGCCTTTATTTCTAAAGGCTAACTCAGCGTAGTGAGAACAGCTTGGCTCAAACACACAACGATTCCCCAACTTGGGTGAAATACGCTGACGATACCAGCGAAGCATTTTCACGAATAGGCATAACCAAACAGGTTTATCAGGAATACCCAATGCTTGAATTGCAATGTCACTATCAGTAGTTCCCCTTAGCATCCGCTCAATAGAAGGCTGTAGAGAGTGCTCTACATGGCATTCGTAGACTTCCCCGTTCACATGTATTTCTTTGAAATTCTGTTTCATTGATAGCAAACTTAAGTTAGAATCCAATAACCAAGTTAAGCGGGCGCGAATGGCCAACTGTACTTAATGCGCATCTTACCCGACTTAACTAGAAATTAGAAGTCAGGAAATTAAAAGTCTAAAAACTCCTTTAAATCAACCAATATTTCGTCAATCAGTCCGTTGCGAATTTCCCAATTACTTACGCGACATACTTGCCATCCCTCTTTGCGAAGTTTTCGGTCTTCCTTTAGCCGTTTTGAATATTTTTCTTCATCTGCATCCCATCTATTATTTTGTCTGTTGGCATAATGTTCAATACCATCTACAAGAATAACAAATCTTTGGTCTTTCCAAAATGCCACAAAGTCGACACGATATGGGTCATCAGCATAAGAAGAACCCTGCGAGCGCAAATTTTGTTTAGTTTGGGAGTGCCATTGTATCCAGGCTTGAGGTATTAAAACTGGCACGTTTTCCATTTCTTTCACATGGAATCTTTTAGCATATACTGGCACGTTTTCTATTCCGCTCTGGTATCTTCTAGCGTATGAACAAAAGAATTCCTTTTCATATTTCGATTGATTCATTTCTACGAGATTTGTTGCCAGAGTTTTCATATCCGGTGAAACTCCGCTAGTGTCACTGTTCTGAAGCATTTCAAATAGGTGTGGAAAACTCAAATTTGGATACACTTTCTCTTTAAGAATGCCCATTCGTGGTCCCAATTTAAAGGAGACCTGTTGAACGCCACCCTTTGGGATAGCAGCAACATCTGGTTTGTCAAGTCCAAAGGGTAATCCTAATGGAAATTGTTTCTTGAAGAGATCGCCATTTGTCACCCGTAGGTTGGCATCAAGAGAATTTGTGTTTGCTTCAATGATTGAACCGCCCAGGCAGTAGGAAAGGCCATGCTTTGCCAAAACGTTGATAATCTTATCACGTCCCGCCTTTTGGGGGGTTATTTTTTGTGAATCATCAAATTCCATAAACTCGAATAGAATCCGTCCAAGAAAATCGAGTGCATCAATGGTCTGGTCATCGTTTACTCGTTTAAACCATACTTTACACTTATCCTCACAAGTTGTATTTTCTGGAGGTTCCCCCGGGGCACGTTTATCTGAAAATAGATGATTCAATCTCTGATGACTGTAATAATGAGAACCAAGCTCTTTAGCTACAGTTATAATCACAGTGTTTGGAATAATTCGTTCATCTTTCATTTTCCAAAACTCCAAGTTGTTGTCTAGTTGTTTACCAAATTTTGCACGTAAGTATGGCTAATTTCCATGCTTTGTGTCCTGTGTCCAGAAGCAGCCTTATAGGTGACTTACAAGGGAAGTTAATGGGCAACAATAGAACCGTTGCCCACCCTACCTGACTACCTAGCTTCATTTGCGAAGTTTACGATACATCCCATTAAATGTAACGTTCACCAGCCCACCGCATCGTAAATTTTCATTCGTGACGGTTAAGGTATTCTCGGCAAAGGTGATAGTCAAGCGGCAGCCCTCCTCCTTCAAGTCCGGGTCATCCGGGTCCTGGTAATCCACTTGATTCCCTTGTCTAGCAAAGGTCCCTTCTATTTCACTATCGTGTACATTGCCAGTTTCTTCATTGCCAATCCAAATCGCACTCCCTTTGATTTCCACACGACCATCACTCAGTTCTCGAACGGTCAGGGTTGCTGAATCCTTATCGGGCTTACCACGATAATATCGTTGGTATTCGCCCGAAATAGACAGTTTAGTGGTTGACGCAACGCTACCTCGTAGTTCCGTTAGGCGTGACAGATAGGCATCTTTTATACAGGCAAGTTCTTGACAAGGATTACGTTCTAAATTAAGCCATTCTCGTTGCTTGGCCTTGAGTGCCTTTTGGTTAGACGAATTGGCTAACGCTTTCTTGTACACCGTGGCCAATTGTAGGTCCAAGTCAGAAAGTTCTTGATTGGAACAAATAGTTTGTTCCACTAAGGTGACTGCTTTTTTACAATCGAAACTCGCACTATACGAGCCCGATGAACTGCTAAGTAAAACTATAAACAACAAAGCATATTTTGTGAATTTTATCATATTATCTCCTAAGACTCGATGTTTAAATTAGGTAGACCGGTCAACACTCCTTACCATTACCCCCCAATCTCTAGTTACCATGCACGAGTTTATAATCAATTTACCGAATAGTTCTTTTGAACGATTTAACGTGCTTATTATATAGATAAGATAAACCATCATCAACAGCTAGTCAAGATTTTGAGTATTCTTTATGACCGATTTAGCAATTTCTTACCCAATCAGCCCCCCAATAACCTGACTATTCAACATAGAATCAGCCGATGCCAGTCAACCCTAATTTTACTCTATCATTATAGAACCATTTTACCAGTTACTCTATTTCCAACTAGATAAGTTAAGTAGTCAAGTAGGGGGCAACGGAAACTCTGGACTAGAGGCTTTAGCCGGTAAAGAGTAGCACGCAATTCAAATCAGTAGTTTTAGTTACCCCTCACCTCTTTACCATGCTGACCAGTTGAGGGATAACGAGAAGTTGTATAGCGACGAAAGGGGAATTGGTGGATCTGGCTATCTCAATAATCTTACAAAACCCGCTTGTTCGAAATGATGGTCGGTGGTCAACGCTTCCGTGAGATGACAACGGTGCATCATTATAAAACTACTACAATCGGTTAAACTCCAATCTTTATCTGGTCGTTGCGAGAAGAGTTGCCAGGCTTCTTCATGGAGGGTTAAATCAATATGAATGATTTCTACCCAGGCAGCGGTTTGTAGTGTTTCAATGATTTTGATTTGTTGTGGCCTTGGTACTTTCAGAGGACTGGTCAATAAGGAAATGAGTTCCACCAACACATAATTGGTCGTCATCACTCGGGTCCCCTGAGTACGCCATTGTTGCATAAGACGCTTTGCCGGTAGATGATAAGGTGTGGTCTGAACCAAAAACTCCGCCCAGCCCGAGGTATCCGCAAATACTTCCTTAACTTGTTTCATCATGCGTTTCCACCAGAGATTGTCCAAGATATTCATCATGTCTTATTCCTACATCAGTCACGGCAGACTGAATACTACCAGCCAATTGTAACAGTGCATCTTCCTCTTCTACGGCTACCGTCACCAACGACGATTCTGGTAAGAGGGTGATATAAACCATCAATGGTTGGTAAGACAACCGTGGTGGTGTCTCCAACCATTGGATTTGATTGGCAGTAAGAACGGCTTTATAAGTGGTTAACATAATTTTTTCCTCTAGGTTTTACTACAATTCATCTGATAAATCAAATAGGTAAGTGACAGGTTTATCGTTGCCCTCTCTCTTTAAAAAACTCTGGACTAGAGGCTTTAGCCGGTAAGAAGTAGCACGCAATTCAAATCAGTAGTTTTAGTTACCCCTCACCTCTTTACCATGCTGACCAGTGGAGGGGTAACGAGAAGTTGCGTGGCGACGAAATGGGGGATTGGTGGGCAATGATAAACCAATTGCCCATCCTACATAGACTACTTTATTCTATTAAACTCAACACACCATCTCTTCTTCGAAAAATAGCCATCTCCTCTTCATTCCAAGGCGAAGAAATGCGTTCACCCACTTCCATCACCTCCTGCGAATGACACTGACAATAACTCAGCCCTCTATTAACTGCCCGATAAACATCTTTGCCCATTTCAGCACCTATTGCTGATGCAGCACCAGTGGCAACTGAACTTGCCAGTGCTGACAAAGTTACGGGTTCTACCATAAATATTCTCCCAAATAGATAATCAAATTGACTTGTAAAATGCTACTATAACAGCACTTTAGATTATGAATAACAATTATAAGTATAGCACTCTACTCTACAGATTTTTTATTTTAACCAAATTAAATTTTGCGGTTTCTATCAGACTAACTTCATTTATACATATTAACAACATGTGTAGGTTTAAGTCGGCCCGTTCATTCACGTTTAGGCAACAGACATTATATTAAATGTCATTTTTCCATTTATCAAGACATAGAAGTGGAAACTTGATTAAAAGTGTAGCTAATCAATCCTGTTAACTCCCGTTAGGATTGATTTTGTGGTAAGATTATTATCATACGTACCAACTAACAATTGTCCAAAGTTACTGAGGCTAATAAGAAATTAGTTTCATATTATAGAGGAGAAATTAACTATGAGTAAATCACACCAAGTGACAGTGAATTGGATTCCATCTCAGGAAGGCGGGCGTAAGTCTTTGCCTTCGGGAAAGCAATACATAACCACTTGCCGTTTTCAAGAAGATACCGATGATACTTGGTATAAGGAAGCCTGGAGTATAGTTTTAGAATTTGATACCCCACCCACTCAACAAGGGTATTCTTGTATTGGGAAAGCACATTTTTTAGCAAACAATGCGCCTAATAACCGGCTTCGTCCAGGCAGTAGTTTTGAATTGTACGAAGGTAAGAGAAAAGTGGCCAAAGTAGAAGTATTAACGGTAGCCTTTAACAAATCTTTGTCGCCCTTTATACCTGTTGAAAAGAATGTTGTACATGAGTTAACTTTATGATAGACTCCATTCTACATGATTTGGCCTCGCCATCATAACCTCTCTTAATTGAAAAAGAAACGATGTCAATCAATCATGAAGTTATGAAAGTAAAGCTATATCGTGCTATGAGTCAAATGGAACTAGAACAGTTGCTTCTCACCGGCGAATTTGCCGCAGGTCCTAATTCTCTGGAAGTAAAATTCTTTGCAGAACAGTTCGAAGATGCGGTTAAGTGGGGAGATTTACTGTTAGGGAAGGGTAATTATAGAATGGTAGAGATAAATATTTCTAGTCAAGTAGCCGACAGTTTTTTATGTTGGGAAAAACTTGATGGTATTGGTCCTGCGCGATGCGCCGAATTGGAACAATTGAAAGATTTTACAGTTCGCATAATTCTTTAGAGGTTCAAATTATTATGTTATTTGGTAATGATGACTCATATTCTATATAATAGTCCAAAAGTTTTTTAATCCAGATATTTTTTCTTTACACAATAATTGAAGAGATTTGGAGGCAACTACAGTTTGGTTTATTTATCTACAAACTTAGAGGCTGATGGCGAGGCAATCGTGTATAGTTACCTCCAAAAACCGATGATTTTATATAGGTCGTCGCTAGAAAAGTACCCTTTTTAGCGACATTTTGTTCTCGTTTCTTAACTCCCATACGCCCGCATTGTAGAAAACTCCGGACTAGAGACTTTAGCCGGTAAAGAGTAGCACACAATTCAAATCAGTAGTTTTAGTTACCCCTCACCTCTTTGTCATGCTGACCAGTGGAGGGATAACGAGAAGTTGCGGGCACAAGAAGGGGGATTGGTAGGCCACGATAAACCAGTTACCTGCGTTACACTGGCGGCTTAATTTTATGCTCATTTACTCTTTCATGGTTCTAGCAAGAGTGCCAGAAACCCCGCCTGTTGAAAATGGTGGTCTGCCGCTAAGGCCGTGTCTATTCTGAATTTTTCCATAATAATAAATGAAGTACAGTCTATCAGTCCCCATTCTTTATCCGCATATTGAGTGAACCTTTTAAGCGCTTGGGTAAATATCTCGGCGGAAGTTGGAATGACTTCAAAAGTTCTATCGCGATAAATCTGGGTGAAGAAATTCACGGCCAACGGTCTAACTCGTAGGCTCAATAAACCATTCCCTAATTCCAGTAATACGTATTCACTCGTGACCAGACGAGCTTTTGTAACCTGTAACTGTTGGTAAAGTGCCAAGGCTCGCGAATGGTCACTATCATTGCTACGTAACAGTGCAATTAAGAAAGAGGTATCGACAAAAATTTGATTACGAGGAAAGCTCACGCGCCATGACCTCGCTGGTATAATGTTTAAAACGACGCGCCAGGTCGGGCGGTCCACCCAGCGGTTGTGCCATTTTAATCAGTTCTCCCAGAAGAGCATCTGCCGATTTTCCCAGAGAGGTTAACTTCGTGCCTTGGATTTCAAAGGCATTCCTCTCGTCATCGATCAAGGTAAATCTTTTCCCATCTATCGAAAACCAATCACCATACTCATAAACCAGTTGGTCGTTGGGGAGATTTTCATGGTCTCGAATAATCTGTACCAGGTCTTGAAATTCTTGCAAAGTAATCATTTAATCTCTCCGGTGTGTTTGTAAAGCGAAAGACGTTGTCGACCCTGCTTGGAAAATTCTGGATTAGAGGCTTTAGCCGGTAAGAAGTAGCAAGCGTAGGGTGCGTTAGCGACCGCGTAACGCACCATTTTCAAAAAGCCAGTGAGAACATGAGGAAAGAAAAGGTGCGTTACGGCGCAAAAAAAGACGCGCCTAACGCACCCTACGCTTGCTACGCTTGCTGGTGGTATTAAGTAGTTATCATCTCCGGGTCATACACCGGAATCTTTTCCAACTCACAAATATTCTTGACGCCCTTATCAGAACTGACCATACAGACGTTGGTGCCTAATCCTTCTACGATGGCAACATGTAGCGCGTCGAAGGCACCGAAATCGGTAAAGGGATATTTTTTCAAAATTTCAGTCGCTACGGTATATCGATCAGATGAAACGGGGATAGATTTGGGATTTCCCTGTTTTATATGACCCATCCAATCGGAGATAATAGCCTCAACCACTCCGTTGGCACGATTCTTTTTACCAAACAAATTTTGTCGCGCAAACTTGGTAAGTTTAGCCACTCCCTCCAAAAGAGAAAGGTCTGAAACTAACACCCGTGTTAAGGGACTTTCTGTCAATGCCTTAACCTTTTCTACTCCCTTTTCATCCTTCTTGTATCGCATCAGTAATGCCGAACTCTTCAAGAGTGCGTTGGCATCTAAATAATAAGAAATCGTTGCTTCGTTCATCTGATTACTCATCGGTTAAGTTCGTGAGGACATGAGAGAGATAAGTTCATCAAATTTCTCAGGAGGAATGAGATAGGACAATTTCTTGGTCTCTTTCAGTAACTCAGTATACTTAACTGGTTTATCAAACCACGCTACCGCACCATCATTTAAGGCTTTGATGGCATCTTCTCTCTCACCATGTCCGGTCAGCACAATGATGGCAGCATGAAGACTTCGTTCGCCCGCTTGGTGAATGATGTCGGTGCCATCAATGTCATTGTCACCTAATCGGAGGTCAACAATAGCAGCATCAAATTGGTTAGTCAGTAGCTTTTCCAAGCCTTCTTTGCCGCTTTGTGTGGTTTCAATGAGAAAATCCATTTTCTCCGCGTATTGCTTGATAGTCTCCAAGATGTCGGCTTCGTCATCAATGACTAATAAACGATGTTTAACGGGCATATCATTCATATCATTCTCCTCTGGTAATCGGTAAAGACACCCGGAAACAGGCGCCACGGTCGGTTCGGTGGTCGTAGTGAATATTGCCACCGAGGGGGTCTAATAAATTTTTAGTCAAGTAGAGTCCTAAACCTGAACCTTTCGGTTTTTGACTGTGAAATGGCATAAATAGGCGTCCTTGTTGTTCAACGGCAATGCCTGGACCATTATCGGCCACTTGAAACCCGATTTGATGGTCAGTCGTCCAAGTGCTTACCCAAATCGTCGCCCGGTCTCGTCCTGCTACGGCTTCACGGGCGTTGGATAAGAGTATCATCAGAATTTCTTGCAAACCAAAACTACTGCTCTCAGTATGAGGCATCTGCGGAGATAGGTCAACCTGTAACTGAATTTTATGATGTTTGAATTGGGCTTGAAACAGGCCGGTAGTGTTTTTGACCAAGTCATTCAAATTCAACGGTTCACGTTGTTGTCTATCGCCACGGGCATAATCCCGAAAGGTCTTGACTATCTTGGCCAGACGTTCTGTGTTGGCGGTGATGCGGTGTAAGTTGTTGTGGATTTCTTCAGGGGTCACTTCGTTGAAAAAATCGAGTAAGTAATCACTGGCACCTCGAATTGCTTGTAAGGGGTTATTGATGTTATGAGCTACCGCGGTGGCCATGAAGGAGAGGTATTCTAAACGTTGGTATTGTTCTTGTTGGGCGCGTAGTTGTTGGTTTTCACGTTCAAGGGCACGATTAACGCTAAAAATGTCCGTGTCAATATCCAACTGTTCAATATTGACGGCTTGACGAAAGGTTTGCAGGGCTTCTTCCCAGGGTGAGGGTTGGTGATGACGGAGGCGTTGGTATTCTCGTTCTGATAACAGCACCGCTACCGTTTGCCCCTGTTGGGTCAGTTCAATCATTTCGCCAAATTCTACTTTCTCAATAAGAGTGGGTAGCTGATGGTTAGCTTCAAGAATAGAATATTGTTGCATCAAGTTGCGCCTGTGGTATTGAGGATAGAATAAGTAGAGCAAGCGTAGGGTGCGTTAGCGACAGCAAGCGTAGGGTGCGTTAGCGACAGCGTAACGCACCATTTTCAAAAAGCCAGTGAGAACATGAGGAAAGAAAAGGTGCGTTACGGCG